>Ga0315545_1003385_pt1 | contig 13716 bp, 8 predicted proteins | sample SalMarSW160210MG_FD_203096 | JGI IMG/M metagenome (GOLD analysis project Ga0315545, IMG submission 203096) | Salt marsh sediment microbial communities from the Plum Island Ecosystem LTER, Massachusetts, United States - Salt Marsh Sediment SW1602-10 ... | reverse complement strand
AATAATGTAATAATAAAATTCTGATTTATTTCATCAAAATATGGACAAAAAGGCAAACTAAGAATACTTCCAGAGCATTTCTCACTAACCAGGAAATCGCCCTTATTATACATTAAAGATCTAAAAGGTTCATGCAAATACAGTGGCTTTGGATAATAAATAGCCGTGGGTACATTATTACTCTTTAGCAAACTCAAATAATACTCTCTATCATTTTCCTTCGGCCTTATGGAGTATTGGGCCCAGGCACTCTTATACTCTTCAGGAACTACCTGAGGATAAAATTTATCTTTCAAGGCATTATTATATCTTTCAGCTACTTTCTGCCTTAAATCAATTTCTTCTGTAAATATCTCAAACTTAGCTAAAAGCACAGCGGCCTGTATTGTATCCAATCTCCCATTTATACCAATCCTTACATTATCATACTTATTTTTCCCCTTGCCGTGCACCCTGATAGATACCAACTTCTGTGCAATTTCTTCATTATCCGTAAATATCATCCCTCCATCTCCGTAACATCCCAGGGGTTTGGCAGGAAAGAAAGAAGTACAGCCAATATCTGCAAGTGAACAAGTCTTTTTACCTTTATATTCCGCTCCAAATGATTGCGCTGCATCCTCTATTACAAACATATTATATTTTTTAGCAATCCTATTAATTTCATCATAGTCAGCAGGCAGTCCAAAAATGTCTACTGGAATTATTCCTTTGATTTTGTCAGGTTCAATAACCTTATTCGTTGCATGGTCGATGGGATTATTTAGGAATTCCTCTATTTTTCTGGGATTTATATTGTAAGTTTTTTCATCTATATCCACAAAAACAGGTTTCACCCCTAGAAGAGATATTACTTCGACAGTAGCAATAAAAGTAAAAGGAGTTGTTATTATATAATCTCCAGGACCAATACCATACACCATCAATGACATAAGCAATGCATCAGTACCGCTTGAACACCCCACTGCATATTTTACTCCGACAAAATCGGCAAGCTTTTCTTCAAGCTCACCGACTTCGGGCCCCATTATATACTTTCCGTGGTCAAGGACCTTTTTTATGTTACTTTCAATCTTTTCCCTGATCAACTTCTGTTGAGCACCGAGGTCTATAAATTCCATCTGATTAATTATCCTTCTCAAGCTTTATAATTAACTGTCCGTTTTTATCCAATCCATACTGATTTCCGCAAATACATCGAGCTAAGTTTTCATCAAAATTTAAAGTATTGCCGCATCTGCAAACCCATCCAATCTGCTTTCCGGGATTGCCTATTATCAGAGCATATGGCTTTACATTCTTCGTGACCACTGCTCCTGCTCCGATAAAGCAGTATCCTCCCAATTCATTTCCACAAATAATGGTGGCATTCGCCCCAATTGTAGCACCCTTCCTTACTATTGTTCTTTTATACTCATGCTTTCTGCTTATAAAAGCTCTGGGATTTATCACATTTGTAAATACACAAGAAGGTCCACAAAAAACTCCATCTTCCAGTATCACTTCATCATAAATAGTAACATTATTCTGGATTTTAACATTGTTACCGATAACTGCCCCCGAACCTATACTTACATTCTGCCCGATTGTGCAGTTCTTACCTATAATCGCATCTTCCATTATATGGGAGAAATGCCAGATTTTTGTACCTTTACCGATACTCGCTCCCTTATCGATATAAGAACTTTCATGAACGAAGTAATCCTTATTCGTCATAATCAAAAAACTTTTAATTTAAATATACTATACCCCTGGTATCAAGAGACTTCTGACTTGCCTCCAGTACCCTTAAAACTTTTAATCCCTCTAAACCATTAGTTAATGGTTTTTTTCTACTTTCTATACAATCGATAAAATGGTTGCATTCATTTTCCAGAGGTTCAGACTCTTTCACCATAACTTTTTTAAAATCTTTTTTATTTAGAATATGATTTCCCTTTTTCAATTCGATTTTGTGTGGATAAATTAATAATTTTTCTTCCCAGGATTTTGTATCATTAAAAACAGCCATCTTCTTATTGCCTACAATAACAAGTTCCTGGCTCTTGTAGGGATGCAGCCAGGAAACAAAAATATGAGCTTTAGTTCCATTTGAGAAATTCAAAAAAGTCAAAGTAGTATCAGCAATTGCTTTATCCAAAAAGTAACCACCATAAGTAGAAACACTTTCTGGTTCTCTATTTAATAAAGAAAGAATCATTGAAATATCATGAGGAGCAAAACTCCATAAAATATTTTCTTTTCTTCTGATTTTCCCAAAATTTAATCTGTTTGAATAAATATATTGTATTTTTCCCAGTTCACCGGATTTAACTATTTCCTTCAGCTTCTTAAAAGCAGAGTGATATTGGAGCAGATGTCCCACCATAAGGATACGGTTATTTTCTTTAGCCAGCTCAATTAATTCTTCTGCGTCCGTACTATTTAACGAAAGTGGTTTTTCTACAAAAACATTTTTACCAGATAAAATTGCTTTTTTAGAATATTCATAATGCATTTCAGCTGGTAAAGCAATAACAACTGCGTTAATTTCATTATCTCCCAACAAATCATTAAAATCGGTAGTAAACTTTATTTTAGAGTAATTTTTTTTAATACTCGCTAGTGTATCTTTATCAGTGTCACAAACACTATACAGGTTACCTGATTCATAGAAAGCTCTTACCAGATTCTTTCCCCAGTAACCTGCACCAACAACAGCTATATTAACTATCTTTCCCTCCTATAATTTATGCTTTATATATTTTCCCTTTTCTTAAGCCATTTATTTTAAACATATTTCGTGTATCAATAATCAATCTGGAATTACGGTAAATAAAATCTTTTTTAAAAATATCATGATCTGTGCTAATAATAATACAATCAGAATTCCTTAAATTTTTACCAGTTAATTCTATAGATTTTTTATTAAAATTATAATGTCTGGTCCTAGATAATTTCGGAATATATGGATCACAATAGTCAGTGATCGCCCCCCCCTTCCATTAGCAATTCCATTAACTTTAAAGCCGGTGATTCCCTCATATCATCTACATTCTTTTTATAGGCCATACCAAGAATGAGAATCCTGGAGCCCTTTATGGCTTTACCGCTTTCACCCAGGGCTTCCATTGTCTTTTTAATTACATATTCCGGCATTGAAGCATTAATTTCACCTGCCAGCTCGATAAATCTGGTAGAATATTCATATTCTCTTGCCTTCCAGGTAAGATAAAAAGGATCTATGGGTATACAGTGGCCTCCCAAACCCGGTCCAGGATAAAAAGCCTGGAAGCCGAATGGCTTTGTTTTTGCCGCGTCTATTACTTCAAAAACATCTATGCCCATTTTATCCAATAAAATTTTCAATTCATTGACCAACGCAATATTGACTGCTCTGTAAATATTTTCCAGAAGTTTGGCTGATTCAGCCACTTTAGTGCTGTAAACAGGAAAAGTCTTTATGCCGATTTTGTTATACAGCTTACAGGTGAGTTCCCTGCACTTTTCAGTGTAACCCCCAACAATTAGAGGAATATTAGAAGATGTAAACTCCTTGTTTCCAGGATCCTCTCTTTCAGGCGAATAGGATAAACTAAAGTTTTTTCCTGCCTTTAAACCGCTCTCCTCTAATATGGGAAGAACAACCTCCTCAGTGGTCCCGGGGTAGGTGGTACTCTTTAAAATTACTAGTTGATCGGCCTTCAGATATTTTGATACTCCTTTTGCTGTATCTATAATGTAGCTTAAATCAGGTTCCCTGTGTTCACCAAGCGGCGTGGGAACACAGATAATAATAGCATCCGTATTTTTAAGGTTTGAAAAATCAGAAGTGGCTTTAAAACCTTTTTTAAGGCATTTACCAATGATTTTATCTGGAATATGCCTTATATATGACTTCCCTTTATCTAGTAGCCTAACTTTTTCCTCATCAATGTTAAAGCCAATAACTCTTATCCCATTTAAAGAAAACTCCCTAACCAGAGGTAGGCCAACATATCCCAGACCAATTATCCCAACTATTGCCTTATTACTGTTAATTTTTTCTAATAAGTTCAACGTATTTTAGCCTGCTTATAACTTTATTACATTCATAAACAACTTAAGCAATAACTCCCGTAAAGAAATTAAAAAATTCATTTGAATATAATACTAATAAAAATATTTTCCTGCAATACAAATCAAAAAAACAGACAACTGAGTTATAATCTTAAAAGGTATTTATTCGCTTTTACCCATCCTGTAGCATTAAATTAAAAAATATCACTAAATTAAACAAAGATTTATTCTATCTTCTGCAGGCTGCAGATAGGTTTGTATAAGATTATGGTAAAATATAACTACTGTAGAACCTACCAGGAGCACAAAGCTAGTAGAGTAATACACAATAAATAAGTTTATATAGTATAGCCGGGCTATTTACAATAGGATATAAAACTTATTGTTAAATAATAAAGGCAATAAAAACGTTAGAAAAATTTTAGAGAAAAGGTAAATAGTATTAACCATAATAATTTTATAAAGAAAATTTGGATATATATAACGATAACCGCAGTAAACATTTCTTTAATACTGTTTTCTTCTATTTCCTGTGTAAAAGGAACCGATGTGGAAGAAGAAATAAAACAACAAAAAGTAGTTGGGAAAACATATCAAGAACTCCTAGCTGAAGCAAGCGATCAAGAAAAAATTATTTTTGATTTAAATCGAGCTATAAATCCTGTCAACACCGTACAACCCTCACCGGAGATAATTGAAATAATCTCTACGACTTTTTCCAAAGAAGATAATAGTGTTCTGCACCCTCAAGATTTTTCAGCTGAAGAGTTACCCTGGCGCAGTAGCGATACGATTTTTAAAGATTTGATTCCTTATTATCCTTATCTATATCTTCCTGAAGATAAAGACTATGTATTCCATCCAATGGAACTCGGCAGGTTCCTTGTTAGAAATAAAGATAGTACAATAATTGATAAATTTACTGAGGCCATTCTTAAAACAGCAGTCAAATTACCCAACAATGGCTTGGCATGGTATTATCCTAATTATTTTCAGGTCGAGCGTATGCGCGGAGGAGAATTAAAATATAGCTGTATTTCTCAGGGATTAATTCTTGCTGGATTTACAAAACTCGGATTGGAGGTAAATGATAACTACTTTAAAACTGCCAAGCTTGTTTTTAAAGGCATGCAATTTCCTTTTAATCTTGGAGGCATTAATCTGGAAGGAGTTTCATTACTAGAAATGCCATCCTACAGAAGTGCTCCGGAAATTATTTTAAACGGCTGGATCGACACGCTTCTCCATATCAATGACTATCGAATCGTTACCGGCGATGCAGAGGCCCGGGATTTCTTGGTTAAGAATTTAAATTTCCTGGTCAAAATAATAGATAATTTTGATATAAGTGAATTTAATATAAGCCGGTACTCATGTGCTTCTCCTTATTGCATCAAGATTATACTGGACGAAGATGCTGAATCTACATCTGTTAGGATTTTATACCAACCAAAATATGAAGAGTTAGAACCGTTAATTATTGACTTAGAAGCTTCAACGGACTCCTCAAGCGTCACTTCAATATACGATAATCATATTATCAACCGAAACGGTAATATTATTAATGCATGGGTTTCATGCAATCAGCTGTATGATACAATTGTAATAAGCTCATCCGGGAATATGAAAGTCGAGTTTGATGTCGGCACACTTTCAAGGCTACAAACCACACCTGGCAGTGGGGGAGAGCATATTATTTTACAGAGCCGGCCAATTAATACTGAGTTATATAAATCATATATTAATCTTGATGAAGTTACTCATAAGATAATTTGTGGTTACCCAACAAACTTTAAAAAAGATGGTAATAAAAATTATTACCATGTCTATCATGTTGTAAGCCTTATGTTAACAGCTCTGTCCATATCTGATATAAGTGAGGAGGATTTACAGAAAGAACTTCTTTATTGGGCCTTAAAATGGTTGGAAGATATTAATATCATTGAAGAACAGGAAAACCTTTCCTTTATTGATCTCCAGGATATGCTTGATAGTATCAATCTTAATAAAACACTAATAACTTACACCAGCGTTGATAAACTAATGTCAGATTCTCTGGAGCGATACAATGAGATTGCTGGTTATCATTAAAACTTCTACTTTAAAACATCTCCTTGAGAGATTAATAACAATTTTTGTTATTAATTGCCATTCAAATTATCATACACTTTTATAAAAATCTTCTTCTCTCTCTCCCAATTATATTTTTCTCTTAATCTGATACAATTATCCCTATATATCTTATATTGGTCCGGATTATCTATTAAGAAATTAACAGCTCTGGCAATACTGCTACCTTCAATTTCATTTATGGTAATCCCTACTTTATTACCTCCTACAATTTTTCTTATTTCAGGTAAATCACATGCAACTATAGGAACTGCTGCCATAATATACTCAAAAAGCTTATTGGGTAAGCTATAATAATTATTCATACAAGTATTTTGCGTTAAACAAAATCCTAAATATGCATTTTGGGTATACTCAATTAGTTCTTCTATGGGGAGATATGGTAAGAATCTTATGGATTTTCCAATTTCACCTTTATTGTGTATTTTAACAATTTTATTTTTTATGGGTCCATCCCCAATAAATACTAACACACCTTTCTTAAATTGAGGTATAGCCTCCACTATTTTCTCAATTCCTCTCCCATACGTAATTCCACCCTGATACAATAAAATGGGTTCTCTTTTAGGTATATCAAGTAATTTATGCAAATTTACTCTCTTTTTTTTAGGAATTTTATAAAAGGGATAATTATGAATTACAACAGGCTCGTCGATTTTATATAAATCTTTTATGTATTCTGCTATCGAATCATTTACAGTCATTATCTTATCGACAATCTTTATTAAGATTTTTTCATAATAATAAAATTCCTTCCCATAATATCCTATTCTGCTAGTTTGTATTTCATGTGAATCATATATAAGTTTTTTCCTTCTTAATAATTTACAAATATTACCCTGCATTAAAGTATTCAAATCATTACTATGATAAAAATCATAATCTTTTTTTAGACCTACTTTAACCATTCCAAAAGCAACGTAAAGCCAAGCAAGTTTTTTTAAAAATTTTTTATTTTTAAATAAAAACTTACCCAGCCTGTATGTTAAATTTAAAAATAAGACAGATGCAAGCATGTAAATCGACCACAAGTAAAAATTTTGAGGTATGCTAGTTTTAGTAATATATAAGGAAGTAAAAATAATTAAAAAGAGCAGTATAATCCAGATAAATCTATCTCTCCTGATTTTTTTAAACAAAACTTTACTTATCCTTGAAAATATCTTTGTTTTTTTTAGAAGCACTTTAGCCTTGCTTTCTATTTTCATAATTCCCAATAAAGAATAAGGATATCGGGGTATCCTTATAACCGTAAAATTATTTATCTTTTCTTTTCTTAATAGTTTTTTATCATTCTGATTGTAAATAGCTACAACATCAACTTCATATCCGGCTCCAGCAAGAGCAGCTGCTTCTCTTAATACTCTTGAATCATGAGTAAAATAATTCCACACAAACATACAGACCTTCTTCGGCACCTGATAATCCTCTTTTCTACTTATAATTCCTTAAATAATCTCTATATTTTTCCACAACATTCTTAGTATAGTCATATTCTATTACCTTACCTTTATTAATCCATAAAGTTAAATCACACAGCTTGCTAATTGATGACATACTATGTGATACAATTAAAACAGTCCTATTGCCTTTAATTAATTGCTTTATCCTATATTGACTTTTTTCTTTAAAATACTCATCTCCCACACCCAAGATTTCATCTAGCAATAGTATATCCGGTTCAATATGTGAGGCTATTGAAAAAGCCAACCTCACCCTCATTCCTGAAGAATAAGTTTTTATAGGATAATTAATGAATTCCTCCAGCTCTGAAAAACCGATAATTTCTTTTAACTTTTTATTTATCTTATCTTTTCCCAAGCCTAAGATTAATCCATTAAGATATATATTCTCCAAACCGGAAAGCTCAGGTTGAAAACCTGCCCCTAATGTAAGCAAAGAGACTGAATCAGAATGTAATTCAATTTCACCTGAATCAGGTTCAATAATTTTCGCTATAACTTTTAATAGCGTAGTTTTACCCGCTCCATTAACTCCAATAACACCCACTGTCTTACCTTTTTCTATTTCAAAATTAACATTTTCCAAAGCACCTACTTCCTTAATTCTTTTTTCAGTTTTCCTTCTAATAAAAAGCTTGATAATTTCTTTTTTAATATTCATAGATTTAACAAACTTATACTTCAGACTTATATTTTTAACTTTTATTGCCGGTGAGCCCATCTAAATCACTTTCATATATTGTTTATCAAACTTGTATAAATATTTTAACCCTATAAATATAAGTATAATGCTGAATAAAGCCCATGGTAGAAGTTGCTTATATAATGGAAATGTATCATATAAAAATATGTTTCTATAACTTAAGAAAAAGGTAGTCATAGGATTCATCCACCAAAGAAACTGGAACTTTTGAGGAATTCTTTCCAGGCTGTAAAGCCCTGGTGACAGATAAAACCACAACCTAACCGTAAATATCAATATATTTCGTATATCTTTAAAAAAAATACCTACATGTGACAGAATCAATGACAAACCAAATATAAATAGGAAGTGTATTATAAAAACTACTATAAATTCGATATTATGCAGGCTAAACGGAATTTTAAAAGCTGCTATTAATATCAATAAAATTACAATTCCAAAAAAATATTTTACTGTATTTACAAGCACCCTAATTAACGGTAAAACTGGCTTGGGGATATAAACTTGCTCTAATACACCTACTTTACTTTTTATGCTACTGGTACTGTCTACAATAGAAGAAACCGTCCATTTCCATGGAATTAAAGCACAGAATATAAATATAGGGAAATTCTCTTCACCCCTCTTAAAAATCAACATAACTAAAAGCATGTAGATTAGCATATATAATAATGGATCCAGGATCCACCAGAGGTAGCCGAGAAAAGTACTTGAAAGCTGAATTTTTAATTCCGATTTGGTAGCATATAATATATATTCTCTGTATTTAAGTAAATCATTTACTATTCTTTTAAAAACTTCTACTAAAATTATTCTTCTCATAACTATTCGCATACCTTATTCTAAAGAATTCAAGAAATAATTATGTTTAAAAAAATAGTTAAACAGCCTTTTTCATCATATCATATCAGAAAATCTTACTTCTTTTATTATAAGTTGATGATAGAACAACAAAAGTCATAATGGGTATAATCATCTCCGGGTACTCCCAGTAGTTTAAATAAAAGAGATTAATTATAAGGTATACCAGCAATAATACTGAATACTGGTTTAAAATTGAATAACTAAAATCTTTCCGTCTGATTTGATTTCTCCGCGCATTTCTTAATCTTATGAATAAATATGTAAAAAAGAATATAAAAAAGCCCAATCCCAAAACACCTATCTCAACCCATATACTTATTACACTGGCCATTGGCGCATTAAGAGTACTTCTGAACCTAATCTTACCCAAATATTTTTCAAATACCTTGCTGGATTCCTTTCTAAAAAAATCTACTATTGATTGAGTTTTATCTTCAGATAAATTTAATTTTGGCGCTATCACATTAATAAGATAATAATTCATTTTCTTCATACGGAACTCTGAAGCTCTACTGGTATAAGTAGAGGGTCCATAACCCGAAATATAGTTAATCTCTTTTGGAACATCTAAAAAAGCTACTTTATAAGAGTAAATTTTACCACCCCAGCGCTCTCTTGATGGCCAGTCTTCCACATCATAATTTTCTTCAATCTCACCTACATTTTCTATATTTAACCTTACTATATCCTGAGTATCACCCAAAATATATGTAAACATCACAGTTATAATAGATACAAGCAATACTGCTACGAAAGTAAAAATATACCTGATATATTTCTTTACCTGCTTTTTATATATAATGATTTTTCTAATTAGTTTATAAAAAAAGAATAATACCAATATAGGCAGTAATATAACAATCTGGGCTTTATAAGCAGTTATAATCAAACCCTGATACAAAATTAATAGAAAAAATAAGGTTATACCAATTTTTTTATTATCTTTCTGGAATACCTCACTTAATGTTATTATAATTCCAATGGCAAAATGTATTCCCAGGGCATGCGCATTCCAGCATGTACCAGTAGCAAAATCACCCCATAACTTATTTCCCTGTATTGCCTGAAAGAAGATAATAAAAAATTCAAATAATAGGATATAAATATAAATTTTTACTACTTTTCTTATATCAACCTTAAAACTTAACGAGCTTACCAAAATTAAAACGAGAAAGGGGAAAAGGTATGTAAGCCACCATAACATCAGACCCAGAAAATCAATGTCTTTATATACAAAAAAATTATAAAGCCAGGAAATAATACTTAATGCTATAAGACCAATGGCAAAATAAAGGTATTGTTTACCATAGAAATTTTTTCTTGAAATTATAAGATAAATAATACCCGTAATTATTACAGTTATATAAGGAAGGTAAGTTCTGGGGAGGAAAGCCGAGATCAGCAGTATAGTGATGATGAAATACTCGACATTTAAAGTACTCTTTTTTAAATATTCTTTAATTTTTATCGTCAACTTTAAAATACAAAAATTACATATTCATATTAATTGGCAATATTTCGATATCCCTGAATTTTAATAAAGATTATTCCATTAAAATATATAAAATACAATAAAGAATAAAGGTAATATGATATTAACTTTAAAAATTTATATATTGAATTATCGGTTTGTAGGATAGATTAATATATAAGTGTTTATCGCCCACAGTGAAATTATATATTAAAATCCGTAAATCTGATTTGCAAACAGTATTATCTTATCAGTATATGTAGCTCCTGGCGCCCACTTGCCGTTTAAGAATCCCAGAGTAGTGTCTCCGGTATATCTATAGTGGCTGCTGCCAAAATGCCTGGGGTCATAAGTCAAACTGCAGTAAATATTTATGTGATCGGGATAATAGTACCATGCCAGATGCGCATAATGTGCTATTATACCCAGCTCTTCAGTAGCAAAGCTGTTTCCAGGTACTCCTCCGCCGATAGCACCCATACCTACAAAGTTATTCTGATTTGGTTTTACATCTCCTGTAAACTCCAGAAAACCGGTCTCATGGCACATCATAGCCCAGGCAATATCAGCTCTCATATTGAAGATCTTCCCGTACTGGATATAAATCGGGGCTATCCTTCGCGCCCACTCGACTTTTGTAGAACCTCTGTCCTCAAATATTTTAACCAGCTGTTCAACAGTAACTTCCGTATATCCTATAAAACTTGTGCTATTGGTAATAGGTGATGTATTTACAGGGTATGATTCTTCCTTTTCTTCTTCCTCCTCCTCTTCATCTTCTACAGTTGCCGTAGTGGTCACTTCTGCAGATAATGCTCCGTCATCATCTTCTACGGTAAGGGTCACTGTATACTCGCCTGCTTCTGTATAAGCATGGACAGGACTTGACTCGCTTCCGGTAGAGTCGTCACCGAAATCCCATATATACTGGGCTATATCTCCATCAGAATCAGATGAGCCCGAGCCGTCAAAGGTCATCTCCTGGCCTACCAGTGCAGCATATGGACCACCCGGATCGGCTGTCGGAATCTGGTTTGACTCTTCTTCCATATCAGCCTGTTCATCATCAGTCTCTTCCTGGCTGCCCTCCTCCTCTTCCTCTTCAGCTTCCTCTTCAGTTATAGTCACGGTAGTTGTAACCTCAGCAGACAATGCTCCGTCATCATCTTCTACGGTAAGAGTGGCCGTATATTCTCCTGCTTCTGTATAGCTATGAACAGGACTTGACTCACTTCCGGTAGAACCGTCACCGAAATCCCATATATACTGGGCTATATCTCCATCAGAATCAGATGAGCCCGAACCGTCAAAGGTCATCTCCTGGCCTACCAGCGCAGTATAAGGTCCGCCTGGATCTGCTGTCGGTACTTCATTTACAGCGCTTACAGTAACAGTCAAGCTGTCAGTATCCGATACATCATCAAAAGCTGTCACCTTTAAAGTGACTTCATATGTCCCTGCCTCATCAAAGGTATGAGTAGCTACAGCTTCTTCCGAAGATTCATCATAGGTACCGTCTCCATCCCAGTCCCAGGAATATGTAATTACCGTATCTCCAGTTATAGGAGAAACTGTGCTCCCTGATGCATCAAAGGAAATCTCCTGACCTGCCTCTGCAGTCTTATCATCTCCAGCCTCTGCTGTAACAGTCTCTTCGGGTGGTACATCAGTCTGGTCGATTCCCTGTATTATTTCATTGGCATACAGGATTATCTTATCAGTATAAGTAGCTCCCGGTGCCCACCTGCCGTTTAAGAACCCCAGGGTGGTATCTCCGGTATATCTTATATGTGAATCACCAAAGTGTCTTGGATCGTACTGCTTGCTGCAGTACTGGTTTATATGATCGGGGTAATAGTACCACGCCAGGTGTGCATAATGCGCAATTATACCCAGCTCTTCAGTAGCAAAACTGTCACCCGGTACTCCTCCGCCGGTGGCACCTATCCCTACAAAGTTATTTTGATCGGGTTTTACATCTCCTGTAAACTCCAGAAATCCAGTCTCATGGCACATCTGTGCCCAGGCAATATCAGCTCTCATATTAAAGAGCTTTCCATACTGGATATATATCGGGGCTATCCTTTGTGCCCATTCTACTTTTGTAGAACTTCTATCCTCAAATATCTTGACCAGATCATCTGCTGTAAGATCAATATAGCCGACAAAGCTTGTACTGTTTGAAACCGGTTCAAATTGACCGGGTTCCTCTTCTTCTTCCTCTTCTTCGGCTTCCTCTTCGGTTACAGTCACGGTAGTAGTAACCTCAGCAGACAATGCTCCGTCATCATCTTCTACGGTAAGAGCCAATGTATACTCGCCTACTTCTGTATAGCTATGAACAGGACTTACTTCAGTTCCGGTAGAACCGTCGCCGAAGTCCCACATATACTGGGCTATCTCACCATCAGAATCGGATGAGCCCGAACCGTCAAAGGTTATCTCCTCGCCTACCAGTGCAGTATATGGTCCGCCTGGATCAGCTGTAGGATTAATATTTATATCACTATCCGGACCACCGTCTTTAACAGCATTGACCTTTACGTTAGCCGTACTGTAATTATTATTTGCATCATAAGCATAAGCATATATAATGTTCTCGCCTTCATTAAGAAGGTCAATATCTATAGTATCTTCCCATCCGCCGCTTATAATCCTGGTAGCCCCTAATACATTTTCTACAAAACTGGTGGTGCTGCCCAATAAATTGTCCTCACTCCTATCTGTTCCATTATAAAATTCAACTTTAGCCAATTGTATAGGCGTGCTGTTCTTTAAATCCGCTGCCCAGCCGCTGATAGTAAAATCATCGTAAGCAATAAAATTATTTTCCGGTTCCACTATTTCTACTGTGAAGCCAGATGAATTTTTACCGCTGCTGTCACTATAATAACCGGAGCTTTTATCAATACCTTTTGAAAAGGTCACAATTGCATTATAAATACCGACTGCACATTTTTCTCTGAAACCAGCAGTCTTGAGCAATTCTGATTCTGTCGGGTTAGAAACAAAAGCACACTCGACCAGTGCTGCAGGCATATTGGTAT
>Ga0315545_1003384_pt1 | contig 13717 bp, 12 predicted proteins | sample SalMarSW160210MG_FD_203096 | JGI IMG/M metagenome (GOLD analysis project Ga0315545, IMG submission 203096) | Salt marsh sediment microbial communities from the Plum Island Ecosystem LTER, Massachusetts, United States - Salt Marsh Sediment SW1602-10 ... | reverse complement strand
ACCTTCCGGGATATATCCTGTCTGGAAAACTCTGAAACCGTAACGATCACATCGTTGAGAGCGCACGCCTTTTTCATTCCAGGTTTGTACTTGAAAAGGTTGGTGTACAGACTCTGAGCTTCCCGGAATGTAAACGGTATGACATCGTGAACGGTGAGGACAGATGGGACCCGTTTCTTCAGCGGAAAGGCCCAGTTATAGGGAAAATGAATGACATCCGCACCGTTTTGTACGGCAAGGTCCTGGATTGTGTGAGAATCGAGAAGCACATTCTTTCTGCACATTACGTGGGTGGCGACATCGAGCGGCTCAATGTGAAGGTTTTTGCTGTCCTGAAACAGTTTCTTCACCTCTTCATATCTGTTCCGTTTGCAAAGGAGCATGATCAAGTGTCCGTGCGCGGTGGCATACCTGGTGATCTGATAAACTCCCTGCTCCACTCCCCCCACCACGCCGTCATACTTGCGAAAATCCATCACGATTTTCATACTTTTTCCCTCCGATTTAATGTATCGCAATGACCCGCTCAGAGCAAACCAAATCCTTTTCCTCTGGTTTTACCGCAACAATATCCGTCTGATGCGTGATAAGTGAGAGCACGCTCAGATCCGTCTGACGGAGACGGTCCGCGTACCACGAATCAAGCTCTTTGTGGTCGATTCGATCAGATTTTTTGCCCTCCCGGTAGATCATCGTGACAATGGAGTTGAGAAAATATTTCTCTTTTCTGTTGTAGCGGCCCCCTGCAGGAAACACCTGCCAGTCTGAGCTTCCGAAATCTGCTATATCAAGGCCCGCTTCCCGCACGGCGCTGAAAATCAAACTTCCCGTTCTGCTGCCTCCGGTCCTGCAGCCGTGCACAAGGCGTTCGTCCATGGAATTGTCGTAGAGTGCAAGAAGCGACTGTTCAAAGGTGTGGTTTTGCCAGTGAGGCAGGAGCGCGGTGCGCCCGTCGTAATTGATCGTGGAATACAATATGCCGCCTTTTTCAAGGAGTTCGGAGATGTGTTCCATGCAGTTTTTCAGTGGGATAATATCCATGAAGGCGTTTGCGGTAATGCACTGTACGTGTGAAACTCCGAGAGAGACCGGAAACGAACGATCGAGTATGTCGGATTGCACGATGTGTACAGTAAGACGCGTGCCCGGCTTTTGGGCCACGATCCGATCGTTTTGAGTCTCCACCGCATACTCCAGAAGAAGCAGGGCTTTTTTTACGTAATCGAACGCAGCAGCGCAGCAACGCTGATCGCTGTCCACCCCGTACAGCACCGCGTCACCGTGCAGTGGGAAACGCAAAAGCCTTCTGATCATAATGCCGGTACCTGTTCCGAGGTCCACGATCACGGGGTCTTTTTTCTTCAGGATGAGGTTCTTGAATGTTCGCAGAACCGTCCTGTTTATGCTTTTTTCGTCCACCTTCATTTTTGCCTCGAGGTACTCTGTTAGGTGAAACGTGTATGAAGATGGTCCGTTTGCGTGCATATATTTCAGCTCTTCCTGTATATGCCGGAACTGTGAAGTGCAGAAAAAAAACAGTTGCCCGTGTCGCGCCACATGCTCAGCGAGGACGCCAGACGCGATGACTCGGCTCCAAGCCGTTTCCTCAGGCCTGCATCTGTGATGAGTCTCTTCAGCGAAGTGTAGAGCGCAGCAGAGTTGTCCGGATCGGCGAGAAATCCCCCTTTCGTTTTTCTGATTCCTCCATTCTCCTTTCTTCCGGGTGAACCCCCACTCCCTGTGAGCTCTGCAACTGCACCGCTGTTCATCGCGACATAGGGCAGACCGAAGCTCATGGCTTCCGCAAGAGAAATGCCGTAGCCTTCATACTGTGTGGGAAACACGAAAATATCCGCCGAAGCGTAGAGTGCGGCAAGCCTTTCCGCACTTACGATTCCGGTGATCGCGATGTATTGCTCCATTTCAAGCTTTCGTATATTTGTTTTCAGCGTACGGGTGTATTTCGGGTCAGCCCTGTCGTTTCCTGCGATCGTCAATCTCCATTCGAGGCCGCGGAGCCGTGAGAGGACGTGAATGAGGAGAGTGTACCCCTTACGGCGAATGAGGTTTCCAACCGCAAGCAGCTCAACCGGTGTGTTTTTTCCGGCGCCTGTTTTTTCCCGATCTGTACCGGGAGGAGGCGATTTTTTTTTCTCAAAGCCGTACTGTGAACCGCAGAGGAAGGTGTCTCTGCCGGGAGGGCAGATCAGAACTGTGCGCGGTTTTCGCAGAAGCTGTTCAACCGAGCGCGCCGTCGTGCGGCTGTTCACGACGATCATGTCCGCGCTATTTACGAGGGTTTTCTCAAAAGCGCGCGTAAAGATGGTTTCCAGCTTTGCTCTTCGCTCCTTTGACCGCAGGTGGTGTACAAGGAGGACGAGCTTTGGACTCCGGCTGCCCTTGCGGGCAGCGGCGAACCATACAGACGGGTGCACGAGTTCGTCGATGACTATGCAGTCCGCAGGGTTGTTTTCACGCAGCCAGAACCCTTTTCTGAACAGTTTGATGAGCCGCGGTGAACACCACTGCAGCGCGGAAAGAAAGTACGGAAGCTGTCTGAGGGAGACGAACGTCACGCGGTCGTTTTTCTTCCGGAGTGCGGAGACAACCTCTCTGTCGTAAAGGTATCCACCTGAAACCTGATCGACACTTCCGTAAATGACGAATGCGATTTTCAACGAAATACCCATCCGGTGGTAAAATCCGGCATGTAGCGAATCATGACCATTCTTCTTTGAAGGAAGCCCACGCGTCATCAGACTCCCAGATCCTGACTTCCGATTGTGCGATCGAGGAAACGGGGTAATTCTCTTTCTCCAGTTCCCCTCTGAGCGTTCCGGCAATATAGCGTGATGTATTCTCTATGCTCGTCTGGGTGTTTTGAAAAAAAGAAAGATCGTTCAAGAGCACATGATCGAGTCGTGAAAGAACGAGTTCCAGCTTTTCTTTGAGCAGGTCGATGTTTACCCCAAAACCGTTTTCGTCGAGCTCGTGGACGGTACATATCCATTCGACGACATACTCGTGCTCGTGCGGGAGGGTTTCATCACCGAAATCTCCCACAAGCCGGTGTCGTGCGGTAAAAGAGCTTTTGATGCCCGTACAGAACATGTTCCCTCCCTGATCTTTGAGGTATTAAGGCACAAGAACAGCCTCGATAACCTCCTCCGGGTGCGCATTCAACAGATCAAATGCACTCTGGGCTTCTTCGAGTCTGAATCTGTGTGTTATATACTTTGATGGGTGTATCGCCCGAAGGAGCGCCACCGCAAGCGACGCCCTCCTCTTTTTGGTCCAGCGGCCCGCAAGTGACGGATCGATACGTGAAATCTGGCTTCCTTGTACATGCAGCCTTTTGCGGTGAAACGCATCACCAAGATTGAGAGCTGAAACCCTTGCTCCGTACCAGGATGCCTCAATGATCTTTCCGCTAAAGCAAGCGGCGTTCATCGCGTCCTGCAGAGCCCGGCTCGAGCCGCTGACATTTATCGCGCAATCCACACCCCGGCCCTCCGTGAGCTCGCGGATCCTCTGTATGAGATTTTTATCCCCCGAATCGAGAACAGTACACCCGATAGCGCTCGACAACTCTCTTCGTTTCGGAATCGGCTCCACACTGATGAGTTCCGCAAGGAGCATGCGGGAAAGTATCTCTGCCGTAAGGAGTCCGACAGCCCCCTGGCCGAACACAGCCACACAGTCTCCGGGTGATGGCGAAGCGTCCTGTGCGATTCCCAGCGCGGTTTCCATGTGAGCAAAGAAAACCGCATCTTCAAAGGAGAGCTCCTCCGGTAAAGGCACGCACGCGTCTCTTGATACCGCAAACACGTCCTGATGCGGATAAAATGCAAAGAGCTTTTCACCGCTTTCCGTCGTTCCCACGTTGATATACCCGTACTTCACCGGATAGTGAAAGGTCCCCTGAAGCGCGGTCAGCGAGACGTCAAGCGCAAGGTTATCAGGAATCTCATTGTTAAAAAAGAGGAGCTCCGTTCCGTGGCTGATTCCACAGAGCGCGGACCGGACGAGTATTTCGTCTTTTCGGGGCTGAACCTCCTCTTCTCTTATCTCCACCCTCTTTTCTGACACAAACCACACAGCCCTAGCGTGTGTCGGTTTCAAGATCGAGCTCCCATACGAGGTCTTTTCCCATCTTTTTTGTCTTTATTCGCAGGGGAGTGATGGCTTCTCTCAATGAGCGGACACCCAGATCTCCGACCGCTGGCACGCCCTGTCCGATGATGATCGGCGCCATTGTTATGTAGATCTTGGAAACAAGCCGCTCCTTCAAAAACGACGTTATGATTCTCGAGCCGCCTTCAACGAGAATCGAGTCGATTCCCCTGGCAGCAAGAAGCTGTAGCGCAGAGTTCAGATCCACATGCCCGTCTACTGACAGGCGAGCGTTCATCACCTCGACACCGGCGTTTGTCAACAGCTCTCTTTTTTCGTTTTGTACCCCTTCAGCGGTGATTATCAAGGTCTCGTAGGCATACGCGCTTTTCACGAGTTCGCTCTCCGTTGGAATTGAAAGATGCGAGTCGAGGACAATCCTCACGGGGTCTGTCTTGTGAGGAATACGGCAGGTGAGTTTCGGGTTGTCCTTCAGCACGGTTCCAACGCCAACCAGAATTCCCCTGTTCCTTCTTCGAAGCCGATGGGCAAGACGGAGAGTACTCTCCCCGGATATCCATTGAGATTCTCCACTTCGTGTTGCAATCCTTCCGTCGAGGCTCTGGGCATAACTGATCGAAATCCGAGGTAACCCGGCCATGAAAGATCATTATATCGTTCGGCAGAAGGATGCGCAAGAAGATTATGACGGAAATTATTAAAATTATGTTAACATCTTCTTTCCAGCCTATTATAATCTATAGTAAATTTTTTCGTTTTTTGCTTTGAAGAGAAAATAATGTTCGATAACGGTAAATTGAAGAAAAAACTGGGTGTTGTTCCCGATTTCATAGAGAGTGATAAGTACTGTAAAGATGGAACAATGAGAGAAAACGGGAAAACGTGTGTGCAGCTGGTCGCCCGTGCGGTGCTCCCTACACGGTTCGGTACTTTTATTCTTGCGGGTTTCTACGATCGTTCGAATAAGAAAGAACACACCGCACTCCTAAAAGGTGAAGTGAAAAACACCGAACGCTGTCCTGTTCGCATTCATTCGGAATGTCACACCGGTGATGTCTTTTTATCGATGAAATGTGACTGCCGAGAGCAGCTTGACGCGAGCCTGAACTACATTTCCTCGAAGCCCTACGGGCTCTTCATCTATCTCAGGCAGGAAGGGAGAGGGATAGGGCTTTTGAACAAGATCAAAGCATACCATCTGCAGGAGCTTGGGCTTGACACAGTTGAAGCAAACGAATATCTTGGCCTGCCCGACGATGCGAGGAGCTACACAGCTGCAGCGGCTATCATCGATCTTCTCGAGATCAAATCGGTTTCACTCCTCACGAACAATCCTGATAAGCTCCGGGGTCTCCAGGATGAGGGGATCAATGTGGTGGAACGAATACCGCTCATCATTGAGCCGAACAGCTACAACCGCGCCTACCTGAAAACAAAAAAGGAAAAGATGGGCCACCTTTATTAATCATCGCTTCGATACACCGAGTATTATGTTTCAATATGGATGAATTCCCCATCAAAAAATACTATACTATTAAAAAAACAACATGGAGAAAAGATGCAAACCTGTGATTTTCAAGAGAAAGATCTCATAATTGAGACACTCGGAGCTGCGAAAATCACATCCCCTCTCAAGCTCTCAACAGTGTACGGCGACAACATTGCAAACTATGTCGAGGATACTGAAAGTGTTCTTTTTTCACAGGACAAAAATGAGATCCTCGAGGCAATCGATACGAAGAAGCCCATTTTCGCGTTTGAGAAAGCAGGGCCCCGGCAGAAAATATTTTTTAATCCCTCCAAACTGAAGGCGGGTGTCGTGACATGCGGGGGGCTCTGTCCGGGGATTAACAATGTGATTCGCTCAATCGTCATGACGCTTCACTACCGGTATAACGTGAAAATGATCTTCGGGTTCAGATACGGGCTGCAGGGGTTTATCTCGAAATATGGCCATGAGCCGGTGCTTCTGACCCCCGACTTCGTCAAGGACATCCACGAAAAAGGCGGAAGTATTCTTTCTTCATCCCGGGGACACCAGGAGATTGGAGAAATCGTGGATTGTCTGGACCGCATGTGTATCTCCATTTTAATCATGATCGGCGGGGATGGAACACTTCATTGTGCGCAGGCTCTACACGAAGAGATCAAGAAAAGAGGACTGAAGGTATCAATCATCGGCGTCCCCAAGACCATCGACAACGACATTTCATATGTTGAAAAGACGTTCGGGCTCGAAACCGCATTCTCGGTTGCTTCGGAATCGATTCGCTCTGCATACATTGAGGCAAGCGGTGCCCCCTTCGGAATCGGGCTTGTGAAGGTAATGGGGAGGTTGTCCGGCTTTATTGCCGCAAACGCAGCTCTGGCGCTCAATGTGGTAAACTTCGTGCTCATACCGGAAGTACCATTTGACCTCGAGGGGAACAAGGGGCTTTTCAAAGCGCTGGAAAAACGCCTTCGCGCGCGGGGGTATGCGGTGATCATTGTTGCCGAGGGAGCAGGTCGGAAGTATCTTCGGGAGTTCGTTGAAGCCGAGGATGATTCCGGGAACCCAAAGCTCGGCGACATCGGAATGTACCTCAAAATGGAGATCAAGAAATATTTCAAGCAGCACACCGATATATACGTCAACCTGAAATATATCGACCCGAGCTATCTCGTGCGCTCGGTTCCTGCAAATGCGCATGATGCAGTTTATTGCATGCAGCTGGCGCAAAACTCCGTCCATGCAGGAATGGCAGGGAAAACAGGGATGATCGTCGGCAGATGGAACAGCCAGTTTATTCATGTTCCCATCAGACTCGCAGTTTCCCAGAGAAAATATCTTTCTCCTGAAGACCCTCTCTGGCTGTCTGTACTTGAATCAACCGGCCAGCCGATTCGTATGACGAATACATAGGACCTGATATACATGAACCGAAAAATCGATTTACTTCGGAAAGTCGAGCTCTTCTCCACGCTGAAAAACGAGGAGCTCGGCATAGTTGCACGGTACAGCGATTACTACTCATATAAATCCGGTGAAATCATCTTTCGGGAAGGGAAGCACGACGAAGAACTGTATATCATCAGAGATGGTGAGGTTCTCATAACGCGACATCGAAACGGGAACAGGGATGTGGATCTCGCGCGGTTCATCAGCGGGGAATGTTTCGGCGAGATGAACCTGTTTGATAGCGCACTTCGAAACACCGTTGCACGTGCAGAGCGGGATACCATCCTCCTCGTCTTTCCCATGAAAGGGGTGAAGTTCCAGGAGATCATTCACGAGCATCCGGATGTGTTCGCACATATTCTTCATAAAATCATTGCAGGTATTGCACGAAGAATTCGAACCGCAAATAGGCTGATTTGTGAAAAGGAGCCGTGGATACAGAACTTGAAGACTCAAATCATGAGAGACGAGCTTACCGGATTGCACAATCGGGCGTATCTGGAGGAAAGACTTCACAAGCTGTTTTCCGCAGGTGGAAACAAAACGAGTGTGCTCATATTGAAGCCGGATCAGTTCAAGCGGATCAATGACGAGTACGGCCACGAGGCTGGAGACCGGGTATTGCGATTGATTACAGATACGCTCAACTCGTTTGTGAGAAAAGACGACGTACTCATCCGTTTTCAAGGGGATGAGTTTTTGGTTGTGCTCCCCCATACCGACAGGAGCGTTGTATGTGCGATTGCCGAGCAGTACAGAGAGGGAATACGAGAAATGGACCTCAGTGAGATTGTGAAGGAATATTTCCGATTTACGGTAAGCATCGGAGTCGCAGCCCATAATGGACAGGCGGGACACTCCGAACGTACAATAAACGCTGCTATGGAGGCCATGCTGAGGGCTCGTGAGATCGGTGGAGACTGCGTGCTTGGTGGAGACTGCGATGAACATTGAAGATACATTGATATTTTTAGGGCATGTGGACATATTTTCTTTGTTGTCTCCTTCTGAGCGCCGCGTGCTTCTGGATACGATGAACTTCGTGGAGATCGAAAAAGGGCAAGTCATCTTCAAGGAGGGCGACAGGGGCAACACGCTCTACATCGTAAAGTTGGGAAAAGTCTCCATTTCTCTGAGACTTTCCAATGGGCAGGAGCGAGAGCTGGTTGAGTTTTCTTCAGGGGACTTTTTCGGAGAAATGTCTATTTTTGAAAACGCTCCGCGTTCCGCGACATGTACGACAAAAGAGCACAGCACGCTCTTCACGTTGAGCGGAGACGCATTTTTTCAGTTTGTGGAGAGCCACCCCTATATCGCAATAAAGATTATGTACCGGATGCTCAATAGTACGAGTCAGCGGTTGAGAAACACCGATGAGTTTCTTTCTGACATGGTACAGTGGGGCGAAAAGGCACGAAAAAGGGCGGTGACCGACGAGCTGACCGGCGTGTATAACCGCCGTTTTCTCGATGAAGCTCTGGAAGAATATTTCATTTCCTCTAAAACAGAACAGCAGGCTTTGTCTCTTATCATGGTTGATCTGGACAATTTCCGTGATATCAATGAAGCATACTGCACCGCAGTCGGAGACGCGGTAATCATTTCTGTGGTTGAGGTTTTCAGAAAAAAGCTCCGTCCTCAGGACGTGGTTGCCCGGTATGGAGGTGATGAGTTCACCGTTGTGCTTCCTGACACGGGGAGCAGAGAGGCAAAAAGGCTTGCAGAAGATATCTGCGTATGCATTGAACAACTGGATGTGCTGGAGAGACTGAATGGACCGATTACACGGGTCACGACGAGTCAGGGAATCGCCAGTTACCCTGAACACGCGAAATACCTGAAAATCCTTCGGGAGAAGGCGGATCAGGCGCTGTACAGAGCGAAGCACGAGGGCAGAAACAGGGTCATTATTGCGGATGCGTACATACCGCATTGAACACACTCGATTTTTATTGAGTAAGGCTTTCCATGAGGAAAAAGACAATTTTCTCCATTTGGGAGAAGAACCGGATCATCGATAATATCATCGAAGCAATGGTGAGCAGGAACCATTTTCTCCTCCTCGGCCATGAAAATCCTGATGAAGACTGTATCTCTTCGATGGTTGCATTTTCCCTTCTTCTGGGAAAGCTGTGCAAGGATGTGTCCATCTGTCTCGGCGGCCCTGTGCGGGAGCACTTTCAGTATCTTTTAAATATCTGCACCTTTAATTCCATCGGGCTTCTGAAATCCTGTAACACTGACTGGACAGATTACGACACTTTCATCATATGTGACACTCCGAAACCCGAGATGGTTGTCTGCAGCTCGTCGATCTGGGCCGGAAAAAGAGACACAGCGCGGCTGTACATTGAAATAGACCATCATATCGGCGCAGACAGTGAGTACATTGGTGATGCGGGATACTGTCTCGTTACAGAGGCCTCTTCTGCGTGTGAGCTGGTGGGACAACTCGCATTCAAGCTCTCGCACAGAAAAGATATTCTCAGGCAGTATCATATTCAAAATGTGTTTTCGAGGAATATCGTACTCGCGATTCTCACAGGAATCATCGGTGATTCTCAGATGGGGAAATATCTGAAATCTAACCGCGAAAAACGATATTACTCCATTTTCAGTAAGCTCTTCAACAACCTCCTCGTACGCGAAACGGTAAAAGAAACGAACTTTTCAAACATGGAACAAGTGTTCAGGGAGCTCCACAAAAACACCTCGGCGGAGAGGAAATGTTTCGATTACATCCTAAACAAAAAGCAATTTTCCTCCTCCATCGGATACGTGGTGCTGGATCGGGCGGATATGAACTACCTTCTTTCCGCCTACGATCTTGAAACCGTGGTCTCGGTGTCAAGAAATGCTGCAAACGTTCTTGCCGAAGAAAGCGGGAGGATGAGCCTTATAGCGTATCCGGAAAACATGGACCACACAGAGCTCGTGCAGTTCAGAATGCGTCGGAGTTCTACCTACAAAATGTTCGACCTGAGGCGAGTATTGGACCTCTTCTCCATCAAAAACGGCGGAGGGCATGAAGGAGCCATAGGATTTAGAATTTCCAGAATGGAAACCGGAGATATCCCTTCTTTCGTTTTATCACTCATCAACGGAATCGAAGAGGCAATCGAGAAAGAAAAAGTATCCTGAGGCGCGTGTCCACCTGAGCAGCATAAAAATTTGCAATTCATGCCTTTTCTCTCTATTATTTAGATACGAAACACGTGTTCGGTGTGTACTGATAGGGGGTTTATTTCACTCTATTTTTTCTGAGGGCCGGAGATCAATGGATATAAGCGGATGGCTTGTGAACTTGACGGCGAGAGCAGTGGCCGAATCCATGGATGTTCGTACGATGCGCCACCTTGCAAGCAAACTTCTACACAATTATGATATACACGAACGAACGGGGTTCCCGCGCAATATTGCGATACCAAACAAGACAGCAGCTGAACAGATCGTGAAGGATCTTCGGGATTCCGGTCTGTTTTTAGAGTTCGTAGACCTCCTGATCGAAATCGGGAACACCGGCCATATGGGGAGAAAGTACAGGGTTCCGCACCTCAGGGAAATCGTGCTGGAAATCAACAAAGCGGGTTTTGTGTACGACGAAGAGTTCAAGATGTTTGTAGAGGATTCCAAACTAAGAAGAACGAAGAACTGGGGAGTGCTTCGTGAAGCCGAGGAGTATGTTTTCACCTTTCTTCGTGTTGATACCGTCGGCAACTCGGACATGGTTCGAAAATACCCTGACGAGCTGATACAGTCCGCGTATTTTGACCTTCGCGCCATCGTGCAGAAGTCGGTAGAGAAAAGAAACGGGCGAATCTGGAGCTGGGAAGGTGACGGGGGAACAGTCGCATTTTATTTTTCCCAGAAAAACAATTCCGCAGCGTTGAGCGGTATCGAGATCATTCATGAACTGTTCTTTTACAATGCGATCAGAAGCAGGCTCGCTGAACCGCTCAGGGTGCGAATCGCCGTGCACAGCGGTCCGTGTGAGTTCCGGTTCAAGTGTGAAGATATTAGAAGTGAAGCGCTGAAAAAAATTGCAGAGATCGAGTCGAACTACACAAAACCGGGAAATGTGACTTTCAGCAGCAATGTTTACTACAGCCTTGACCCTATTATTGCAGAGCAGCTCAAACCCCTAGACTTCGAGGAAAATCCTTTATTTTTCAGGTATGAGCTGTGCTGGGAAGAAAACGGAAAAAGGGTCAGGAATCGGGTGTAAATCAAGGGCATGTATGAGGATTTTTGTTTTTACTGAAAACCACACAGTCAGAGTTCTCTTCAAGGGTTTTGAGAGAAGCAGAACCTTCAAGGTTTTTTATTTCAGCTGTTCGGAGATGAAAAGGCGGATCAAAGAGCTCGAGGGCTACGATTTTTTCTATGTCGATATTTCAGGACAAGAACAACAGCAGATAAAAAAGGTTTTGAGCTCTGTCTCCCGCTTCGGGACACACAGATACGGCATTATCGATCCGAAAGGGGCACTAAAGGATATACCGCTCCTTTTTTTCAAAGGTGCTGCGGACTATATCGGAACTGAGGTCTGCAAATCGGGAGTTTCGGCCGCGCGGTTGAAAAGTGCCCTGAGTTACTCCCCACCCTGTTCCGATCGTTTGCCTTCTGCTCCAAAAACGGGAAAAAAGAGCTATATTTTGTCCGGAAAAGACTGGAAAAATATCAAAGTCGGTCATGAATACACCTTCTGTATGATGTTCATCGAGCTCGACGACCATGTGGAGCTGAAAAAGAAAATCGGCGAGGATCTCCTGGATTCCATGCTTGCCTCATTTCGCAGATACATCGAGAATACTGCTGCTTCGATTCAAGGGAGACTCTGGATATGGAACGAGCACAATGGGCTCGTTCTCTATCCCTTCGATGGAGTGCGCTGCGACGCCGTTCTCCTCGGATTCAGGCTCATGCTTTTCAGAAAGTTAATATGTGCAGAAAACCTTCCCTTTGCTACGCTGTTTTCCTATCGAATTGCCCTTCATCTAGGGAATACCGTGTATAGAAAGAAGGGGCAGACCGGGACGCTTGTCTCGGATTCGATCAATTCGATTTTTCATATCGGTCGAAATTTTACCCCGCCCGGACATTTCTATCTCACAAAGGAACTGTTCGGTTTTGTACCTGAAGGGTTGAAACCCTACTTTATTCCTGCAGGCAGGTACAAGGAAATCGAAATCTTGCGGATGAAGCGTCCTCTCTAGATGAATGCAGACCTGACATTTTCCTCATTATCCATTTTTCATTGTTGTCCGACGCGGAGTACGACGTTAAGGTAGTGTGAAAAAGGTACGCAGAGGAGCGCATCGTGTACGGACGAAACAGGCTGTTTGCTGAGAAAAGCCCGTATCTTCTCCAGCATGCTGATAACCCGGTAGATTGGTACCCCTGGGGAGACGAGGCATTTGAAAAAGCCCGCAAGGAGCACAAACCGATTTTTCTCTCGATCGGATACTCGACATGTCACTGGTGTCACGTCATGGCTCACGAATCCTTTGAAGACAGGGAGATTGCGCGGGAGATGAATGAGGTGTTCGTGTCCGTGAAGGTCGATCGGGAGGAGCGTCCGGATATCGACGCAGTATACATGACCGTGTGCCAGCTTATGACAGGGTCCGGCGGATGGCCTCTTACCATCATCATGACCCCGGACAAAGAGCCGTTCTTTGCGGGCACTTATTTTCCAAAGGAAAGCATGTATGGCAGAATAGGGCTGAGACAGCTCATCGGTGAAATAGACAGAGTGTGGAAAAAACAGCAAGGCAGAATTGAAAGAATTACACAGGAGGTGAAAGCCTTTCTCGTACAGTTGAATGAGGAGGATACGGGTGAAAAGGCTCCTGACGCAGAGCTGATAGAGAGAGCCTATCAGAAAATACGGCAAAGCTATGATAGAAAAAACGGTGGCTTCGGTACTGCTCCGAAATTTCCAAATCCTTCACATCTCTTCTTTCTTTTACGCTACTGGAGGCGGACCGGGGAGAGGGAGTGCCTCGATATGGTAGTTGAAACTCTTGAAGCGATGCGATGTGGGGGAATATACGATCAGATAGGGTTCGGTTTCCACAGGTACTCCACTGACGGTCACTGGCTTGTACCTCACTTCGAGAAGATGCTTTACGACCAGGCGCTGCTTCTCATGGTCTACACAGAAGCCTTTCAAGCGACGGGGGAAAAAAGTTTTCGGAAAACCGCACAGGAAATTATTACCTATGTGCTCAGGGACATGACCTCAGGAGAGGGGGGATTTTTCTCTGCAGAGGATGCTGACAGTGAGGGAGAGGAGGGGAAATACTACCTGTGGACAATTGATAAGCTGCGCGAAGGGCTTAGTGCACAAGAGGCTGAAGCGTGTGCCGCTCATTACAACCTCGAGCGTACGGGCAATTACCAAGACGAAAAGACGGGTCAGAGAAACGGGAAAAACATCCCCTACCTGAAAAGAGAGGCGGCAATGGACGCTTCTTCAAGGAGTTCTTCACACCTACCGGTGGAACAAAAGGAGATGCTCAGAAAGAAGCTGTATGCACTCCGCTCCAAACGGATCCGCCCGCACAGAGACGAAAAGATACTTACCGACTGGAATGGGCTCATGATCGCAGCGCTCGCGAAAGCTGGACGGATATTCGGAAG
>Ga0315545_1003383_pt1 | contig 13723 bp, 10 predicted proteins | sample SalMarSW160210MG_FD_203096 | JGI IMG/M metagenome (GOLD analysis project Ga0315545, IMG submission 203096) | Salt marsh sediment microbial communities from the Plum Island Ecosystem LTER, Massachusetts, United States - Salt Marsh Sediment SW1602-10 ... | reverse complement strand
AGTATAATATCTATGGTCTCTTCATAGAAAAATCAGTTAATCTTCTTAAAAGAGAAGGCAAATTGGTATTTATCATTCCAGCGACTTGGATGATATTAGATGAGTTTAAGAAATTGAGAAAATTTTTGGCTTATAACGGTAGAGTCATAGTTTATTATTTGGGTTTAAAGGTTTTCAAAGATGCTGAAGTTTGCACTGTTATCCTTGAATTGCGAAAGGGAAGTAAAGGGTTGGGGTTATGGGATTATTCAAATGGGGAAAGGGAATTGGCAGTTTCAAAGGATGAATATCACGGCGAGATTATTAGGTTTGAGGACAATTTTTCTAAAGAAATGGAGCGAGGAACTTCTTACAAGCTGGGAGACTTATTTGATATTTATATCTCTGCAAGAAGTCCTGAGGTGAAAAAAAACCCATATGTGCTAAAATTTTCGAACAAACCGGGTGGATCAAACCGAGGGAACGGAACATCTGAGCTGTTCAAATCTAATGAGCTTCTGGATGGGTATTTACCGATTTTAAATGGGCGAAATCTAAAACCCTTCAAAATAGATTATGAAACTAACTTTTCTGGCTATTGGATTAAATCTGATAAGGTAAAAACCCTAAAGAGTTTTTATCTTAAAGAGCATATTGCAGTTGGACATACAAAAGGGGGAAGGGTAGTAGCTGCTCTTGATTCAAAAAAGTATCCATGGATTTCAGATGTTTATCTTCTATTCCCTAAACATAGTGTCTTTACAAGATTCAAAATGAAAGATATAGTTTATATCCTTAATTCAGACTTGATGAATAAGTATGCGAGAACTCTTTATAGGGAGATAACTCCACATACTACTGCAACACAGTTAAAACTTCTTCCTTTGTACTCAAAAGATATATGGAAACAACTTGAGGATAAATATGAAGAAGGTCAATAAAGTAGACTGGGACAGATTTAAAGGTTTGACTAAAAAGTTGATTGAATTCAAAGCGAACTTAGCTCCCTGCGGTCGCTAACTTCCCATAGGGGCTTTCGCCCCTCTGGCGCTCCGCAATTCTGCGCTTGCTCGGATTGCTCCGCTGTCACCCTTGAAGGCGGCCTACCCCCTTCAAACATCCCCCGTCGTTTCGGAATTCTTAGAATTTCCGAAACGCCAAGTTATCAAAAGTTCCTATTCGTGCAGAAAGTTGGGAGGAGATTATATATGCGGTTCTTCTTTATATGGAATATGAGGTCAATTGGGAGGTGACTTCTCATGCAAAAGGGGTAGATTTGGAGGCTAAAATCGACGGAAAAACTTTAAAAATTTCTGCGAAAGGTGGTAAAATTATAGCTCAACATTGGCTCTCTTTCTTCATATAGGCTTACACGTTTTGGATTCCTGGGAAATATGCTGAAGTTTCTTTGTGAAAATGCTGAGGAGATAGACATTTATCTTATTTGTGCCAGAGAGGAAGATAGAAAAGCCGTAAGGTATTGTATTTTAAAACTTGCACCGGAATCGCTTGCCCCACAGGAGATGTTGAATCCGATTAATTGGGAGGAGGATAGTCAAGCCTGGAAACTTAGGGCGAACGTAGGATTTGAAGCAAAGATTGTTAAGAAAATGTCTAATCAGTTGTGGTATTCTATTCCCTTGGATTTTCCTGGCCTCGAAGAATTAACTACAGTGGAGATTTCCAAATCGGAGATAGGTTCTATGATGAGGGAGATTTTGAAATCATTGGATAGGTAAAAACCGCGCCTCCCCTATCACAGCGTAAACTTAATAAAAACTTCTCCGATCAGGTGAGGTCGGCCGTTTTCTTAAAGATAGTAGGTAGCCCAAATTATTCATTATTCATAAGATCCCGCTCAGATGCTTCGAGGGACCAACGATTGAGCGGTCAGATGCTCTCATCTGACCGTCCCCCTGACCAGCCATCAGGTGCCCCCACCTGACGGCAAGAGAGGAGGGTGGCAGAATCGGAGTTCTGCCGTCCCGCTTTTGGGAAATGGTGAAGGGGATATCAATGGAGAGGTGGAGATGAAGATCAGAGCAACAACCCCTTAAGATGAAGTTGGCCGACTGTCATGTTCATCCCAACTACTCCAAAGATGTGGGAGCTGAGGCCACTATTGATCTCTATTGCCAGAGGGCGGTGGAGTTAGGGATAGGGGAGATATGTTTTACTGTCCATTATGACACCGATCCTTTAAGGAAGGAATTGGATGATTTCGTCCGGGTTAAGGGAGAGGTTAAATCATTTGATTCGGATTGGATAGAGGACTACTGGCAGGAGATAGAGGAGTCCAGGGGTAGATATAGCAGATCCGGGCTAAATATAAAGGCTGGTTTAGAGATCGACTACTCCCCTCACATCGAGGATGAGCTAAGGGGATTCCTCTGCCAAAACCATTTCGATTTCATCTTAGGGGCTGTCCATTCTCTTGACCATATCTCAATTGCCTCCTCAGATGAATTCCCTAACTATTTTAAAGTCAGGGAATTATCCGAGCTTTCTCAAGCATATTTTGATGCTCTCTGTAGAGCGTTAAAGAGCGGACTATTCCCGGTGATAGCCCATCTTGATGTCTACAAGAAGTATGGCTATGATTGGTATGGTCCAGAGATATTGGAGATTCATCGGGATTACATTCATGAGGTCTTTAAGCTTATGCGACAGAATGGGGTTGGTTTTGAGGTGAACACCTCTGGATTACAGAGACCATTTAGCGATTTCTATCCCAGCAAGGAGATCCTCCTCTTGGCAAAGGGCTCTGGGGTTAAGCCAGCCTCCTTTGGCTCAGATTGCCACAGGGTGGAGGATCTCGGCTTTGGCCTCAGAGAGGCCAGGCAATGGGTTGAGGCCAATGGTCTAATTTGATAATAAAGGAAATTACTTTTTTGGGACAGAATAGACAGGATAAATAACATTCATTAAACACCGAAAATGACTGAATAATAAAAAATGCTCAGGGAAATGTGCGTTATAATTTTTCGGTGTCATTCAGTGTTTTCTTGTATAAATTGGAGTAAAAACCTGTAAATCCTGTTAGAAAGGCCCCGTCGAAGGCGTCTAAGCTCGAGGAGGTAAAGATGTGGGAAAGAACCTTTAAATTGGCTCAGGCTCAAACCAACATTAAGACGGAGGTAATCGCTGGGGTCACCACCTTTATGACCCTCTCCTATATAATCTTTGTCCAGCCGGCAGTGCTCTCTACCACGGGGATGGACTTTGGGGCGGTGATGGTGGCCACCTGCTTGGCAAGTGCCCTGGCTACCTTTCTTATGGGCATTCTTGCCAACTATCCCATAGCTCTGGCCCCGGCTATGGGGCATAACTTCTACTTTGCCTTTACTGTCTGCGGTGCGGCTGCTGTGGGAGGGCTGGGTTACTCCTGGCAATTAGGCCTGGGTGCGGTTTTCTTATCCGGTTCTATCTTCATCCTTTTTTCCTTCTGGGGGCTAAGGGAGAAGATAGTCAATGCCGTTCCTGAGGGGTTAAAGAATGCAATTGCGGTGGGGATAGGCCTTCTCATTGGCCTGATAGGGATGGAATGGGCGGGGATAGTTGTGGCCAAGCCAGGCACCATCATCGGCCTGGGAGATCTGGGCAGCCCTCCTGTGCTCCTCTCCCTCTTTGGCCTGGCCGTTATCTTTACCCTGATTAGCTTGAGGGTAAGGGGAGCAATTCTCATAGGAATTATTGCTACTGCCCTGGTTGGGCTCCCCTTTGGCCTGGTTAGATATCAGGGATTGCTCAGCCTTCCCCCCTCCCTTTCCCCGCTCTTTTTTAAGCTGGATGTGGGGGGGATATTTGCCAACCTGAGCGGTTTCATAACAGTGATCTTTGTTTTCTTCTTCCTGGACCTCTTCGATACCATAGGAACGCTGATAGGAGTGAGCGAGCAGGCCGGTTTTATAAAAGAAGGCAAGCTCCCCCGGGCCAGGCAGGCCCTCTTATCCGATGCTGTGGGAACGGTGACTGGGGCCCTTCTGGGGACTTCAACTGTAACCAGCTATATAGAGAGCGCGGCAGGAGTCGCAGAGGGGGGGAGAACTGGATTCTCCAATATGGTAACCGGAACCCTGATGCTTATGGCCCTTTTCTTCTACCCCCTGGCCAGGATGATCGGCGGAGGATATGAGCTATCTTCTGGGGTTAAGCTATATCCGGTGATAGCGCCGGCTCTGATAGTTGTGGGTAATATGATGCTCAAACAGGTAAAGAAGATTAATTGGGAAGAGCCCACCGAGGCCCTCCCTGCATTTCTGTCTCTGATTGTAATGCCCTTGACCTTCAGCATAACAGAGGGCATAGCCTTTGGACTCATCTCTTACTCTTTCTTAAAGATTTTAACCGGACAGGGGAGGAAGGTAAACTGGGTGATTCACCTCTTTGCCCTTCTCTTCCTGCTCAGGTATATATTCCTAAGAGGCTGATTAAAGCCCCGTAGGGGAGAATGGCTATCAGTCTAATCAGGGCCCACAATGACCCTCATTTAAAGGCACAAGATCTGAGTATCCCTTGTGCTGTCAGGGCTCCTGCCCTGACGGAAGAAATCCGTTTGTGGAATTCACAAAGAGCGTGGAAATTCGTGGACAAAAACCCTCTGTGAGACTCCGTGGTAAACTGTAACTTTTAGTCGAAGGAGACGATATGAAGAGAAAGAAATCAAATTGTTCAGAGAGGAAGGCTGTTCCTAAATCAAGGGTAAACAAAGGGCGTCAATATCTCATTGATGACTTCACCATCAAGGATACCTGGAGGGTTTTTAGAATAATGGCTGAGTTTGTGGAAGGATTTGAGGCTATGGCCCAATTCCATCCTGCAGTCACTATTTTTGGCTCATCAAGAGTAAGGCCAGGGGATAGGGACTATCAGAAGGCGGAGAAGATCGCCCAACTTTTGGTAAAGGAGGGATACTGTATGATAACCGGAGGTGGGCCCGGGATAATGGAAGCCGCTAACAAGGGGGCGAAGGAAGCTGGGGGGGAATCTGTCGGTTTGAATATTGAGCTTCCGATGGAGCAGTCCCCCAATGAGTATATTACTACTTTGGTGACTTTCCGTTATTTTTTCGTGAGAAAGGTTATGTTTGTCAAATATGCTCGGGCCTTTGTCATTATGCCCGGCGGTTTTGGCACTATGGATGAGCTGTTTGAGTCGGTGACCCTGATTCAAACCAATAAGATCAAACCTTTCCCTATCGTGGTGGTAGACAAGGATTACTGGTCTGGTCTGGTTGCCTGGATGAAGAGAAAGATGGTAAAGGAAGGGAAGATCTCCCTGAGCGATTTTGATATTATCAGGATGGTTGATGAGCCAGAGGAGGTAGTAGAGGCTATTAGGACCTGGAATTATGAGGCATGATGCACATTAAAGGCAATACAAATAGGGAAGAGGTTCTTCTTGGCATTTTGCCAACGGTGATTCTGCCTCTCATCTCTTCTCCTTTCTCTTGGGGGGATCAAGGGGATAGGAGAATTGGTATTAAGCTCGGGGTTATTAAGTTGGAGGATGAGGTTAGTACTGCCAGTGTTATTAGTGGTCCGCTGATCTGGGAACTATAACTCCCAGTATAAAATTAGAGGGATGAACTCAGAGCTTATTAAGTTTAGAGTTGAGCTTCTGCCGTATTGGGATGGACGTCTTGATTTCGTCTTAGCCAATGTGGATTTGTTTGGTACGCGTCAGCCAGGTAGTTTATTGAGGGATAAAAAAGATGGCGTCTTCGATTCCACGAGGCGCCAAACATCTAACAAAATCTGAAAGGAGGAGCGATGAAAAAACTCACATTCCTTTTGGCTTTTGGGCTTATTCTTTGCCTTCATTCCGCATCTCAGGGAAGTGCTTGGCAAAGAGAAGTTCCCGACAGCACGGGATTCTCGAAAGGAGCATACTGTTCCTTAGACCTCGACAGTGAGAACAATCCCCATATTGCCTACTTTGATTATGATTTTTGGGACCTGCGCTATGCCTCCTATGATAATGTAACCTGGACAGTCACCGTGGTTGACAGTTTAAAAACTATTCCGGTGGGGAAGTTTAGCATTGCTTTGGATTCAGGAAACAGACCTCATATCAGCTACCAGGGGAAAATCTTTGGGTATTATTATGTTCTGAAATATGCGATTCTTACAGATACTGGCTGGTGTAAGGTTGTTGTCGATTCCAGTATGGAGCACGCAAATTTGGATGAATGCGGCAAATACAGCAGCTTTGCCATTGATAAAAATGGTTACCCCTGCATTTCATATACGAACAGCTACTATCCGTCCTCAAGCTGTATAAGGTATGCCTTTGAAGATGGCAATGGATGGCATATCCGCGATGTTAAAGAGGGGTATGCCTGGTTTACAGAGTTAGTCTTTGATAATGGCAATAATCCTATCATTGGATTTCACGAAGCAGACAGCTTAAGGGTTGCCTTTATGAATGCCACTGACTCGAGCTGGAGTTTTGTCGTTCTACCAGATTCTGTTCCGCAATATACCCCTGTGAACTTCGATATAGACAGCGAGAACAACCTCTATTTTGCTTATTCTTCGGAGTCAGATAACTCTGTGCGACTTGCGGTCTATGATGGGCAGAGTTGGAATCTGGAAACGGTCCCTGTGCCGCCGCACTCCTTTCCCCCCACCTATCCAAGATCGCTGAAAATTGATCAGGCCGACCAGCCCAGTTTGGTGTTGATGGGATTTTCTTCAGAGAGTGGAAATTTGGCTCTCTATTTTTGTAGAAAGGTTGGCGGAGAATGGACCTATAGTCTGGTGGATGATGTTTACCCTCCAGCTTTGCATTCTTCACTAAAATTTGATAGCGACAATTTCCCTCGTATTGCTGCCCAATGCTGGATTAGTGGGAATCGCTTGGGTTTATTTCATTACCGCTATTGGCCTGGGAACCCACGAATTGCTCTTCCGCAGACATTCCACAATTACGGGGCTGTTTGGACGCAGAGTTCTTCGGATTGGGATTGCCCTGTGGAAAATCAGGGAACAGCACCTTTAATTATAAATGAGCTGGATTTTACTGCCTATTGGCCCAGTGAGGACATATTTCAAATCGTAAACACGCCGTTACCGAAGACCATTTTGCCACAGGAATCGGATAGCATCACCATTCGTTTTAAACCGTTGGAAGAGCGGGCTTATCAGGATACCCTCATCATTTATTCCAATGACTCCCTTCATTCGGAGGCAAAGATAGCCCTTCAGGGAACCGGCACTTCAAGCGGGACGGTTGGCGATTTGACTGTTGATGTCAAGGATTGTTATGCTGCTCTCGAATATAATCTGCTGAACGAGAATTCACCACTAATCAGGGCAGAGATCTCACTCTACCAGGGTTCCCAATTGAGGTATGGCCCAACGGAAACTGATCAGTCCGGTTCTGCGACTTTGCAGAATGTAACGGTGGGAAATTATGATTTAAAGGTGACCAAAGAGGCTTCCCTCCCCGGAGAAAACCCCCAATTGGAAACTTTGGGTTATACCACACCCATAGAGATCGGTCCGGGGATGAACTCAAGAACTATCGTATTACCTGAGTCATTGATGGTGCAAAAATACCAGTCTGTGTATGATCTCACCCACATTGAAAAAGGAAGTCTTTTGGACGATTACTCCTATACATTCAGCTATCCGAGCGAAGGGGAGATAAAAAATCTCTTAGATTCATGGCAGGCGAATTTACCACCTAATAGAAAATTGAGTGTCGCTCGGTTACTCCTTGCCGAGCAGATGGTCAATCAGATGTTTGGCAGCGGTTACTCAATAGGAGGGGTAGTCATACGAAGCATCAGTGAATTGATTAATTTTATCTTTTATTCGGATACCTGGTTAGATTCTATCTTGGATATTTTAAAGTTTCTATGGCATCTATTCACTGATAGGGTGGCTTCACTTATGGATATAGTAAATGCCTTCGCCAAATATCTTTTGTTCACCCTGATGGATGATGCAATTCAACAAGCAGCGGCTGAACTCCCCTGTTTAGAAAATCCTCAATTGGGAAGGGTTATTTGTGGTGACGAGGTTGTAATGGCTGTCTGGAGAGATATCAAAAACCAATATTCTGGGTGGGGCGCCGTATTACCGGGTTTTTCGTCTGGTTCCTGGGAGGAAATGCACGAATTGATTGAAAAAAAACTTAAAGATGTTCTTTTCCAGGTGGTCTATGTCGATCTGTTAACCGATGCACAGTTAGATAAGGCGCAGAAATACTCAGAAAATTTTCAGTTTAACGGATCATTTGAGGATGCTTCTGCGTGTGCTACTGGATTTATCGCCGGAAAGAAGCATGAGGTAGAGCGAGAAAAAGGCATTTGCGATGGTTTGATAGTATCTGCCAAGCTGTTTATGGCTACCGCAGCCTTGCTGAATGCAGTTGGGGCTATCTCAGTAGTTCCCGGCATTGGCACCCTCGATGCCATTGGAGATGCCTTGAAGATTGGGGCTTATGTCGAGGTTGTATCTGCCATCGGGATTTCCGCTTATACCTTTTTCACTCTACCCGGTTATATGGATGAGACCGTGGACCGTATCTACTACCCTAATGGTTTACTGAAAGGATTTCGCAAGATACCCTACCCATTTCCCCGGGCAAAATCCAACCCTCAGCTAATGGCGTTGATGAAACAAAAGCTCCAGCAGACCACAGAGGATTACGATTCCACATTGGCCGAGATCAAGAACCGGATTCTTACAGGAGAGACAGAGGATGCACTTTTGGGACTGGAAGATTTAATGAATGCAGAAAATAATTTGAGGAATAGCCTTAAGGTCTCCTGTGCCCCAATTTATGCTGTGGCCAATATTGCCAAAGATAGCCTTGAGAGTTTTCCCACAATGTATGATTCCCTTATCTCCAGCTACGCTGGCGCTGGTATGGAACGGTTGAAAGATTATATTTGGGTTATGTTTTTGCCTGCGGATACGAGTCAAGCGATGAAAAACAGGATAATCGCTCAACTTGATCGGTCAGCCCAACTGAATGGGATCTTAACCGATCAGATAACTGCTACCCTGGACACGGTTTCTAACCTACCTATGCCGGCAATTGTGGCAGTGAGCGAGGCCAGCCAGGATGTGTATAAGCTTAGCTCTGGGGAGATGGCAACAATCCATATCAGACTACAAAATGTGGGCGCGCTGGCCGCGGAGGAGGTAAGCGTGGTCTTGCGGACGAGTCCCGCCATTGGAGTAAATGAGGCAGATAGCGTCTATGTAGGTACATTATCACCAGGAGAGGAATCCCAGATTTTCACCTGGACGGTAAGTCTATTGAATTATGGTTATTCCCGGGGAATATGGACTGTGGAGATTCAGTCCCCCAATGCTAAAACCTATTCCTATAGTGGTTCCTTTGAGACCCCTGCGGTTGTAACTCCCGGCACCGGTGGTAAATTGTCCAATGAAAACATTTATTGCTATCCAAATCCTTTTAATCCAGACAAAGGATTAACCAATTTACGCTACAGCCTGGCAAAAACAGCTCAAGTAACAATTAAAATTTACGATGGTGGTGGCAATTTAGTAAAATCGGTGATAGATAATGTGTCACAAACAGCAGGAGAAGAACAGAGTGTTCCCTGGGATGGCAAAAACGGTGCAGGGGATTTGGTTGCCAATGGTGTTTATTTCTTTGTGATCGAAACCTCTCAGGGCGAACGGGCGGTGGAAAAAATTGCCATTTTAAGATAAGGAGGGTAGAACGATGAAATCAATTTGTCCAAAATTCTTTACTTTAGTTTTTCTGCTATTTGCGTCTCTTAGTTTTGCCGGTGAGGAAAGAGGCGGCTACGCAGGTAGTTTTTTGGATTGGGGTGTGGGCGCAAGAGCGATAGCAATGGGAAAGACATTTTCGGCAATTGCCGATGACGGAACCGCACTCTTCTGGAACCCTGCTGGATTGGAGCAGATGAAAAGCGGGGAATTTTCTGCAATGCGGGCGCTTATCTTCGAGGACAGGACTGAAAATTACTTAGCACTTGGGTATCCTGTTTCCAAATTGACCATCAGCGCAGGGTGGTTAAATTTTGGGGTGAGCGATATTCAGGAGCGCGACGAGTTCGGTCAACTGGTGGGTCATTTTGGTGATTCAGAAAATGCTTTTATGATAGGTGCGGGAGCATCCATTTTTTCCTCGATAGGCCTTAAAGTAAACCTGGGAACAACTGTTAAATATTTCTATCACTCCCTGAATGAGAATCAGGCCAATGGATGGGGAGGCGACTTTGGCTCACTTTTTTACCTTTATCGAAAGGGTTTTATCAAACATATCGGGTTTGCGGCAGTTGTCCAGAATTTGGGGGCGAAATTGAAATGGAATACAGAAAGCAATCATGAAGATAAAATTCCTATTACCATCCGATTGGGTTCTGCCCTCAATTTAAATGTCTTGCCCCTAAATCTTGCGGCGGATTTAGAGGAGCAAAAAGGTCAGGATATGCGAATTCATCTGGGAGCGGAATATTGGTGGCGGGTCTTAGCACTACGTGGTGGCCTAAACCATAAGCAATTCACCGCCGGAGCGGGATTTGTTTTTAGATTAGCCAAATTCGATTTTACCTTCGATTATGCGTTCACCGATGATGAAATTTCGAATAAGGGCCTGCACTTCTTCTCGTTAAATTTCAAATTGTAATTAACGCCGCTTTGTGGAGAAGGAAATCTTGTTATCCTGTCAGAGAAGTCCCGCTGCAGGCGGTTAATTTCAAAGTAGTTACGAGGATAAATCGAGTTCAAGGTCTAACATCTTAGGGAAGTTCAAACTAAAGGAGGATTCAAATGAGAAAAAGAAATTGTTAATACTGGCAGGGGGTATGTTTGTTTTGGCGAATATATCAGCAGTCGCTGCTGAAAAAGCCAAAACAGAACCGAAGAGCCTCCGGATTTACAGATGCAGAGGTATGAATTGGGGGCTACAGGGGGTTGGGATGTTGGTGGATCCCAAGAAGTGACTTGGGATAATAAAAATAAGTAAATGGTGCATCAGGCACCAGAAAGAGTAAGGAGGTAACTATGCAAAGGGCGATGTTTTACAGATGGGTGATCATAATGGTCATCGCCTTGGCCCTGTTTGTAGGCTACGTTTCGGCGGTCGCCGATGTCGAAGAGACAGCAAAGTATCAGGGTAATAAAGCCCGTATCACAGTTGGCAAAATCAAGCCTAAGGCGCGTAAATGCAGTAATGATATGGCAGCGGCCATTGGAGAGATGCTGTCGACTGCTCTGGCCAATACTGACCGGTTTATCGTGCTGGCCAGTCAGGAGGAAGTTAAAGAGCTGGCCGAGGAGATCAACCTGGGTCAATCCGGATATGTGGAAGAAGGGCGCGGTCCGGAGAAGGGATTGATGGAGGGCGCAGATATTCTGGTCACTGGGGCTGTCACCGGTTTTGAACCTGATGTTGGGGGAAAGGGTGGTGCATTGGGAGGTCTGAAGAAAAGAACCTTTGGAGCAAACGGTGTAAAGACAAAAAGCGCCAAAATTCTGATGGATATTAAGCTGATCGACATTCGCACGAGAAGGACGATCAAGGCTCTGTCGCTTGAAGGTAAATCAACCAGTTGGAAGGCCGGGGTAGCTGGCGGCCGTTGGTCTTCGGGTATGCCACTGGCAGGTGCTCTGGGTGTTTATTCCAATCAACCGATGGAAAAGGCTGTGAGGCATTTGCTGGCCAATACCGTCGAAAAAATATCCTCAGAAGTCCCTGCTGAGTATTACAGATACAAGGGCAAAGGTCAATACACAAAAGAATATGGTACCTCACGACCTCCTTCTTCTGGTGCTCAGCCGGGTGCGGCGCCTTCAACCTCAACGGCTTCCATAGCAGAGGATATGACCCTCTATACCAAGTATGATTTCGTCCCGGGCAACAAGGTTATCTTTTACGATGACATGAAAGACGATGAGGAGGGTGAGTTCCCCTATCGATGGAATCTGGATCGCGGCGTGTATGAAGTAGTCAGGCTGGGCGAGGAGTTCTGGATCATGTGCACAAACGAGGGTTCCATTCGTCCCAAGATGCCGGATGCACCGCTGCCTCCCCAGTATACTGTGGAGTTGGAATTCTATGATAGCGGTCCCGAATTTTCCGCGAACTGCTTTGATATCTATTGGGTAGATAGTAACGGTCAGAATATTGCGGTTTTTGAAGAGTATGGGGGACACACTGTGCTTAAGATCCGTGGCAAGCAACTGGCCAACAAGATTCTGTCCAGCAAACTCACCAAAGGCGTCCATACCATAAGGATTATGGCCACCAAGCGCTCGATCAAATGCTATGTCGACGAGGAGCGGGTTGCCAATGTCCCGAAAGTGGAGAACTTCAACCCGGTTGGCTTCCGTTTGTATCAGCGTCCTTACAACGATCCCAAAAATCCGACGCTGTTCAGGGGATTCCGGTTTGCCGAGGGAGGCAAGAGCATGAGAGAACAGCTTGATGAAACAGGAAAGATCATTACACACGGCATTCTCTTTGACACTGATTCTTATACGATCAAGGCAGAATCTTTCAAAACGCTCAGAGAGATCGGCAAACTTCTGCAGGACGACCCCGACTTGAGACTATCAATTGAGGGACATACGGACAGCGACGGTTCGGATGAGCACAATTTAACCCTGTCACAGAATCGGGCCAATTCGGTGCGGGACTACCTTATCGCTACATACAATATCAAGCCAGATCACTTGGAGGCAAAAGGGTGGGGAGAGTCAAAACCGATCGATACCAACAAGACTGCCGAAGGAAAAGCTAACAACCGCCGGGTTGAACTGGTTAAGCTCTGATAGCTGATAAGACGCCACGAGGATAACAAATCCAGTTGTTTTAGGACAACGCTATCTGAACCTGGATTTCGGGAGTGAGCAGTTTGCTTCAAGGAGTGGCTGGATCCCCTGCGATCTTTGAATCGTTTTCTGCTTTTGTTTTTAGTCTATCAGCTTCGATTCTGGCAGATTCGTCTCTTTCGGTTTTCTGCAAACCGGTTGGGGCGTGATCTCACGATCTCTCGCAGTCAGCTTTCAGGATACCCTTCTACTGCGAAGGAAATGACATTCTTGGAATAGAGACAGTTCTCCTAGTCATCCAGGGGGAACTCGCCGATGCGGTTCTTGTTGGCATGATATGATAATGTGGGGACAACATAGATTGGACGAAGCTTCGAATGTAAAATGTAGAATTTAGAAATGCAAAGGACAATAATTTAAACCTAAAAGGAGGGTTTAAATGAAGGGCAAGAGGTTAGTTCCCATTTTGGCCATAGTTGGCCTATTGGCTTGTGTTAGCTCTTTGTGGGCTGATGTTGTCTACAAGCAGACCATGAAGATGGAGGGTATGGGGGGGATGATGCAGATGGAGTTCCAGACTACCAGTTTTGTCAAAGGGGAGAAACAAAGGTCGGAAATAGTTTCTCCTCAAGTCGAGGGGATGAAACCACCCGGAGGGGAAGGCCAAACCATTACCATAATGAGGCTGGATAAAGGGGTAATCTGGAATATCTTCCCTGACATGAAGAGCTATATGGAGACCTCTCTGAGGGAGATGTTCGAACCTGGTCCTGAAGAAGAGGAAGAGCCTGAAAGCCAGGTGAAGATTAGCCCACCCAAGTTTGAGATCAAGAAGACCAAAGAGAGCAAAGTGATAAATGGATTCAAGTGCCAGAGGGTGATAATGACTATGGAAGCCGAGGGAATGGATGAGGAGACAGGAGAAAAGGGATCATTTTCGTTGACAGGTGATATGTGGG
>Ga0315545_1003378_pt1 | contig 13731 bp, 11 predicted proteins | sample SalMarSW160210MG_FD_203096 | JGI IMG/M metagenome (GOLD analysis project Ga0315545, IMG submission 203096) | Salt marsh sediment microbial communities from the Plum Island Ecosystem LTER, Massachusetts, United States - Salt Marsh Sediment SW1602-10 ... | reverse complement strand
GCTCAGGCGAAGGGCGGCCCGGCGGGTCCGTGCCGCACCACTGCCGCCCACACCGTCTCATAGTGATCTCGATCGAAGGGATCGATGTGAGGAAGCACGAACTCGTCCCAGGCGTCGCGCAGCGGGTCGCTGCTCCCGGCGTACACTCGGAGCCCGGCCGGGACGCGATCGAGCACGGTGCGGAGGCTCATCGGGGTCTCGACCCGGGTACGGGCATCGGCTGAGGTGAACGAGGCGTTGACTTCGACGGCCAGCTTGGCGATGGGCTCCACGAATTCCGCTTTGAGGCCCGGGTGGCGGCGGTCGAGCATCCCGGCGAGCTGGGCTTCGTCGGGGAAGTCCTTCTCCCAAATGATCCACCGGTCGGCGAAAGCCTTGTTGAGCGTCTGGGTGCCGGCATAGTCGCGCAGATCGGTGGGGTTGAGGGTCCCGAAGACCCGCACGTCGCTTCGCAGGCGCACCATCTCGCCGGTGGGGAGCTCGAGCGCCTGGTGGCGGTCGAGCAGGCCGTGAAGGGCAAACAAGGTCTCGGCTCCGGCGGCGTTCAACTCCGAGAGGTTGATGAGAGCGGGGCCCCGCAGGGCCCGGGTGATGTCGCCGTCTTGCCACCTGCTCTCGGTACCGCCCCTGCCGTCTCCGTGCAGCTTGACCGAACCGATCAGGGTGATGTCGCGCACTTCACCGGTGAGGGGGATTCGGTAGTGGGGCATGCCGAGCAGCGCCGCGAACTGCTCGAGGTCGTGGTCCTTGCCGGTGCCCATGTGGCCCCGGAGGGCGAGATGCAGAGGAGTGTCGGTGAAATGGAGCCGGCGGACCTGCTCGAGTTGGGCGAGCTTGTAGAGCATCCCGAGGTCGACGTAGTAGGGATCGGGCTTCGGGACGTGGGCGAGCCGCAGCTCGCGATCGGGGAGTCCCGGGGGTACCTCGACGGAATCCAGCTCGACGGGAGGGCCGTCGCCGGTCGGGTCGGTGAAGGTGACGGGTCTAGGCATCGATGCTCCTTGGGGCGGGATGATCGTAGACGGCGCGCTCGCTGGTGTGAGCCCACCAGGTGTTGCCGCCGGCGGCGGCGATCGTGCGATAGAGGGTCGAGCGAACGCCGTCGACCATGGCGCGAGCGAGATGATCGGGGCGCTCGACGACTTGGTTGCGATCGTAGGCGGCTTGGACGGTGTCGTCGCCGATGCCGATGCCGAGCACGACGGCTCCGGCCCCCTCGACCGATCGCACGGACGCGGCGAGATCCTCGACCGAGCCGCGGGTCATGCCGTCGGCGAGCACCACCAGGATGCGGGTCGAGACGTTGCGGCCTGCCAGCCGGCGGGCGGCGTAGGCGACGTTGTACTCGTCGACGTTGGCGGCCTTGTCGAACATCGAGATCGGGGGCGCCTCCTCGGGTGAGAGGCGGGCGACGCGTGCGGCGTCGGAGGGCGTCGCCGCCATCCAGAAGAGCCCGGCGAGGATGTCCTCAGCAGTCCGCCAGCGGGCACCAAACGGCTTGAGGAGGTAGTGGTTGACGGTCCGAGACAGTCGTGGCGCAGCCCCTCCCTGGGTGCGCCGCAGCGCCCCGGTGGCGGCGTGGCGCCGATCGGAGAAGGCGCGCTCGGTATCGTCGGCGACTGCGGCGAACGCCCGGTTGAAGAACGCGACCTCGAAATCGATCTGAAGCTCGTTGCACAGGTTGGCGAGGGTCCAGGCGCCGAGGATGGCAGCGGCCAGCGGCCACGGGGTGTTGCGTCCGTCGGGGGTTGCCTTCGGCTGGAGCATGGACGCCGATCCGTCGACGAGCAGGCTCACGCCGTAGGAGCGTCGTGACGGTAGGTCGCGCCGCTCGAACATGCGCTCGTAGAGCCCGGCACCGAGCAAGAGCGCCGCGTACGGCGAGAGGTCGCCGGCGTCGTAGCCGGAGCGGAGCCCGCGCCGCTGGTTGGCGACGAAGAGGGGGTAGAGCTCACCGGCTACTCGGCGCTGCGCAACTTGCCAGCGCAAGGCGGCCTCTTCGATGAGGCGGCGCCCATCGGGGGCGTGGCGAGCAAAGCGATCGGGGAAGGGGCACACCAGCAGCTTGCCGCTCTGGCCGGTCGGGAGGTAGATCGTGGGCGCTTCACTGACACGGACCACCTGATCGGTGGCGGGGTCTCCTGCTTGCTGGGCGTCGCCGGCCTTGCCGTGCTGGGCCGTCACCGCCTGGGTCGCACGGCGGGTCTGGTCGTAGCTGTCGGCGTCCTGGAGCGGTGGGGTCACGATGCGCACGGCATCGACGGTCTCGGAGATCGCCGCCCGATCCGCTTCGCCCTTGGCGCGGTTGGCAGCAGGCGAATCGGAAGGGTCGGTCTGCTGGACCAGGCCGTGGAGGAGCGCGATCTCGAGAAGGCGCAGGGCGAGCCCTCCGACTTCCCAGGGGCCGGCGGCGGTGGGGACATCGTGGAGGCAGTCCATCGCGTCGTCGAGGGCGGCGGCGACGTGCGGGGCGAGCCTGCGCTGGAGGCCGTTGCGGTCGGCGTAGCCGCCGGTCACCAGGAAGCAGGCGAGGGCGAACTGGCCGAGGGGGCGGGCGTTCTGCATCGCCTGTGGTGTGGCGCTGCGGTAGAGGTCGGCCAGCACCGACCGGGCGCCGGCGTATGCGGCGAGCAGGGTGCGCTCCTGGCGTGCGTCCTCCAAGGAGAGGAACAGCGCTTCGGCCGCCGGTCCTCCGACCTCGGCGAGGGCGTCGAGCAGCCGGACAGGAGTGGCTGGGTCGGCCTCGGGGGGGAGGTCGATCGGCGGGTCGTCATCCGGGAAGAGACCGAGCGGCGAGGACAGGGGCGCCCGTTCGCGCGGCGGGTTCTGGGATGGTGGGGGAATCCACACGGGCGGGATGGGCCGCATCTCGTCGAGGTCGGTGGCGATGAGGTGTACCACCTCGTGCAGGGCGCTGGTCAGCGCCACCTCGGCTGGCGTCACGGGCGCGCTGCGGGCATAGGCGCTCTGGAACACCCCGGGGTCGAGCACGATCTCGTCGTTTCCACCCGCCGCCTGCGAACCGAGCCGCACCACCAAGTTCTCGTTGTCGGCGAGGCTGCGGGCGAAGCGCGTCACGGCCGGGGCCACCCGTTGGTAGCGGGCAACCACGGCCTCGATGACCCGGTCCTCTGGGGGGAGGACCTCGTTGAGCACGGATTGGTCGCGCTGACGCATAACCGTTGATTGTCTCACATGCCTGCAGGGCCGGATGCCGGGGGTCCCGTCGCGCGTCCGGTAGCTTGAGGGCCATGAAGGATCTGCGCATCACCGATCGCGTGGTTATTCCCGACGGCGAGCTGAGCTGGCGGTTCGGTCCCGCCGGTGGGCCCGGCGGTCAGCACGCCAACCGTTCCGCCACCCGGGCGGAGTTGCTGTTCGATCTCGACGGGAGCGATGCGCTCGACGAGGAGACGAAGGCACGATTCGTGGCGCGGCTCGGCCGGCGGGTGGTGAACGGGGTCGTGACGGTGGTGGCCGACGAATCCCGTTCCCAGTGGCGGAACCGGGTGATCGCGCGCCGGCGCATGGCCGAGCTGCTGGCGGGGGCGCTGCGTACCGGGCGGCGCCGGGTGCCCACTGCTCCGTCGGGAGCGGCGCGGCGGAGACGCCTCGCGTCGAAGCGGGCTCGCGGTGAGCTGAAGCGGCTGCGACGGCCGCCCGATCCCGAGTAGGCGTTGCTCGATCTACGAGTGGTCGTGCAGGAACGCCACGATGCGATCGGTGAGGGCGGGGTCGTGCTCGGCGAAGAGGTTGGTGCCGTGTTGATCTCCGGGGAGCACGACAACCTCGGCGGATCCCCTGCTGGCGGCGGCGATGGCCTTGGCGTCCTCCGGATAGGTCTTGTTCTCCTCGGCAAAGAGCAGCATCGGCACCTCGAGCGTGGCAGCAGCGGTGAGGGCGTCCACCCCGTCGAACTCCTCGGCCGCCGACAGCGTCACGATCCCGGCGATCTCCCGCTGCGCGGCGGCGGCAATCACGCCGGTGCCGCCCATCGAGGCGCCGATCAGGAACACGCGCTCGGCGCCGAGCTCGAAAGCGTGATCGATGGCGGCGAGGGTGTCGATGTCGACGGAGTAGCCCGAGCCCTCCGACTTCCCGTAGCCGCGGAAGTTGAAGGCGAGCACCGAGTACCCCTCCGCGACGAGGGTGGCGGCGAGGTCGAACCAGGAATCCATCTCGGCGGGCCGCATGTGCGCCACGACGACGAAGTCGGCTCCCGTGCCGAAGCGGCGACCCTCCAGTGTGATTCCGTCGGCAGTCACGAATGAGATAGCCACACTTTCCTCCGGTGTCTCGGGAGCGGACGGGGTCGTGGTGGAAGCGGGCTCCGTGGTCGTGGTGAGCGGCATGTCGACCACGGTGGGCGGGTCGGTGGTGCCGGTTCTTCTTCCCGTGACCGGCTCAGCGCACGAGGCGGTGAGCAGGGCGGCGACCATCACGGCCACGGTGAGCAGGCGCGGGGCCCGGATGCTCCTCACCGCATCGATTCTACGGAGGTTCGGCGTGGATGGGTGGCGGCGGGTTTGGCCGATGCCACCCCCTATCATCTCGTCATGCACTACGACCTTACGACACTGCCGAACGGGCTGCGGATCATCTCCCAGGATATGCCGTCGGTGCGCTCGGCGACCATCGGCTGTTGGGTCGATGCCGGAAGTCGGGACGAGGACCCGATCGAAGCCGGGGCGAGCCACTTCCTGGAGCATTTGCTCTTCAAGGGGTCTGAGACGATGTCCGCTCATCAAATCAGCGAGGCGTTCGACGCCGTCGGGGCCCGGCACAACGCTTCCACCTCGAAGGAATACACCTGCTACTGGGCGCGGGTGCGGGACGCCGATCTCCAGCTCGCCATCGACATCCTCGCCGAGATGCTGCAACGTCCGGCCTTCCGTCAGTACGAGATCGACTCGGAGCGCCATGTGGTGCTGGAGGAGATCAACATGAACGAAGACGACCCCTCCGATGTGGCACACGAGCTGTTCGTGAAGGCCCTCTGGGACAGCCATCCGCTGGCGCCCCCGATCCTGGGGACACCGGAATCGATCAGCGGGATGAACCGCGACACGATCCGGGGATACTGGGCACGACGCTACGCCCCATCCTCGGTGGTTGTCTCCGCGGCGGGACGCATCGACCATGACGATCTGGTGATGAGGATCGGCGATGCGATGGGGGAGTGGGAGGGCGGGACGACGAGCCGCTCTCCGGTGCTCGCCGCTATCGATTCCAAGGTCGAGGTGACCCGTCGCGACACCGAGCAAGCACATCTGGTGCTGGGGTCGGAGGGGCTGCCGCGGGGGGACGATCGCAGGTTCGCCCTCACGATTGTCGATCACGTGCTCGGGGGAGGCATGTCATCGCGTCTCTTCCGTGAGATCCGGGAGCAGCGCGGCCTCGCCTACGCCGTGAACAGTTTCCGCATGCCGTTCCTCGAGACCGGGGCGGTGGCGGTGTACGCCGGGACCACGCCGACCCAGGCCTCGGAGGTGTTGAAGCTCATCCGGGCCGAGTTCGACAAGATGATGGAATCCGGGCCGAGCACCGACGAGTTGAAACGAGCCAAGGGCAACGTCGAGGGGAGTCTGGCGCTGTCGCTCGAGGAATCGAGCAGCAGGATGAGCCGTCTCGGTCGTGAGGAGCTGACCGGGATCGAGCACCTTTCGGTGGACGAGGTCGTCGAGCGCATCGAGGCGATCACGATCGACGAGGCGGTCGAGGTGGCGCGTGAGGTCTACTCGGGCCCGTACGTGCTCGGCGCGGTTGGGCCATTCGAAGCTTCCGACCTGGAGGAGCATGTGACATGACGAAGGTTGCCGTCTCAGGCGCCGGCGGTCGGATGGGACGCCTCGTGGCCGAGACCGTCGCAAACGCGGCCGGTTTCGAGCTCACTGCCCTCTTCGACCCGAACGAGGCGGGGAAGACGATCGCCGATATCGAGGTGTCCGGCACGCCCGAGGTGGTGGTCGATGCCGAAGTCGTCGTCGAGTTCACCAGACCCGACGTCGTCATGGACAACCTCCGTACCTGGAGGGCCCTCGGCAAGCACGCCGTTGTCGGCACCTCTGGCTTCGACGCCGACCGGGTCGCCGAGGTGGAGGAGCTGTGGGGGGACGGTCCTCCCAATTGCCTCATTGTCCCCAATTTCTCGATCGGTGCGGTGGTGATGATGCGGCTCGCCGAGTTGGCGGCGCCCCACTTCGATGCCGCCGAGATCATCGAACTCCACCACGACCGGAAGGTGGATGCTCCCTCCGGTACCGCGGCGGCGACGGCGGAGCGCATCGCCGCCAAGGCGCCCGATCAGCGCCGGGAGGTCCAGAGTCGCGAGCTGACGGCCGGTGCCCGAGGTGCGATGGTGGCGGGCATCCCGGTGCATTCGATTCGCCTTCCGGGCCTCGTCGCCCACCAGGAGGTCCTGTTCGGTGGGCTCGGCGAGACGCTGTCGATTCGCCACGACACCACCGATCGGCAGGCGTTCATGCCGGGCGTGGTGCTCGGGATCCGCAAGGTCGCCGACCTTCCCTCGCCCGTCACGGTGGGGCTCGACGCATTGCTCGGCCTCTGATCTGCTCTCGGCCGGTGCCTGACGGCCGGCCGGCCGCTCAGAACAGGGCGCTGGCGAGCTGCCGGCGGTACGTCACCGTGAGGGGATGGTCGTCGCCGAGGAGCCCAAAGATGTCGACCATGGCGCGACGGGCATCATCCCGCAGCCCTTGCTTGGCGCGCACGATGCTCAGCATGTGGTCGAGGGCCGGCTCGAACTCGGAATGCGCGGCCAGCGCCTGGGCTAGCGCGAGGCGTACGCCGTCGTCACTCGGGTCGGCCTCGAGCTGCGCCTCGAGCTCGGGAATGTCCTGGCCGCGCGAGGCGCTGAGCCGCGCCGCGGCGCGGAGGCGCTCGACCTCGGGGGCGGGGGCGAGCTTGCCGAGCACGATGATGGCATCGTCGGTGTCACCGCGGGCGATGAGCAGGCTGGCGAGGCCGGTGCCCGCCTCGAGGTGGTCAGGGCGCTGATCGAGGACCTCTCGCAGGAGACGCTCCGCGGTGTCGGCGTCGTCGGCGAGGATCGCGTCACGAGCTTTCTCCAGCTTGCCGTCGAGTTCGGTGGGGAGGATCTGCGCGATCCACTTGCGGAGAGCCGGCTCGGGGATCGCGCCCGTGAACTGGTGCACGGGGAGTCCGCCCCGGAAGCCGATGACCGTGGGAATGCCTTGAACGTTGAACTGGGCGGCGAGATCCTGGTTCTGATCGACATCGACCTTGACCAGCTCGAAGGCCCCATCGGCTTCGGCGACGAGGCGCTCCAGGAGAGGGCTGAGCGTCGTGCACGGCCTGCACCACGTCGCCCAGAAATCCACGACCACCGGGATCTCGTGGCTGCGCTGGAGCACCGCTCGAGGGAACTCGGTGGCCGAAACGTCCTGGATGTGGGGTTGGTCGTGCTTCATGTTGCAGATCGCAGACTGGCGTCCCGTTTCCTCTCAGCGCACGGGAACATGAAGGATAGTGATCCGTCAGGCTGCTACCGTCCGGTCCATGGAAGCACGACCCACCGCACCGTTTGGCGAGTTGCTCACCGCCACCCTCACTCCCTTCGACGAAGACGGTGCCGTCGACTACGGGACGTACTGGCGCTTGGTGCGTCACCTGTCCGAGAACGGGACCGAGGGCATCGTTGTCTCCGGAACTACCGGCGAGTCTCCCACCCTGTCCAAGGTCGAGAAGATCGCGTTGTTCAAGGCGGCCGTCGACGCGGCCGGCGGCAACCTCAAAGTCATCGCCGGCACCGGCACCTACGACACGGCAGCATCCGTCGCACTCACCGAACAGGCGGCGGAGATGGGCTGCGACGCCGTCATGGCTGTGACCCCCTACTACTCGAAGCCTCCCCAGGAGGGGCTCTACCGGCACTTCACGGCGATCGCCGAAGCCTCCGACCTGCCGCTGATGCTCTACAACATCCCGAGTCGCACCGCCCGCCTCATCGAGGTCGAGACGCTGGTTCGTCTCGCGCAACACCCCAAGATCGTTGCCGTCAAGGACGCCGTCGACGACATCGACTACACACGACGGGCTCTCGCGGCTCTGCCCGAGGGCTTCGCCGTCTATTCCGGTTCCGATTCGATGACTCGGGCGATCGTCGCCGCCGGCGGCGTGGGGGCCGTCTCGGTAGCGGCACATCTCGTTGGGCCCCAGATTCGGCGCCTTCTCGATGCCGTGAAGGCGGGTGACGACGACGAGGCTGCCAAGATCGACGACGCGTTGAAGCCGCTCATCGCTGCCCTCTTCGCTGAGCCGAACCCGATTCCGCTCAAAGGTGGCATGTCGGCATGGTGGGGCTCGGTCGGCGAGCCACGGCTCCCGCTCATCGCGGCGTCGCCGGAGACGCTCTCCCTGATCGAATCCGGGTTGGAGGCCGCACAGGCCGTATGACCGTCCGGGTCAGCTTCCTGGGAGGTCTCGGTGAGATCGGTCGCAACTGTGCCATCCTCGAGATCGATGGCAAGCTGGCTCTGATGGAGGCCGGGCTGATGTTCCCCGAGGAGGACATGCTCGGGGTCGATCTGGTACTCCCGGATTTCACCTCGGTGCTCGAGCGTTCCGACGATCTCGAATGTGTGATCCTCACCCACGGCCACGAGGACCACGTCGGCGCGCTGGCGTATCTGCTGCGCGATGTCAATGTCCCCGTCTACGGCACCGAGTTCACCATCGGGCTGGCACGTCCCCGAATCGAAGAGATCGGATTGGTGCCCGATCTGCGCAGTGTGCAGCCGCTGGAATGGGTGGAGCATGGACCATTCCGCTTCACCCTTGTTCGAGTGACCCATTCGGTGCCGCAGGCAACCGGCTTGGTTTTCGACACCCCTGAGGGCGTCATCGTTCATTCAGGGGATTTCAAGCTCGATCCGACGCCAATCGACGGCGAGCCGACCGATCTGGGCACGTTTGCCGGATTCGGCCGGAACGGCGTTCGTCTCCTGCTGTGTGACAGCACCAACGCGGAGCGGGCCGGTTTCGTGCCCTCCGAAGCGTCGGTCGGCAAGCCCCTGAACGAGTTCATCTCGCACGCCGAGGGGCGGGTGATCGTGGCCTGCTTCGCCAGCCACATCCACCGGGTGCAGCAGGCGCTGGATGCCATCGCCGCTTCGGGACGTCGCTTCGCCTTCCTGGGTCGCTCGATGTTGCGCAACACCGAGATCGCTCGCGACCTCGGACTGTTGGAGTACCCGCCCGAGCTCCAGGTCGAGCTGGACGACCTGGAGCACTACCCGCCCGAGCAGACCGCGGTGGTCTGCACCGGGAGCCAGGGCGAGCCGTTCGCCGCCCTGTCGCTCATGGCCTCCGGTGAGCACCACTCGATCCGTCTCTCCGCCGGCGACACCGTGATCCTCTCGGCGACCCCGATCCCCGGCAACGAGACCAAGGTCTCACGGGTTATCAACAATCTCACCCGGCTCGGGGTGATTGTCCATCACGGCCTCAATTCCCATGTCCACGTGTCCGGCCACGCCGCGGCAGACGAGCTGCGAACCTTCTTCAACATCGTCCGTCCCCAGGCGATGGTGCCGATCCACGGTGAGTACCGGCATCTCAGCGCCAACGCGGCGCTGGCACGCCAGGTCGGGGTGCCCGAGGTGGTGGTCTGTGAGGACGGCGACGCCGTGGTGCTCGATGGCGGGACTCTCACGATCGAGCGGGGGGCGGTCCCGGCCGGCTACGTCTACCTCGACGGGTCCGGCCTCGGGGACGTCGAAGAGGTGCTGCGCGATCGAAGGCACCTCGCCGACGAGGGGGTGCTCATCGTGACGGTTGGCGTTGACGTCTCGAGCGGTGAAGTGGTGTTCGGTCCGGACATCGACAGCCACGGCGTGAGTGATGACACGAGTGAGATCCACCAGGAGGTGGCGGAGCAAGTGTCTCGGGCAGTGGCGGCGCTCGACCGTCCCACCGATCTCGACACGCTTCGGCGCAGCGTGAGGAGCGCAGCGGCCAAGGCGGTGAAGCGTCAGATCGATCGCAGACCCGTGGTGTTCCCCGTCCTCATCGAGTTGTGACGGCGACTACTCGTAGTCCTCGTCGTCGTCTTCCCGGGGCTTGCGGATCGCCTTCAGCGAGGCGAGGGCGTCGCGGCCGGCCTGGTCGCCGAGGCGGGGGAGCTTGGCCGAGCGGCGGCTGTAGATCGAGCGGGTGTCGGCGACCGGTGAAGCCGCTTCGTCCCGGTACGACGGCCGCGGTGGGATGTCCGGCTCTTCCGGCGCCGGGAGCGGCTCTTCTGCGACGGGGGCCGGTGGCTCCTCGACGACCGGGGCGGGCTCGATCACGGGAAGGGAGTCCTCGACGGCGGGAGCGGGCGATTCCTCGGTGACGGGCGCCGGCTCGGCGAGCGTGGGGGCCGGGTCTCCGAAGACGGGGAAGGGCCTGTCGTCGGCGGGTGGCTGCTGCTGCTCGGGCTCGGGCTCGGGCACGTCGGCCGGTTCCATGCCGCCGAGAGCGATGCGGTGCATGAGGATGTCCCGCTCCAGCTCGAGTTCGGCGATCTGCTCCATGAGGGTGCGGCGCTCGGCGTCGAATTCCTTCTGGCGCTTGATGAGGCTCTTGATGTGAGCGAACAGCTCATCGGTGCTGTCGCCGAGAGAGGCGAGTTTCCCGATGCCGGAGCTGGCCTGATCTGTGATGCGCTTCGCCTCGTCATGAGCTTGGCCGATGATGCGCTCGGCTTCCTTGCGCGCAGTGGCGACGAGCTGGAAGGCTTCACGACGGGCGTTTTCGAGTGCCTCAGCAGACACAGCTTCATCCTTGGACGGCCTGGCCTCGACCTCCGGCGACGCACCGCCAGCGGCGCCGGCTATCTCATGCAACGTGGCGCTCACGCCTGGTTCTCCCATCGTCACAGATCGTCGCCGCCGGGGTCAGCGGCTTCTTTCCTTTCCTTCGGCACGGCATTGTCGTATCTGTAACCTAGTTCCCGTATCCAAGCAACCGAGCGGTGGGCCTGGAGTCGATCGGGATGCTTCTGGGCGGACAGGCGCCACGGATCGCTCGTCTCGAGGGGACGCGAAACCCTTGAAGGCATTGATAGCAGAGGGTCTTCCGTACCGCAACGAGGTGAGAACTGCATAGGTAGCTAGTCAATCGGAGCGAGCCCGAATGATGAGCGCGCACGGTGCGTGACAGAGTGCGCGCGGACCGCGGTCTTGATCGTTGGCCGAAGCGCCGCTCGCGTGTAAGGTTGTTCTCCCATGGCTGCACGGAGATCATCCCGTGGGGCGACGGGGCGGAAAAGGGTCAGGAAACGGAAGACCAAGAAGCAGCGGACCAGCTTCCTCACTGCGCTGCGGGGAAGCAGGGACCGCCTTCGAAGGCGGCTCGGGCGTCACACCGACGACGTCTGGGGTCTTGTTTGTATTGTCATCGCCGGCCTCCTGGTGATGGCGTTCTTCGACCTCGCCGGGCCGGTCGGCCGGGGGGTCACCACCGGCCTCGCGTTCATGTTCGGGGTGTGGGCGTACTTCGTGCCGGTGGTCCTAGCCGCTGCCGGGCTGGCGCTCATCGGGAGTATGCCGCGCAGTGACTACGGCCGGGTCTCGGTGGGATTGCTGGCGCTCTACCTCGGATCGCTGGCGCTCTACCATCTCCTGACCGGTGCCGTCTCGCTCGCAGAGAGCATGGACGAGGTCATCGCCCGCGGTGGCGTCGCCGGCTCCCTCATCGCTTTCCCGCTGCGCCGCCTCATCGGATTCTGGGGTGCCCTCCTGGTGCTGATTGCCATCAGTGGCCTGGCGGCGCTGGTGCTGACGAGAGCCACCATCCGCGACGTGGCCCACACCCTCGTCGCCGCAGTCCACAAGCTCGGCTTCGGGCCTCACGCTCGCCGCACCACCGTGCCGGCTCGCCTGGTCGAGTCGTCCTCGGTGCGCCGAGCGCCGACCGGGGCTCCGGCCAAGGCCGCCCCGCCGAAGCCCGCTGCCGAGAAGACAGCGCCTCCCAAGGCCCGCCCGAAGCAGCCGGTCCGGCCCGTCGCGCAACCGGTCGGGGAGGCGTACCGGCTGCCGCCGCTCGAGCTGCTCGATGTCGGCTCGACCGGTGGCCAGAACCGGCGGGCGTTGGAGCGAGCCGCCCGCGAGCTGCAGGAGACACTGCTCCAGCATGGGGTCGACGCCCGGCTGACGCGGATCGTGCCGGGACCGACGGTGACGCGGTACGAGGTCGAGCTGGAGCCAGGGGTGAAGGTCGCCAAGGTCACTGGGCTGTCGCACGACATCGCGTACGCGATGGCGTCGGCCGATGTGCGGATCTTGGCGCCGATTCCAGGGAAGAGCGCCATCGGCATCGAGGTGCCGAATCACCATCGGGACCTCGTGACCCTGGGCGACATCCTTGCGAGCGCCGAGGCCTCCGCCGATCCTGACCCGATGAAGATCGGCCTCGGCAAGGACATCAGCGGCCATGCCCACTTCCTCAAGCTCGATGACCTGCCTCACATGCTGATCGCCGGCGCCACCGGTGCCGGCAAGTCGTCATGCATCAACGCGATCGTCACGTCGATCCTGATGCGCGCCAGGCCGGATGAGGTGCGCCTGGTCCTGGTCGATCCGAAGCGGGTGGAGCTCGGCCAGTACAACGGTGTGCCCCACCTCCTCACCAGGGTCATCTCCAATCCGAAGAAGGCGGCCGACGCCCTGCAGTGGGCGGTCCAGGAGATGGATCGGCGCTACGAGCTGCTCGCCGATGCCCGGGTGCGGGATATCATCGGCTACCGCGAGAAGTGGGATGCAGGAGTGCTCGACGAGGGGGGCTTCGATCGCTTCCCGCACATCGTGGTGATCGTCGACGAGCTCAACGATCTGATGATGGTGGCGGGACGTGCCGTCGAGGACGCTGTGGTGCGGATCGCCCAGATGGCCCGTGCCGTCGGTGTGCACCTCGTGCTGGCGACTCAGCGTCCCTCGGTCAACGTCATCACTGGGGTCATCAAGGCCAACATCCCGTCCCGTCTGGCCTTCTCTGTGGCCTCCCAGACCGATTCGCGGGTGATTCTCGACGCTTCGGGTGCCGAGAAACTGGTCGGGTTGGGGGACATGCTCGTCGTCACCGCTCGTGAGCCGAAGCCGAAACGGATTCAGGGCGCATTCGTCTCCGAGAGGGAGATCCACGCCGTGGTCGACTGGGTGCGTGAGCAGCGCGATGCCACCTATCGGGACTCCGAGGTCTTCGAGGCCGCCACCAGGAAGAGGGAGGCGGAGGACGAGTACGACGGCGAGGATCCCGATATCGTCCGTCAGGCGATCGACTTGGTGGTGCGCTCGCAACTCGGGTCCACCTCGATGCTGCAACGCAAACTACGCATCGGATTCGCCCGGGCGGGTCGGGTGATGGACATCCTCGAGATGAGAGGCATCGTGGGTCCCTCCGAGGGCTCGAAGGCCCGGTCCGTGTTGATCACGGTCGAGGAGCTGGATCGCACGCCCATCGGAGGCTGAGGCCGGAAAGGCGCCTCCCGGGCCGCACCCTGGCATCACATCGGTATGGTTGAGCGATGACGCCGCGCGCCCGATTCGACGACCTGACGCCGGGGGGTGAGAGGTCGTTTTGCCTTCGCGGCCGTCGTGGTGCGGTGGTTGCCCGGACACTCGACGAGGTCGTTCCGGCCCTCGACGAGCTCGAGCAGGCCACCCGGTCCGGGCTGTGGGCCGCGGGGTACGTTGCCTACGAAGCCGCGCCTGC
>Ga0315545_1003377_pt1 | contig 13734 bp, 11 predicted proteins | sample SalMarSW160210MG_FD_203096 | JGI IMG/M metagenome (GOLD analysis project Ga0315545, IMG submission 203096) | Salt marsh sediment microbial communities from the Plum Island Ecosystem LTER, Massachusetts, United States - Salt Marsh Sediment SW1602-10 ... | reverse complement strand
TCTCCGGTCCAAGCAGTACCTCCAGCAGCTCCCTCAACCCCGGTTCCCCGGATAGAATCGGTGCGAAAATGGGCGGTACTGGACTTGAACCAGTGACCTCTTGCGTGTGAAGCAAGCGCTCTAACCACTGAGCTAACCGCCCGATAAACATACCTATTTTAGCCCCGATAGTCAGCTTTGTAAAGATTGCCTTTGGCTTTGTTATCTTCGATTGAGCTTGTCGGTGCTGGATGCTATAATAGGGCGCTTGTGATTTCAGGGATAATAGGTTAGCCATGGTTGATTTGGATGACCTTTTGATTTACCGACAGCTTGATGCCGCGGGGATGCTTGGCCACCTACACCAGTTTCCCGAGCAGTGCCGGTTGGCTTGGGAGAAGTTCTTGAAGTTTGACCTGCCCCCGGGATACAGCACGGTGGACAAGGTTGTTATCCTGGGGGTGGGTGGTTCGGCTATTGGTGGTGACATGGTGCGCCGCTTGGCTTTTTCGGAAAGCAAGGTGCCGGTATGGGTACACCGGGACTACGGCCTGCCTCCGTTGGTTGACCGGAATACCCTGGTCATTGCCTCAAGTTACTCGGGGAACACCGAGGAGACTCTATCTGCCTTCACTGCATCACTCAAAACCCCGGCTAAAAAGCTGGTAATCACTGCCGGCGGCAAGCTCAGACAGCTGGCGGAAAAAGAGGGCATCCCCGTCTTTAGCATAGATTTCCAGGCGCCTCCCCGCGCCGCCTTCCCCCATAGTTTTATCCTTCTGGTGGGCATCTTTCAGAAGCTGGGTCTGCTCGGTGATAAATCAGCCGATTTAAAGCAGGCGCTAAGTATTTTGGATAAGTTTGCCGGGGAGCTGGTGGAGACCGTCCCCCTTGCTTCCAACCCGGCCAAGCAGCTGGCGGCTAGGCTGTGGGGGAATCTGGTGGTAATCTATGGTGGGGAGGTGCTCTCGGAGGTGGCCCGGCGCTGGAAAACCAACCTCAATGAGAACAGCAAGGCCTGGGCTTTCTTTGAGCTTTTCCCCGAGCTCAATCATAATGCCGTGATGGGCTACGATTTCCCTGCTGAGGTAAAGGACAGGGTATTTGTGGTTTTGCTGCATTCCGCCCTGTTTAGCCCCCGGAGCCAGCTTCACTATGAGGCCACGGCTGAACTGCTGGTCAAGTCAGGAATCAGCCATGAGTTGGTGGAGGCGGTAGGGGAGACGGCTCTGGCGCAGGTGATGAGCTTGGTTCTTTTTGGGGATTACGTCAGCGTATATCTGGCGATGCTAAACGAAACTGACCCCACGCCGTTAGAGGCTGTGGACTTTGTTAAAGGCTACCTTGCCCGGTTTAACTCTGCCGGCGGTTGACATAAAAAGGTCAAAAAGGTGGATACGTATATTTATCAGAGCGGTGAGCAGCCCTTTAACCTGCGTTTGAAGAAGACGACCGTGAAGTGGGCATGGCACGGGGTTGACTTTCCCTCGGCTTTCCACAACAGCCACTGGGGGAGAAGCATCGTTAGGGGCGAGTACTTCCAGCCGCAGGGTTCAAGCCGGGCGCCGCTGGTTATCTTGCTTCACGGGATGGGCGACCATAGCGTAATTCCCTGTAAGCTCCTGGCCAAATCTCTAGCCAGTAATGGCACCGCCTGCTTGATTCTATACCTCATGGTGCACTCAAGCCGCCTGCCGGAACACATGAAGCAGCAGTATCCTGTCTTTACCGCTGAGGAATGGTTCCAGATATACCAGACTTCGGTGATTGAGGTGCGCCAGGTGATTGATTGGGCGATGAATAGAGAAGAAATAGACGGGGAGAAGATAGCGGTGCTGGGGATAAGCTTCGGCGGCTTTATCTCGGCCATAGCTATGGGTGTAGACAAACGTGTTGGCGCCGGCGTGTTTATTGTATCCGCCGGCAACAGTGAAAAGGTTAACCATATGAGTCAGCTCGGTGCTATCATCAAGGATTACAGACGCACCGAGGCGGAATACCAGAGCATTCAGCAGTCTTATATGCAGTACCTTGCCGAAGTGGCCGAAAAAGGGGTTGAGTATGTCACTCCCGCCCGGGAGAGTTTTCTGATTGACCCGATGACTTATGCCTATAACCTGCGGCAGCGCCCGTTATTGATGATTAACGCCCGCTGGGATGAGGCTGTTTCCGCTGACGCCGCCCTTGATTTCTGGAGGGCATGCGGCCGGCCGGATATAATGTGGCTTCCGTCAACCCACGCTACCATCTGGCTGTGGTATCCTCTTATCAGCCGGAAAATCGCCGGTTTCTTAAAAGCGAGTTTTGGTAACGAAGGGACATCCAAAACATTAAGCGGAGGAGGTGAACGGTAATGCCCAGATTGGTTTCGAGAAGGGCAAAGCAAAAGGTGGGGCTTGTTCCCGGCACTCTTGTCCATATAGGGGAGAGGAAGATTGAAAAGGTAAGGATTAGAATCATTGACTACGATGGAACGCAACTTGAAGAGAAGGAAGTAAAAACAGTTGAAGAATGTTTTCCCTTTAAAGACAAGCCTACTATCAGCTGGATAAACATAGATGGTCTCCATGACGTGGAGGTGGTGGAAAAAATCGGGAAACAATTCGGCCTGCACCCTCTCATACTGGAGGACATTGTTCATACCGGACAACGCCCCAAATTGGAAGACTTCGGGGACCACATCTTTATCGTTTTGAAGATGCTCTACTATGATACGGAGAAGGGTGAGTTAGAAGCGGAGCAGTTCAGCCTGATATTCGGCGAAAATTTCGTTATTTCCTTTCAGGAGCGCGTGGGCGATATTTTCGAGCCTCTAAGAGAGAGAATCAGAAAGGGCAAGGGTCGGGTGAGGAAGGCAGGGGCTGATTATCTTGCCTACGCCTTGATTGACAGCATCGTCGACAACTATTTCGTGATTCTGGAGCAGCTCGGCGAAAAGATAGAGGATGCCGAGCAGGAGCTGGCAACAGATCCGGGTGTAGCCACATTACAGAGTATCCGTGCCTTTAAGAAAGAAATGATATTCCTGCGAAAGTCTATCTGGCCGCTGAGGGAGGTGGTCAATTCACTGGAGAGGGGTGAATCATCGCTTATTAACGAGTCCACACTCATATATCTCAGGGATGTTTATGACCACACCATCCAGATTATTGATACCGTGGAGAGTTATAGGGACATGCTTTCCGGCATGCTGGATGTTTATCTTTCCAGCATCAGCAACAAGATGAACGAAGTGATGAAGGTGCTGACCATCTTCGCCGCCATATTTATACCGCTTACTTTTGTTGCCGGCGTTTACGGCATGAATTTCAGCTTTATGCCGGAGCTTGGGTGGCAGTGGGGTTACTTTGCCATCTTGCTGGTAATGGCAATTATCGGCGCCATCCTGATAGTCTATTTTAAAAGAAAACGGTGGCTCTAAAGACCTGACCGGGGTGACTTCTTAGGGCGGGGTTACCTCGGGTAGTTTTTCCAGCGCCGCCCGGACATTCTCTCCGGGGAAGGGCTGGTCTTCTATCGCCCCTTCCACGAAATCCTTGAATACAGTGAGGGCTAGATTGCTGTTGCCGTCCAGCAGGAAGAGAATGTTCTTGCGCTCTTTAGTTTGCTTGCAGGCCAGCGCTTCATCTATGACCGCCGCCACCGCATAGGAGGCTTCGGGGGAGGGTATCAGCCCCTCGGTCCGGGCGAAGGTTATAGCCGCCTCGAAGGCTTTACGCTGGGCATAAGTTTTGGCTTCGATTTGCTTTTCGCGGTAGAGGGCGCTGACCAGCGGGGAAATACCGTGGTAGCGCATGCCGCCGGCCCGGATGCCGGGAGGAACGAAGCTGTGGCCCAGGGTATACATCTTGAGCAGCGGGAACAGGCCTTCGGTATCGCCGTAGTCATAGGCGTAGCGCCCCTTGGACAGACTGGGGGCCGCCGCCGTCTCAACGGCGATTATCCTCGTCCCGCGTTGTTTGCATTCCTGGTAAAAGGGAAAGGCCAGACCACCGAGGCCGCTGCCCCCGCCCACGGCGCAGATGATGAGGTCGGGACTGGCGCCGGCCTGGCGCATCTGGCTGCGCGTCTCAAGGCCGATAACGGTCTGGTGCAGCAGGACATGGTTCATCACCGTGCCCCAGGAGAACTTGGCATCGTCACGGGTGGTGGCCTCTTCGAAGGCCTCGCTTAAGGCGATGCTCAAGCTCCCCGGCGAGTCGGGAGTTTGGGCCAGTATCTTCTTGCCGGTGCGCGTCTTTTCGCTGGGGCTGGGAATAACCTCCGCCCCCAGCACCTCCATAACGTAGCGCCCGTAGGGCTTTTCCTCATAGCTGGAGCGCACCATGTATATCTGGCACTGGATACCGAAGTAGTTGCAGGCAATGGCCAGCGAGACTCCCCAATCCCCGTCTCCGGTGGCCGTTACGATACGCTTTACGCTCTCTTCCTGGGCGGCGTAATATGCCTGCACCACGGCGGTATTCATCTCGTGGCTGCCTGACGGGCTGTAGCCTTCGTATTTATAAAAGATGCGGGCTGGCGTTTCCAGACTCTTTTCCAGCCTTTCGGCGTGGTAGAGGGGGGTTGGTCTCCATTCGGAGTAGAGAGCCTGGATTTCCTTGGGGATGGGTATGTCTCGCTTCTCTCTCTCCAGTTCCTGGTCGATGATGGGAGCCGGCGCCAGCGGTTCGAGGTCGTGATAGCTCAGCGGGTAGCCGCTGCTGCTCATTATGGGGGGCACGTCAAAGTCTAAATCGGGGATGATGTTGTACCATTTGCCGGGTATATCCTTGGCATCCAGCGTGATTCTCATCTTAAACCTCCGCCTGGTAACTACCCTTGAGCCCTAGGTAATTGTATTGTAAGGGCGATTGGTAGTCGTGTCAACGGCTTGGCTGCGGTGACTGCTTACAGCTTTACTACTTTGGCGGAGTAGACATCGGGCAGGGCCAGTATCTGCTGGCGCTGTTTTTCGGTCAGGTCTTCATCCAGGGCCAGTATCATAAGGGCCTGTCCTCTCGGTTTCAGACGGCTTAAGTGCATGAAGCTGATATTTATATCGGCTTCCCCGGTTATCTTGCCGGCGGCGCCGATGAGGCCGGGGCGGTCGAGGTGGTCGCAGAACAGGAAGTAGCCGCCGGTGGGGACAATATCAATCCAGTAGTTATCAATCCGGACGATGTGGACTTCTCCGCGCATTACTGTGCCGGCGACGGTGGTGACCCCGGCGCTGGTGGTGGCTTCTACCGTAATCAGGCTGGCATAGTTCTCACTCTCAGCCTCTTCCTGCTCTACCACCGCCAGGCCACGCCGTTTAGCCACGATATCGGCGTTAACTAGGTTGACCCGCTCCTCGCTTACCTGCTCCAGCAGTCCGCCCAGGGCGGCGGCTTTGAGAGCCTTGGTATCGTATTCGGCAATCTCGCCGTTATATTTAATCTGGATAGCGCTTACCTGCCCCTCGACCAGCTGGCTGACCAGCCGGCCCACGGTGGCGGCTACGTTGATAAAGGGCGCCAGCGCCAACATCATCTCCGCCGGGATGAAAGGGGCGTTAACCGCGTATTTAGCCGGGTGCCCTTTAAAGACATCGACAATCTGTTCGGCGACGTCCCGGGCGGCCGTGACCTGGGCTTCGGTGGTGGAGGCGCCTAGGTGGGGGGTAACGATGATATTATCGCTTTCGAAAAGGATGCTTTCCGTGGTGGGTTCGGTGGGAAAGACATCTATGGCGGCACCGGCCACCCGCCCCCCCTTTACCGCCTTGGCCAGTGCCTCTTCGTCGATGAGGGCGCCGCGGGCGCAGTTGATGATGCGGACCGTGGGCTTGACCAGGGCCAGCTCTTTTTCGCCGATCATTCCCTTGGTTTTAGCGGTTAGCGGAGCGTGCAGGGTGATGAAATCGGCTTCTTTGAAAAGCTGTTTCATCGGAACCAGCTCTACCTGCAGGTTGCGGGCGTGTTCGTCCGAGATAAAGGGGTCGTTGGCGATTAGCTTCATTTCCAGGCCCCGGGCGCGCCGGGCTACCTCCGAGCCGACATTGCCCAGACCGAGAATGCCCAGCGTCTTGTTTCTCACCTCGGTGCCCATGAATTCATTTCGTTTCCAGGCGCCGGATTTGAGCGAGGCATTGGCTTGGGGGATATGGCGGGCCAGGGCGAGGAGGAGGGCTATGGTGTGTTCGGCGGCGGAGATGGTGTTGCCGGTGGGGGCGTTAACCACCACGATACCCCGCCGGGTGGCTTCTTCGATATCAACGTTGTCCACGCCAACACCGGCCCGGCCGATAACCTGCAGCTTTTTGCCGGCGGCTATCACCTCGGCGGTGACTTTGGTCTGGCTGCGCACTATTAAAGCTTCATAGTCGCCGATTATGGATATTAATTCTTCGGTTTTTAGCCCGGTTTTAACATCCACCTTGGCGTACTGGTGCAGGATTTCTATGCCTTTTTCGGAGACAGGGTCGGCGATTAGGACTTTCAAGTTTAGTTACTCCTTAAAACCCGCCTGGGGCAGTACTTTCTTTATGGCTGATAGTACCTCTTTAATATCACCATCAGTTACCCAGCCCAGGTGACCGATGCGGAATATCTTGCCGTCCAGTGTCCGCTGTCCACCAGCCAGTACCACTTCGTGCTCCTCCCGCAGAATCTTGAGCATCTTCTTGGTGTCCAGCCCTCCGGAGGCGGCGACGGAGGTAACGGTGTTGGAGGCATGGCTTTCTTCGGCAAAGATGGGCAGCCCAAGCGCTTTTACCCCCTCCCGGGCGGTTTTGGCTATCCGGGCATGGCGGGCGAAGACGTTGGCCATACCCTCTTTAAGTATCATATCCAGCGCCACCTGCAGGGCGAAGAATATCGAGACTACCGGCGTCCAGGGTGTTTCCCCTTTTTCCAGGTAGCTCTTGGCCTTGGCGAAATCCCAGTAAAAGCGGGGCATCTTGGCTTTCTGGTTTGCCTGCCACGCCTCCTGGCTGACACTGACCATAGCCAGCCCCGGGGGAACCATCCACCCTTTCTGGGAGCCGGTGACGGTGACATCGCAGTGCCACTTATCTACCGGCAGGTCGATTGAGCCTAGGCTGCTGATGGCATCAACCACCAGCAGTTTACCGGCTTCCTTGACTACCGAGCTTATGGCTGCCAGGTCGTTGGTGACACCGGTGGAGGTTTCATTGTGGGTGACCAGCACCGTTTTTATCGCCGGGTTAGCCTTGAGTGCCTTGCGCACGGCGTCGGGGTCGGCGGCTTTGCCCCATTCAAAGGAAAGGGGAATTACATCGGCGCCGAATTCTTTAGAAATAGCGGCGAAGCGGTCGCCAAAGACGCCGATGGATACCGAAAGCACCTTATCCCCGGGGGACATGGTGTTGACGGCCGCTGCCTCAAGGCCCCCGGTGCCGGAACCGGAGAGCAGAAAAACATCGTTCTTGGTCTGGAATAGCTGCTTTAGCTTGTCGGTGACATTATTGAGTGTCTGGGCGAACTCCGGCCCGCGGTGGTTTATCATCTGCCGGCCCATTGCCCGCAGCACTTCCTCGGGGCAGGGGGTAGGTCCAGGAACGCGTAGCTGTTTCATTTTTCTCCTCTGTGGTCTGAGATTATTTAACATTCCATATTAGCATGTAGGCTGGGAATAAATCAATTCCGCCTTATTGTCAAAGCGGGGTGTTTGTAGTAACATCAAGTCGGTTGGATATTCCCCGGTTAAGACAGAGTATAAGAAAGGAGTGGGAAAATGGCCAAGCGAATCATTCTTTACAATCTGGCGGATAATGTAACTGATGAGGAATTCAAAGATTACGTTACTAAGGAAAAAGGGGCTCTGATTGAGAGCCTTCCGTCTGTTAAGAAGTACGAACTGGTGCGGATAATGGGGGCGGCGGCGGGAAAAAGCCCTTATAAATATGTAGGTATCGTGCATCTGGAGAGCCTGGATGAATTCGAAGAGAAGGCTGCCCCAACGCAGAAGTACCAGGATTTTTTGAAGAAATTTATACCTATGGTAACCGACCTTCAAATCCTTTCCGGCGAAGAGATTTATTAATCTTTAAGAGTCTCAAACTTTTTAGCCGCAGCGGCAATGGATATAACGGGCTGAAAAAGTGGGAAAGGAGTCCCCATGAATTTAGAACATCTATTAACTGATGAGGACCGCCAGGTCCGGGATACGGTAAGGGATTTTACCAAGAAAGAGATTATACCCAACACCAAGGAACTGGAAGCGGACTATAGCCTGGTTGAGAAAGTCCATCAGAAGCTTGTTGACCTTGGGATTCAGGCGTTGGGGTATCCTGCCGAGTATGGCGGTGGAGATGGCACCAATACCGCCCTGGGTATTATCTGTGAGGAGCTGGCCAAGGGTGATGGTGGGATAAGCCTTTCCGCTGGTATCAATTGGGGCATTATTCTTAAACCGGCCATAGTGGTCAAAAATAAAGCGGTTATGGACAGGTTCATTCCCAGTTTTTGCAGCGGCAAGCTGGCCTATGCCTGTCTTTCTATGACCGATGAAGCCGGAGGCGCTGATTCCGAGAATCCTCTGCTGGCGGGCGCCGGGATTAAGACCACGGCCAAGCTTGAAGGCGATGAATATGTAATAAACGGGAGTAAGGCATGGCCGACTCACGGGGGGGTTGCCGAATGTTATTTGACCGTCTGCACCACTGACCCTAAAGCGGGAGATGAAGGTGTTGCCCTGATTTATGTTCCCAAGGATACCCCGGGGCTTACCTTTGGTAAGCCGGAAAAGAAGATGTTATTCAAGACATCAATAAACAGCACTGTCTATTATGACAATGTCCGGGTGCCCAAGGAGTATAGGCTTGCCGGTCCCGGTATGGATGCTAATATCTACCATTTCCTGGAATCGGGGACGGGGTGGCATTCGGCAACAATGGCCCTGGGCATTGCCGAGCGTGCTTTTGAGATAGTGCTGGAGTATACCGGAACTCGTAAAGGCGGTTTTAAACCGGTAAGGCAGCACAGCATGGTCGCCGGTGTTATTGCCGATATGGCTATTGGCCTGGATATGATGCGGGCCAGCGTTTACAACCTTAGTAACATGATGGATCATCTCGACATATATGGTCCGCCGTGGTTACCTGCGTTCGTATCCAAGGCGGCAGCCACCAGGGTTTTTGCTGGGGATACAGCTGTAGAGATAGTCAACAAAGGTGCCGAGCTGCTGGGCTCGATGGCTATTTCAGAGGACTTCCCTTACGAGAAATGCTTGAGGGATGCCAAGGTAACCCAGCTCTGGCTGGGGGGACAGCAAATCTGCCGCTACCGTGTTGCCAGGGGTTATTATGATTTGAAGAACTGGGCCTAGGTTATTGTGTGGCAAATCGAGTTGTAAGGCTACTTTTGCTCCTCTTTTATACCTGCCAGATTCTTGGCCAGCTTCTTCTTCGACTCAATATCGGCGTTGCGCAGGATGGTCATCCGGTGTGTCTCCGGTGAGCCGGCGCCGTGAATGTTGGAGACAATGTCTCTGCTTTCGAAAGCCAGTTTCTCGATGAGCCGGAAGATGCGCACCCGATCCTCTGTGGATACACCGTCAACGCCCTTGAGGTACTTGGTCAGCAGGGGGCCTATATCCGGGTTGGCGAAGTCCTTGTCCGAGGGCAGGTCGGTGGTCATACCGCCGGCAATCTCTATCATCAGACGGATTACTTCGTGCAGTTCCTTGCCTTCATATAGCTTGGAGGTATTGGATAGCACCGGGTCAACGGTGTAGATGCCTGATGGTGTTGCCGTCGACTCTACTGAGGCGGCTATAGAGCAGCCGTAGATAGCCTCGGTGACCTTGAGCATCTCGGCAAGTTTATTATTGATGTGCGATACTTTGGGCAGGCCGTTATAATCGGCGGCGGTGGCAGCCGCGCCGATGAGCACGTCACCAACACCGCACTTACAGCCACCGTGGGAGTGGCGGTGATAGTTGCCGAAGTTCCGTACCATGTTACCAGCATACTCGTATTCCCCGCATAGGAACACGCGCTCCAAGGGCACGAAGACATCGTTGAAGATGACCATGGGCGAGAACTTGCTGAACTCGGCGTTGCCCAGGTCGCAGCCCTGGAGAGGTTGGGCTTCCAGTGTGCCCCGTCCGTAGACGTGGATTAGGCCTTCGGCGTCATTAGGAGCGGCAAAGCAGACGGCGTAGTCCTTATCCTCCTCGCGCATTTCACGGGTGGGCACAATCAGCGCCCAGTGCGCGCACATGGAGCCGGTCTGGTGTATTTTAGCACCCCTGACCGTGATACCGTCCTTGTTCCGGTCAACCACGTGCAGGTACATGTCCGGGTCTTTCTGCTGGGAAGGCCGCAGCGAACGGTCGCCCTTGACGTCGGTGACCCCGCTGAAGACTACAAGGTCGTTCTTCTGGACGAACTTAACGAACTCTCTCAGCCGGGTCCAGTACTCCGTGCTGTGTTTTTGGTCGCAGTTATAGGTCTCTATGCCGACGGCGTTTATAGCGTCCATGCCGGTACAGCGCATGTAGCAACCGCCAATCCTCTGAGACAGGAATTTAAGCATTCTTACCTTGGCCAGAAGGTCATCCGGGCTTTTGTAGAAGGCGACGAAGCGGCTGACATCATCGCCGGTAAGGTCAGACTTGGTTACCAGGTGCTTTTTACCCTGTGGGTCGTTTTCCATTTCATAGGTTTTGGCCACCGCTGCCGTCATGTGTTTGATTAGAGGGTGCTGGTAAGCGTTTTCTACCTTTTCCCCTAAAATATAGGTGGTGGGGTGCAGGTCTTTTAGCGATTCATAATATTGTTCAGCTGTTTTCAATGTCATTGCTCTTTACTATCCTCCTTGGTGTGGGTCCGTTTGAACCTGAATTTGGCCTGTTAAGTTTAGCATGTGGCCAGCTTGGTTGTAAAATTTTGGACAAGAGAGAGCCGGGTTTATCAGTTTGACTTAAACCCCGATAATTGTGTAATATTGCGTTGCCGTTATGAAGCTCTACGAGTTCGAAGGGAACGACTTGCTGCGCCGTGAGGGTATACCTGTCCCGGATTATGTACTGGCAACTACTCCTGAGGAGGCTCGGGAAAAGGCAGAGACGCTGAGTCTGCCGGTGGTGGTAAAGGCTCAGGTGCTGACCGGGGGCCGGTGGCTGGCGGGAGGGGTACAAACTGCCCATTCTATGGAGCAGGTGGAGGAGGCTGCCCGCCGCATACTGGGTTCGAAGATAAGGGACTGGCCGGTACAGCAGGTAATGATTACTCCCAAGGTGGACAGTGTCCGGGAGTTCTATCTGGCGGTAACCGTAGATGAGTATCACGGTACCCCGGTGGCTATCTTGAGCGCTGTTGGCGGTGTTTCGGTTAACCGGATAGCCATGGAACGTCCTGAGACGGTTGCTTCCAGGTACGTTTCCGTTATCAAGGGGCTCCTTCCCTCCGAGGCGAGGCGGATGTGCCGGGGGGTGGGGTTGGGTGGTGCCGATGTGAGCCGGGTGGCTAACATGCTCAGCGCGCTGTACCGCGTTTTCCGTAACTATGATGCCTTGATTGCCGAAATCAACCCGCTGGTGCGAACCTCGAAGGGGGATTACATAGCGCTGGATGCCAAGGTGGAAATTGACGACGACAGTCTCTACCGTCACCCCGAGCTTACTTTAAGTCTGGATAGCCGCATTCCTAATGCCCTGGAGCGTAAAGGACGCGAGATTGGGGTTACTTATGTAGAGCTTGACGGGGATATAGCCATCATCGCCAGTGGCGCCGGTCTGGGCATGGCCAGTATGGATATTATCAGCCGCCAGATGCGCCCGGCCAACTTCCTGGAAACGGGAGGGGCTATTACCGCTGAGCTTATGTACAATGTTATGGACCTGGTTTTGCAAAAGGAAGGGATAAGGGCGGTGTTTATCAACGTCTACGGGGGCATCAACCCCATCCATGAGGGGGCCAAGGGAGTGGTTAAATATATGAAGGAGCACCAGGTCACCGTACCGGTGGTGGCCAAAGCCCTGGGTAATCATCAGGAGGAGACCTGGGAGATTTTTCAGAATAATGGCGTCCATGTGGTCAATAACGTATCTACGGAGAAGGGTGTGGAGCAGCTTGCCCGCCTGCTGGGGGGTGGTAAGTGAGCATCTTGCTAAACGGGGAGACTAAGGTTCTAGTGCAGGGCATTACCGGCCGGATAGGGCGCGTCCAGACCAAGTGGATGCTGGATTATGGCACCAAAATAGTTGCCGGCGTCACCCCGGGCAAAGGTGGTCAGGAGGTGGAGGGGGTGCCGGTTTATGATACCGTCGCCGAGGCGGTGGTTGAGCGGGGCGCCGAGGCCTCGGTGTTCTTTGTGCCGCCGGGAGCGTTCAAGGAGGCCGCCCTGCAGAGCATTGACGCCGGCATCAGCCTGATTGTCGTCATTACCGAGCACATACCGGTCCATGATGTTATGGAAATCAGGGAGTATGCCAGCGAGCGCGAGGTGCGGCTTATCGGTCCCACCACTCCCGGTATTATTACCGTCGGTGAAGCCAAGATGGGGATAATGCCAGGCAATATGTTTTCTCCCGGCCGCATCGGTTTGATTTCCCGGAGCGGCACCCTGTCCTACGAGATAAGCATTAACCTTACCACCGCTGGCCTCGGCCAGAGTACCGTGGTCGGCATGGGGGCTGACTCGGTGGTGTTTACCAGCATACCTGAGTTGCTGAGGCTTTTTGAAAAAGACCCGGGCACTGACCTGGTGGTGATTATCGGTGAGGTGGGGGGTGTCCAGGAAGAGAATGCGGCTCAGTTTATCGACCGCTGGATGACCAAACCGGTGGTGACCTATATTGCTGGCCACAATGCTCCCGAAGGCAAGAGGATGGGGCATGCCGGCGCCATCATTCAAGGCGAGCATGGCATGGGGACACCTCAGAGTAAAATGGCCGCTCTCAGGGAGGTAGGCGTGGATGTTGCCATGTACCCCTCAGAGGTGGTGGAGCTGGTTCAAGGGCACCTGAATCACTCTTAGAACCTTGCTGCAAATAGTGACTCCCAGATTAACGTTTATTTGGCTTTAAGCCGTTTGGGATATTAGATGAACAAAAAGAGCAAAGGTTTAATTCCTCCCGGCCTGGCTTATGTAGCCGATAACATCATCTCCAAGCAGAACCTGCTGGGTGCCCCCAGGGAAACCGGGGCCAGGTGGGCTAAAGAACTCAACCTGCCCAAAGAGGCCGAGACTATATTTTTCGCCGGTTGCGGCTATCAATATAACACCAGCCTGCAGTCCCTGATGTCTTTAATAAGGAAGCTGGATAAAAGCCCCATCGGCGCCGAGCTGCCCATGGGCCTGGCTGGCTTTCAGAAAAAGCTGGGTATCGACCCGGTACAAGCTTACCGCCGGCTGGTGACTAAGGACAGTGACTCCGCCGCCCAACCTTTGAGGGACGCGGTTAAAGTTCTGGAAAATCTGGGGGTTGAGTTCGGCTATCTGGCCGAGGATGAGCCGTGCTGCGGAGGGCTCTTGCACTATGTTGGGCTGGAAAAAGATTTTGCCCAGAATGCCCGGAATCTATATGAAAATCTAAAATCCCGCGGCGTGAAACGAATTATCGGCATCGTCCCTTCCTGCACCTATACGCTGGCTGAGTTGATTCCCAAACATGTACCGGGCTACGACCTGGAGGTAAAGCATTTTTTGCAGGTAGTCCTGGAGGGGATTGAGTCCCGCCAGTTGCGCTTCCCCCGTGAGGTCAAAGTGGCTTATCACGACCCCTGCCAGCTTTCCCGCTACCTGGGTCTTATTGAGGAGCCGG
>Ga0315545_1003376_pt1 | contig 13739 bp, 12 predicted proteins | sample SalMarSW160210MG_FD_203096 | JGI IMG/M metagenome (GOLD analysis project Ga0315545, IMG submission 203096) | Salt marsh sediment microbial communities from the Plum Island Ecosystem LTER, Massachusetts, United States - Salt Marsh Sediment SW1602-10 ... | reverse complement strand
ATCTACCTCTTCTGTTATTATTTCGTTCCATTCAAAAAACCAAATAGTTCCTTCATGTCCTTCTGTATGATGAATTACGGTTATTTCTGGTTCTTTCCCGTTAACTAAAAGATCTATTTTATCTCTAGCGGCTGTGATTTTATCAAATTCTGTTTTAACTTCATCCGGGCAAGGATCTCCTTGATCGCATCCTTGAAAACAGCCTATAGGAATTCCTAAAAAATCAAGAGGTTCTGTGCACCAATGAATACAATCAGTAGGGGTGCGTCTAGAAGAACATCGACTTATCGCTTCTTGCATTTTATCAATACTATCCATAATTTCTTTTTCTTTTTTAACAATTTCTTTGAATTTGTCTATTAAAAGCTGAGTTATTCTTTTTGCCCTGTCTGATAGGTCTCCAAAAACAATCTCTTTAGAACAAGACATTGATTCTGATAAAACATAATCCATAATTTCTCCGGCTGAATCTTCATCTTCTTCTATGTTTAAAAGTTCTTCTTCTGGCAAGAAAACATGCGGTTCTTCTAAGGTTCCGCTGATATCACAATAAAAAGTAATATAATCTCTAGCGTCCTCCATCTCATCTTTATTATAAGGGATAGGGTTGTATCTAGGATCTATTTCTTCCGGTTTTAAATAAATCATTTGAACGTCATTATAAAAATCTACTATTCTTACTGCACCTCCTTCCTCGCTTTCAATAACTCCTTTTTTGCTAAGGAATTGAATATAACTATTTAAAGATCTTAAGGGGCAATCTGTAATATATTTTTCTGATCTTTTTAATCTTTTTAACTGGTCTTCTAATAATCTAATTTCTTCTTCTTGCTTTAATATTTCCTTAACGAATGTTGTATCATGTGTTTCTAATTCCCAGTTTCTATTCATTTGATTGGAGACTGTTATTCCCTCTCCTATATAAACTATATTATGATTTTCTTCTTCTTTTTGTATGATTTCATCTCTTTCTTCGCAGGGATCACAAGTGCATTCGTAAGGGGCTAAGCGCCAGCAATTTCCAGGATAACATTCTTTCCCAGGCTCTATATGCGTATTTTCACATCCGCATTGCGTTGAAAGATAATATAATCTATCATTAATAGTATAAACCTTCTCGGTTATTTCATCGGCAGCTAAAGCCCTGTTTTTAAGCCGGATTATCCTGGGGATCCACTTATCTTCTTCGGCTGGTTCAGGATATTCTGATATGTATACTTCAAAGATTTTTTCTATTACTCTTCCAGGAGATGATTCCGGGTCAATAGAGCTTTTAATGCTGATAGGATCCATAGGAGAAACTTCCGGAGGATCCCATAAAGTGACAGGAACTAAAGGTTTTAAATCTAAAATAGCGAGGTCAGGATTAATAATGCTTAAAATAGTGAAAGAAGAAAGTATTACCAAGAGCCCTAGCAAGCTTCCTATTATTTGATTTTTAGCGTTAATCATTCTTTCCGGGTTTCCAGTGGATAATACATAGCGTACTCCTCCTATGACAAATAAAAATAAAGCGATTATTCCGCCTGTCCACATGCCAAAATAAATAATATACTTGGCAAAGGAAGGAAAATCAGTAGGCTGAGCAGCTCCAGGGATTGCAGGATAATTTACTTCCAGAGCATAGACAAAACCAGCCTGTAAAAGAAGTATTATAAATATTAAAAAAAAGAGTTTTTTCATTTTAAGCCAGGAGCCTAATAACCCAAGTTGGTAGAATGTCGCTAAGCACCGGGATTCTTTCAACGATAAATGGGATCAGCGAGGCTTTTACCGGAACCTTGGCTAGTATTGTTAATAAAAGAATAAAACCTAATTCAAGAGGCAATTCCCATATCTGGTCAATGAATGGAATAGGTATTAAATCAAGTATTTCCATAAAAAGAGCAAATATTACAAGAACAGCCCCAGCTGGTGAAAGCAGAACATGAGTGGGGATTTTCTGGAACCAGCCTTTTTTCTTAGGGGCAACTTTTACAACTTTTCCTGCCATTATTCCTGTAATTTAGCTTGTTTTATCTTTGCTAGTTCTTCAGGATTAGTAGTGATAATTTGCTCTTCAGCGTAAGAAGCCAGAACCTTGATTAAAACATGTTTGGTTCCAGCAAAGAATATCCCTTCTCCTACTGGAGATTCTAATAACAAAAACTTTTCTTCTTCAGTGAGGCTAAAGGTTTTTTGGACCATGTTAATGGTGGCTGGGCTTTGTTTCATTAATAAAGCCAGGGAAGAGTTGGTAATAATCGGCTTTCCGTATTCTGACTTCATAAAGTCATTAACATCCTGGGTAATAGTAGTTACCCCCAGCCAGTATTTCCTAGCTCTTTTTACTGTGCCGAAAAGGAAAGAAGCTCCGTCTTCGTTTTTCATCAGCCACCAAGCCTCATCAATTATGAGCATTCTTTTCTTTAGAGAAGTAGTCACTGTTCTCCAGATAAACCTTAATATTACGAAAAGAGCCATAGGCCTTAATTCATCTTCTATGTTTCTGGTTCCAAAAATAACTAATTTGTTGTCCATTGTTATGTTAGACTGCTGGTTAAAGAACTGGGAATAAACTCCTTTGGTGAATCTTTGCAAACGTTGAACCAGCTTTTCTCCTCCTTCCATAGTGGAAAGAACATCTTCTAAGTCAGTTAGCAGAGGAAAGGGAAGCTCTTTGCCCCATTGTTTAGGGTCGCTTTCGTCAGTAATATCTTTAGCTGCATAGGTTTCGCTAATAGCCCTGTCCATAATCCCGTCTTCTTCAGGCGTTAGTCCTCCAAGCATAACTCTCATTAATCCAACCAGGTTGATAATGTTGCTTCTTAAGACATCTTCTGCTTTTTCATCCTCTTTGGGCTGAGGTAGGTCAAAAGGATTAATATGATTAGGAGAAGCTAGGGAGATTTCAAAGAAAGATCCTCCAACTGCTTCTGACAAAGTTTTATACTCATTTTCAGGGTCTACTATTATGGAATCAACATCAAGCATCAAATACCTTATTATTTCCAGCTTGACCGAAAAGGACTTTCCAGAGCCTGAAGTAGCAAAAATAACTTCATTAGCATTGGCTAAAGTAAACCTGTCAAATAAAACCAAAGAATGATTATGCTTGTTTACTCCGTAAAGAATTCCTTCGTTAGAGCTCAAGTCAAAAGAAATAAAAGGAAAGGTTGAGGAAAGAGGGCTGGTGTTCATCAGGGTTGTTACCATTAGCTGGTCCAGGTTGTACGGAGAGGTGCAGACAAAGCCTTCTTTCTGCTGATAAAGAGCCGGCTTTATATATATTAATCTTGATTCCAGGGTTGATCTAAGGTTGGTTTCCACGTCTCTTAATTCTTTTTCTGTTTTTCCGTAAACAGTAATATAAAGGCTTAGGCGGAACATCTTTTCCTGGGCTGTCTGAAGTTTGTCTCTTAATTCTTCTATATCCTGGGAAGCAGTTTCTAAGGCTGGGTCTCTGATTAATCCTTTTTCTTCCCTTTCAGCTAATTCTGCCTGGACTTCAGTAATTTTTTTCCTTAGCTTCTTTAATATTCCTTCACTGGGTATTGGATGAAGATGAAAGGCAATATCCAAAGGAACATTTAAATTTATTATAGGGGAAAGCCAAGCTGTGCTTAAATATCTGGGATAAGAAAAAACAAAATAAGTTCTAGTTATTCTTTCCCCCATTTTAAGATAGGTCTGTTTGTCCTCAATAAGAGAGGGGGCGATAATATCAGATATTAACAAGGGTTCTTGTTGGAACATCTCCCCTGAGATTTTTTTCTTTTTCTTTTTTAAAAAAGGAATTTTCATGATGTTAATTCCGGCGGTATTTCCGGATAATATCCTCTTTCTGCTTCAGCTGGGTGGTGTAAAGCCCAGAAAAGCTCAGTGATTTCTAAATTAGTTAAGGGCACGGATTGCAAGGAACAGGATTGTAATCCTAAAATCACAAATTCTACTCTTTGCATAAGCTGAACTTTAGCTCTCTGAAACATTTCTTCGGTTAAAGCAGGGATTTTTGAAGTTTTTCTTTTTCCTATATCTGCTTGTGTTTCAGTAACAGAAAAAGGTACTACCACGTAAAACGTTTTCTGCATAATAGAGCCTCCCCTGACTAGTCTTTCAATAAATTTTCTGTAATCAGCAATCTGGATTTTGAGAAGCTCGTTGGTTTCTTTCGCTTCAATTTTCTGCAGTTTGTCCAGATAGCCAGTAATATTAAGTCTTCTTGATTGAACAATAATCTGGCAGGAAAAGTCCAAGGAGTTCAAGAAGTTCTGGAACTGGTAAAGAATAGCGTTTTGTTCGTCAGTTGATTTCAAAGCAAAGTTCAAAGAAGAAACCATTAAGATTATTCTCAGGCCTTTGTTTTTTAAGATAATAACCCCGTCTTTTATCTGGTCAAACTCTAAAAAATCTTGAGTAGAAGCCATATTTGCGCTATATTATTTAGTTTCTATACGAGTTAATAATTCATCTAATTTGCTTCCCCGGGAGACCTTTAATTTAGACTGCTTTCCTTCTTCTAATTTCCGGAGTTCTTCTCTTTCTGTTTTTCTCTCTTCTTTTTTTAAGAATCTTGGAGGACTGCTTTTCTTTTTCCAGAGATAAACCCTTGGTTTGAAAAGGAAAGCAAAGAAGTTTTTTATAAAGATAGGAAGGGAAACCTTATTGATCTTTATGAAAGACAAGGAAACAGCTCCTCCTAACAAGACAATAGCAATAATTATAAACAGCCAAAGAGGAAAGACAAAGAAAACAAAGATACAAACCGCTCCAGCAGTTCCAAGCACTATAAACTGCTTGAAAGTAAGGGGTCCGGCTATCTTCGCTTCTTTTTCAATAAATTGGGGGACAACGAATTGCATATTAAAAAGGTTCTCTATATCTATCTAATTTTTTAATCTTTTTTTCAACCTTTTTTACTTCTATCTTCATATTGTATAATTTTTCCAAGCTGTTTTTAAGCGGCAGGAAAATAGCTTCAGTTATTTCAGAAGTAATGTTTTCAGCATTTTTTAGTTTTAATTCCTTTTCTAGAGAAGCTTGAAGTTCGTTTGGGGGAAGCAATCCTAAGAAAACATAACCTATGTTTTTGGTAACTTCAAAAACAATATCTTCGTTATCTGTCTCATTCTTAAGGCAGATTTCTTTTATTTTCCCACCTATCTCTTCAGAGAAAAATGCTTTTTGCAGGTCTTCAGGAAGATACTTGTACAATTCCTGAAGCTGTTCTTTTGGATAATCAGCCATTGCTTTATTATATCATAATTTAAAAAAAGGGTGTTAATTTTAACAACCTTTTACTCATCTTGTTCAGATTTTGATTCAGGGGGTATAAAATCTTGTTTAGGCATTTTTTCTAAAGCTTTTAACATAAACTGGTGCCATATAGGTCCGGCCATGCTTACAGATGCTTTTTTTGCCATAGCAGTGTTGTCGTTATTTCCTACCCAGACTCCAGCCACAATTGAAGGACTATAGCCAATAGTCCAGGCATCACGATAATCATTAGTGGTTCCAGTCTTGGCTGCTACCTGGTGGTCTGGGAAATACAACGGAGAATAATATCCGAACATAGGAGACCGGGCTTCGTTGTCTGATAAAATATCATTAATTAATCTTGTCGCCTCTATTTCTAAGACCCTTCTCGGGGTTTTTCTCTTTTCTTCAATAACATTGCCTTCAGAATCTTCAATTCTTAATATAGAAATGGGAGGATATTTCATTCCTTCAGTAGCAAAAGCTCCGTAGGCAGAAACCATATCTAGAAGCTTAACCTCGCCTCCTCCTAAAACCAGAGAAGGCCCGTAATAAGAAACCGATTCTTTTAAGGTAGTAAGACCGCATCTCCGGGCTGTATCAAGGCTTTCCTGGATTCCAGCCAGTTCAACCAAGACCTTAATTGAAGGAATGTTTAAAGACTGGGCCAGAGCTTGTCTTAAAGTGACCGGGCCTCGGAATATGCCGTCATAGTTCTGGGGAATATATTCTTCTCCTCCCCAGACCCCGAAATTAGTTAATTCATCTACAACAACATATTCATCATCATAGCCATTTTGGAAAGCAGTGACATAAGCAAAAGGCTTAAAAGCAGATCCAGGCTGTCTTCCTATTCTGTAGGTTGCTACATTAAGCTTGGGGTCAAACAGACAATCCTTGCCTGAAGTACAATCCTCTGGATAAGGATCTCCAAACCAGTCAATTGACCCTACCATGCTTAGTATTTCTCCTGTTTTTGGGTCTATTGCTATTAGAGCAGCATTATGGGCATTAAGGCCTTTGTTTATTTCAACCCTTTCCTCTACGGCTTGTTCAGCTGCTTGTTGTAATTCCCAGTCCAGGGTTGTATATATTTTGTATCCTTCCTGTTCCAGGAAGTTTTTCCCGTAAGTTTCAAAAAGATATTCTTCAATATAGAGAACAAAGTGGGGGGCTTTGATTGTCTGGGAAAATTCAGCAAACTTTAACTCTTCTTGCTTAGCTTGCTCGGCCTCCTCTTGAGTTATAAAGCCAGCCTTAACCATTCTGCTTAAAACAAGATTTTTTCTCTCTAGTAATTCGTCTAAATGCTTGCCGAAAGGACTATAATAGCTAGGTTGATTAATGGAAGCAGCTAAAACAGCAGATTCAGCCAAGCTTAAATCTTTAGCAGATTTATTGAAATATACCTGAGAAGCTGCTTCAACTCCATAGATGTTTATTCCTATTGGTACTTGGTTCAAGTACCAATCTAAAATTTGATCCTTGGAATATCTTCTTTCTAATTCTAAGGTCAAGATAATTTCTCTGATTTTTCTTTGCGCAGTTTTTTCTAAAGTTAAGAAAGTAGAACGAATAAGCTGTTGGGAGATGGTTGAGCCCCCATAAGTAGCTTTACCAATTCCTAAATTAAGCTTTATAGATCTTAGTATCCCCCAGATATCAATACCATGATGAGAATAAAACTTAGCATCTTCAGTAGCAATAACAGCATTTTTTACATTGTCGGATATTTCATCTAAAGAGACAATTTCTCTTCTTTCTTCTCCATAAAGTTCATAAAGAAGCACTTTTCCAGTTCGGTCATAGATTTTAGTTGATTCTACAAAGGCTCTTTCGGTGAATTTTTCCGGTCTAGGGAGATCCTTAGCGTAGTAGATAAATAAGCCAAAACCGAACAAGGTCATGAAAATAAGACCAAATAAAAAAACTTTAGAAGCTAAAACTAACAGTTTCTTTTTAGTGTATTTCTTATATATTTCTCTGTAAAACTTTCTTTTAGCCATTGTTTTTTATATATATTTATTTTAATATAAAACAATATGAAGATAAAGGATAGGTCTCAAAAAACCAAAGAATTGTTAACTCGAGGAGTGGAAAATATTTATCCTAGTCCCCAAACATTAGAGGGCGTTTTAAGGTCTGGTAAAAAACTTAGAATTTATTGGGGCGTTGATCCGACCGGAGAACTTCACCTTGGGCACGGAGCAGTTTTAGGAAAGCTTCGTCAATTCCAAGACCTTGGACACGAAATAATTGTTTTAATAGGCGATTTCACAGCTACTATCGGTGATCCAACTGGGAAAAATGCGGCAAGAAAAACGTTAACCCCTAAGCAGGTTTTAGCTTATGCTAAGAATTACAAGGAACAGATTAAAAAAATTCTAGATTTTAATAAATCAAATGTTCGGTTTTTGCATAATGAAAAATGGACTAATAAGCTAAAACCAATAGATATGTTGGCAATAGCTTCTAAGTTTACAGTAGCCAGGTTGCTGGAAAGAGATATGTTTCAAAAACGAATAAAAGTAGGCAAAAATATCTATGTCCACGAGTTTTTGTACCCAATTTTTCAGGCTTATGATGCAGTGACTATGGACATAGATATGCAGATCGGTGGCAATGACCAGACTTTTAATATGTTAGCAGGGAGAAGATTAATAAAAAAGATGAAAAACAAGGAGACTTTTGTTCTGGCAACCAAGCTCTTAGTTGATACAAAGGGGAAGAAAATGGGCAAGACTGAAGGGAATATGGTTAATTTAGATGAAACTCCAGAAGAAATGTACGGTAAGATAATGAGTTGGCCAGACAACCTGATTAGTCTTGGTTTTGAACTTTGCACTCGTATATCAATGGAAGAAGTAAAAAAAATAAGAAACCCGAGAGATGCTAAAGTTAAATTAGCCAAAGAAATCGTAACAATCTATCATTCTAAGAAAGAAGCAGAAAAAGCAGAGAAAGAATTTAACAAGGTTTTTAGAAAAAAAGAACTCCCTTCAGATATAGCAAAAATAAAGATAAAAAACAAGGAATTAAATGTTCTGGACTTATTAATTAAGACGAAACTTGTTTCTTCAAAATCAGAAGCCAGAAGGCTAGTTGAGCAGAAAGGAGTAAAAATAGACAAAAAGATTGAAGATGACTGGAAAGCAGTTGTAAAGATAAAGAAAGGAATGATAATTCAGGTTGGCAAGAGGAAGTTTATTAAATTAATATAATATTTATGTTATTAAAAACTTCAACCCTTCTAAAACAGAGTTTAACGATTTTAAGAGAACGATTATGGACGCTTGTTGGCCTGACTGCTCTGCCTTTTATTTTCAGCTGGATTTTTATTGCTTTGGCTTTTGCTGCCGGACTTTTATTGAATTTGTTTGAAATTAATGAGGTTTTTTATTCAATAATCTTTTTTCTAATTGTCCTGATTTTTATTGTTCTTTCTTTTATTATAAATCTCTGGGCTCAGGTTTCTTTGCTTTATGCTGTTAAGGAAAGAACAAATATAAGGCAGGCTCTTATCTTAGGCAAGGGTAAAATAGTTTCCTACTTATGGATTTCTATATTAGTCGGGATTATTACAATAATAGGATTTATTCTTTTTATCATCCCTGGTATTATCTTCAGTATTTGGTTTACTTTTTCTGTTTATGTTTTGGTTTCGGAAGATTTAAAAGGAACAAAAGCTCTTTCCCGAAGCAAAGAGCTTGTAAAAGGATATTGGTTTAAGGTTTTTTGGAGATTAATAGTTTTAACCTTAATAATCCTTCTTATTACTTTACCTATAGGTCTAATCTCTATTATAAACTCTCTGGGTGGAGACCATATCACGGAGACTGCTTCAGGATTTTTAAGCGCTATTTTAGGATTTTTTGTTACTCCTTTCTCAATAATTTTTAGCTTTCTAATCTTTGAGAACTTAAAAAAGATTAAAACTGTCAGCTAGTTTTTACTTTAGAATTTAAAGTATAGCAAAGAGCTATACCCAAAGCATCAGTGGCATCGTCTCTTCTCTTGTTCTTGTCTTTTGGTTTTTCCTCTAAATTAAGCATGGTCTGGATTAATCTCTGGACTTGTTTTTTTTCTGCTTTGCCGTATCCAGTTATAGCCATTTTAACCTGGAGAGGAGTAAATTCATAAACTGGTATTCCTTTCTTGGCTGCAGTCATCAAGACTACTCCCTTGGCCTGGCTGACCGGCATTACAGTTTTCAGGTTTTTAAAAAAATAGAGGCTTTCTACTGCTAGAATCTTTGGCTTGTGTTTTTTTATTAGCTGGCTTAATTCATTATTGATTGCTTTTAATCTGTCTCCAGGACACATATCTGGAGTAGTGATAATGCAGCCGTAATCAATAACCTTTACTTTGTCTTTATTTGTTTTTATAATCCCAAAACCAGTTGTTGCTGTTCCCGGATCTATGCCGATGATTATCATAATTTTAAGTTTGAATAAATTTCCTGGATATCATCATTTTCGTCTAAAGCATTGAATAATTTCTCACAAGATTCTTTTTCTTTAACTTCTATTTCTTCTTTAGCCACCCAGTCCAGAGAAGATGATTCAATATTAATTCCTTTTTCTTCAAGATTCTTTTTGACTGCTTCCATTTGTTCTGGCTTAGTATAGATATTTAAATATTCATCCTGCCATCTTATATCTTCTGCTCCAGCTTCAATAGCTGTTAGTTCTAGTTCCTCCTTTTTCTCTCCTTGTATTAGAATAGAGCCTTTCCTTTCAAACATCCATTTAACTGAACCTTCTCCGGCTAACTTCCCGTTGTACTGGCCTAGGAGATTCTTTATTTCCCCTAAGGTTCTGTTTTTATTATCAGTAATAGCTTCAATAATAATGGCTACTCCTCCTGGTCCGTAAGCTTCAAAACTTGCTTCTTCTAATTTTTCTGAATCAAGCTCTCCTGTGCCTTTCTTTATAGCCCTTTCTATGTTATCCTTGGGCATATTCAGGGATTTGGCCTGGTCAACAGCTAATCTTAATTTAGAATTAGAATCTGGATCACCGCCTCCTTCCTTAGCAGCAATAATAATAAGACGGACCATTTTAGAAAAGGCCTTTCCCCGTGCTTCATCAGCTCTTCCTTTCTTATGCTTTATACTGGCAAAATGACTGTGACCACTCATATTTTTACTATACATTAGCGAATAAATTTTGTAAAATTGGACTATGAATAAGAGTTTTCTCTATTTTAATATCTTTTTAGCAGCTTTCTTAATAGCTTTTTCTTTAGTTATTTACAATGGTTTTTTTACTTTTAACCAGATAGACAAGATTAAGGCTTCAGAAGTATCATACAGAGATTTGGTTAAAGAGCCGAAAGAGATTCCTGGAGAGCCTTCTGAAGAGCCAAAACAAGATTCTTTGGAAATGATTAATGATGTAGTTATCATCAGGCAAGTAGATAAAGCCTTGATTGCTGAGAAGATTAGCCAGGGAAAAGAGTTTTTATACAGAATGGAGGATCCAAGAGAGCATGGTTTTTACAAAAGATATGAAGCAGAATGGGATTATTTAGGAGAAGAGCTTCATGCTGTTTATTCTGCTTCAATAATATACACCTTCCTATATATATATGATTATGACCAAGACCCTAAAATCCTAAACCATCTTTCTGATTGGGGGGACTTCCTGCTTTTTATGCAGAATAAGGATGAAAGCGTTCCAGTTTATGGAGCTTTTAACTATTCCTATAATTGGTATAAAAAGGAAAAAGAACAAAGATATGTTGTGGGAACAGCTGGTTTAAGCATTTTTACCTTATTAAGACTGCATGAGATAACTGGAGAAGAAAGATATCTGGAATCAGCTAAGCTGGCTGGAGACTGGATCTTAACAATGCAGAGAGAGGATGGGGTTATTAAACCCTATGCCAGATATTCTGAGGACAAGTGGTTGTCTGGAAATAAGGAATCTTTATTATATAATGGTCAATGCCTTTCTGCCCTGTCCAAGCTTTATGCTCATACAAAGATTGAGAAGTATTATAATGGAGCAGAAAAGATTGCCAAGCATTTTGCTCAGAAATATGAAGATGCTGGAAGGCAATATGTTGTAGGGGAATACAGAACCAAGAACCCTATATCTAACTCCTGGATAGTAATGTCTTTAATGGATTTCTATAAGGTTAACAAGGATGATTATTATAAAGACATTGTTTTTGAACTAAGCTCTCAGGTTATTACTAATCAGTTTAAAGATCCTGAAGATGTTTTAAACTATGGCAGAATAGGAGGAGCTTACTCTACCAGCGGGAATGGCTGGATATCAGAAGTAATGACAGATACTTATACCTTCTGCTTGGAAGAGAAAAGAACTGACTGCGAGAAATACAAGCAAGCAGTAGTTAATATTATCAGATGGATTATTCAGTATACTTATTCAGAAGATAATAGTTCTTCTTTAAAGAACCCTGAAAAAGCTTTAGGAGGAGTTTATTGGAATAAAGAAACAAAATATATAAGAACTGATTCAGTTTGTCATGCTTTGAACGGCTATACCAGGATAATGAAATATCTTAACGAAGGAATATTGGTTTTAACCCCAAGATAGTTATAATCCGGGATTATAACTTTTAATACCAAAAAGCTTTTAGATTATGCTTGATAATCAAGAAAGCTATTCCTGATAAAATAGCAACTATAAGAGCAGTTAGGAAAATATTCTTTTGAGAAGATTGACTTAAGGGGATTGTTTTGCTTAAGTCAACCTTTTGATTGATTGAAGAGTCTATAGAAGATACATCCGTTGTAATGTTTTCTTTTTCCGGAGTTAAGGCTGTTGTCCAAGCCCAGCCAGATGGAGTCTTAATGTATGATTCTCCCTGAACAGCTTTTCCAAACTCTACTGAGTCTATTATTTCCTTATCGGGGTTTAGAAGCGTTAATTTATCTCCGTCATTATTTAAAGTAATCTTTGTTTCTGGTCTTTTTAGAATAAGATAAGAAAAAGCAGGGATTCTAGCGCTTAGAATATATTCTGTTGTTCTGCCTAAGCTGTCTTTAATAACCCAACCAGACAAGTCTATTTCAAACTCATTATTACTATATATCTCAATCCATTCATTCTCATCATCGGGCCCTTCTGGAGAAGGAACTATTTCAGTGAATGTAATATTCTTTGGATAAGTTTGTATTAAAGGAGCAGATTCATCTTTTGTAATTATTTCTGGTTCTTCTGAGACAACTTCTTCAGATTGTTCTAGCACTTCAATATTACTATTTTTAGGAGTTGGATTAGCATCCTGCCATTGAGAATCAATTCTCTGCATTGTTTGTTTAGTCTGGTTGTCTCCTCCTGGCCAGCCTTCTAAACAGATGATTTCATCTATTAAGTTTTCATTATTATATAATTTTAGATTCTCTCCATTGTTTCCTAAAGCTCCTGTATAGATTAAATCAGCTGGAATATCTGGTATTGTTTCATCATCAGTTCTTTCTAATAAATAAAATCCCTTAGCAGGGATTGTTCCTTGGAGATTTATTTCCGGGGTTCCATCATCAGCTTTTAAAATCCATCCTTCCAAACTTATATTTTCTGATGAATCATTATATAATTCAATCCATTCATCATTATATGAAGTTTCAGTTCCCATCCAGGCTACTTCATTGATAATAACAGTTTGAGCAATAGAGGGGAACAAGAGGATTAAGACGATAAAAGCCCTTGACAAATTCTTCATAATGTATTAAAATGGAGGTATTGTAAAAATAGATCTAGGGCTGGGGGCTTGGAGTTTTCTGCAGATGGATGGTTTGGCGAGAGCGAAACCACACCTCGAGAAAGTTCTTAACTTTTGTTCCTAAGCTTAAGTGCCCCCCAGCCTTAGGTCTGTTTTTTTACTCTCCAGACACCCTTTCTATTTCTTCAATAGTGGTTAATCCTTCAGCTACTTTAATAAACCCGTCCTGGCGTGTTGAAAGCATGCCTTTTTTCTTGGCTAGGTCTCTCATCGCTACAATAGAAGGACTGGTTAAGATGAATTTTTCCATTTCATCATCAACTAAGAAGAATTCAAAGATTCCTAATCTTCCTTTATACCCGGTGTTATTGCACTCCTTGCATCCTTTAGCTCTGGCAATTTTTAATTTAGAATCTATTTTTGGAACTTTTACCTCCTTGGGAATGGTTTTCAGCATCTTTTCTATTTCTTTTATTTCTTCGGGAGAGGGTTTTTCATATTTAACGCACTTTTTGCAGACTTTTCTAACTAGTCTTTGGGCAATAGCTATATTTATTGCCGGAGAGATGTTAATTGCTTTTTCTCCCAAGGCCTGGAGCCGGGCTATAGTTCCAGCAGCATCATTAGTGTGCAGGGTGCTTAGAACCAAGTGGCCGGTCAAAGAAGCCTGAAGAGCAATTTGAGCTGTTTCCAAGTCTCTTATTTCTCCAACCAAGACTATATCAGGGTCTTGTCTCATTATTGATCTTAAGCCGCTGGCAAAATCATAACCCTTACTTTTATCAACCTGGGTCTGGGAGATTCCTTCC
>Ga0315545_1003375_pt1 | contig 13742 bp, 11 predicted proteins | sample SalMarSW160210MG_FD_203096 | JGI IMG/M metagenome (GOLD analysis project Ga0315545, IMG submission 203096) | Salt marsh sediment microbial communities from the Plum Island Ecosystem LTER, Massachusetts, United States - Salt Marsh Sediment SW1602-10 ... | reverse complement strand
CACAACAAACCCCTTTACACCGTAACGCAAATCTATGACTTCTGCTTTATTCAAAATTTCTGAATACCACTCTGAAAAATTCTTTTCTTTAGAAACATTAAATGTTGTTTTATCTTTTCCCATAAATCTTTCAGGAATAAAAGGTATTTAAGATTTATGGGGAGAGGTAACAGAGGATTTTAAGAATTGATGAGAGATTTAACATTATTGGTTTAATATGTTGAAGTAAAAGGGATTATAAGACAGCGTCTCCTGTTGTGTGCCCCGAACGAAACGAAGTGAAGGTTGGATTTAGTGCAATGTTCGGACGAAGTCAGAAAAATCCAAAGTAAGCAAACTGGCGATAAATTTATATAATTTGTATCATTACTAATTTTAATATGGATATAGGGAAAAAATTACATAATAATATTGATTGTACTGTAGAAGAAATGGTTATTGGAGGTCCATTAAGAACCATAGGATTTGTTAAAGGAGATACTGTTTATGAAATGGTTATTGGAGGACCAAATAGAGCAATTGGTTATGTTAAAGGTGGCATAGCATATGAGCTAGTTATAGGAGGACCTCCAAGAGTGATTGGAAGAGTTAAGTTAAGTACCATCAAAAAGAATAATTATAGCCCGTTCGATTATTTAACATCGCGATTAAGAGGAGTAAATCCGAAGGATTTATTTCCCCGAACTTTTCCTCGCGAATGAAATGAGCAGAGCTGAAAAGTGAGGGCGTAGCGAACTGCAAGTGAGCGGAGTTTTAATCGCTGTTAGTAGAGTTTTTTCGTAAAAAAAACCGAGCCAGAATGCAATGTCCCGAAACGAAGTGTAGGGCTGGCGAAGAGTAAGTGAGCGGGCGTAAATTTTATAAATGATGTATTAATTCTATAGTAATGAAAATGCAAATTCCAGCAGATGTTATAAAAAGGGCATTAGAAGGTTACAATCATGAAGCAAAATATTTAGTTAGGGCTTCAACAGAATATCCAAAAGCAGAAGGAATATTTAGATTACAAAAAACTTGTTATGCTGATGAAAACACAAATATAGACCATTTCACTGCAATTGAATCTCAAATTTGTTTGAATCAGCTTTGTTATTCTGCTTTTGGTAATTGGATAAAAACTGGAGAATTAGAAGCCCTACCTGTAACTTTTGACGAATTTATGGAAATGAGGAAAGGAAGTATGTTTGTAACCGATGCCTATACTAAATTTAAAAGAGCCATAAGCACTGGAAGAGATATTCAAGGAAGGTTTCAAATTGAAAAATCAAAAAAGTTCGGAGAACTATATATAGCACATTTAATTTTTGATTTTGAAGATAGAAGTGTTTATGGCGAGCTGGAAGTTGCAGTAAAATCCTCTAAATAGCCCGCTCACTTATTTCTACTAACACGCAGGATATTAACCTTTTTTAAACTATATGCCTGATTGTGGGATATTTAGTAATCTTTTTAGAATTCAACTAAAAACGGACCCGGGAAGAATCGAACTCCCATCAACAGGGCCGAAACCTGTTATTCTATCCATTAAACTACGAGTCCACTAAATAAAACGATGAAAGAATTTATAAGATTATCTCTATTCTAAAGATTGATTAATTATTTTACGAGGGTCAAGGACTTCAAGATTTATTCTGCCAAGATTTTTGGCAATATAAATATGTAATTTATTTATAAATAATTCCTGAAAACTTTCTTTTAACATACCATTGCAATACCCTATATTTGACTCTGGAAGCATAACAATCCCTAAAGGCAGACGGCATTCCATACTCTTTCCTTCAATTTTTTTAGAGTCTTGATTATTAAGTTCCCCTTGAAGCAATGTAACATTAACTACACATTTTCCATCAAATTTTCTAAGGATATTATATTCAAAAATCATCTCACTTCCCCCAATAAATCTCGCCCTGCTACATTTCTTTAAATTATCATTAAAACAATCCCAGCTTTCGCATTTTGTATAAACTAAAAAATAACGCCAGAAAAAAAACACGAGCATAATTATACAAAAGATAATTAAAATAGATTTATAATTAATCTTCTTAACCTCTTTTTTCTTAGCCATATATTAAACAAATAAAAGAAGTATATAAAACTTATTAATAGATACAATGAATCTCATAAATATATGAAAAATAAAGGGGCAAAGCCCCAAAATTATAATGAAATTAATTCTATATTTGTATCAGATATTTTTCCAAAGTTTTTTGCTGCAACTGCTTTTGACTTTAATTTTTCTGCACTTTCAATTAAAGAATTAGTTGCTGTTGAAACTAAAAGAACATAAGCATCTTTTGGATTTACAGAAGAAAGTCTTGATGAAGGTATATTTTGGACAATTTCTAATCTATCGTTTAAAACCAAAACATTTTTTCCTTTAAGTTCTTCTGCCAAATCTCTAAGTTTTGCTACATTGTCTTCACTTAATTTTCTTCTTTCTGTTGTTTCAAAAGAATTTCTATCTTTGGTTCTTTCAAATCTTTTTCTTGGAGGTTCGTAAAACTTCTTAAAAAATTCTTCTGCAGGAATTTTTTTCCTTAATGCCTGTAGCAACTCCTTCCCTGAAAGCTCTTCAACTTCCTTGCCATCAGGGGCTTGTGCAATATAAATAACTTTGGCGTTATCGCAAACATTTTTTGCAATTAAATTTCCTCCGCGGTCCCCATCAACAAATAATGTCAACTCTTTTTCTTCACCTATCTTCGTGATTGTCTTTGGAAATTTAGTCCCTTGCATACCAATAACATTCTTAATTCCATATCTTAACATATTGATAACATCTGCCCGGCCTTCAACTACAATAACTTCCTTGAAAGAATCTATATCAGGACCTGCGGCTAATCTTTCTTCTCCATATTCAATAACCTTAGAAATTCTTGAGGATTCGCGCAACTCGTTTTCAATTTCTACAGAATCCATCCCTTCATTCTTAATTCCTGAAAGAAGTTCTTTCGCCCGCTCCATTATATAATCTCTTTTTGAGCCACGAACATCTTCAATCTCTCTAATAGAAATCTCAGCATCTGTAGGACCTATCTTATCAATAGTTTCCAAAGCCGCAGCAATTATTGTCGTTTCTGTCTTGTCAAGTGCAGATGGAATAATAATTTCTCCAACAGTCTTACCTTTCTCTGTTTTTAGTTCTACCTCTATTCTGCCGATTTTACCCTCTTTTTGAAGTTCTCTTAATTCCATATCAGAACCAAGCAATCCCTCTGTCTGCCCGAACAAAGCCCCTATAACATCTGGCTTCTGAAACGGACCTTCAGCTACAAAATCTGCTACAATCGAATACTTAATCGACGCTGGACTAATTTTTGCCATTTTTCTCCTTAATTTAATTAAAGTTAGAACTACCCGGGTTTATTACTAACAACCCTGCATAAATGTGATGATGAGTGTGATAATGAACCTCAGGTATTCAACTTATTAGAAAAATATCCTGACTTTATAAACATTTTTATTTAAACCAGAAGTGTTTTATTCAGATAAGATTACTTAATAATAGATAAATTCAAAACATAAAGTTAATAAGGTTTAATATTAATAAATTAAGATGACAAGAGGTAATATCAGCAGAGCAAGAATAAATTTTAAAATTGTTTTAATTTTAGGTTTTTTTGCTTTGTTAATGGTTTTTTTAGTTAGTGCTGTAAGCTGGAAAGGAGATATGGAAACAGAATATTTTGGCGGAGAAGATACATTGCCTTTATCATTTTATTATAATTTTAGTAATGAAACAGAAGAATTAGAAGAGGGAATGGTTTTTTATATTTTATCAGAAGATAATATAAAATCTAGTAATCCTTTACATACCGAATTTTCTATGAGTAATTTTTATTGGATTTATTGGAATGATACCACAACAAAATCAGATTCTTCTAATGGTATTTTAGTTATAGATTCAACAAATGATAACGAAACTGGAAGATTTAATATGACTATTTGCGTTCAAAAAGATAATAAAACTCAAATCATTAAACCTTTGGAATTCACAATAAACGCAACAAACGACGCGCCTGAATTTACAGATATTCTTAATTATTACAATTTTAGTTTGGGGAATGAAACAATATATTTTTTAAATGCAACAGATGAGGAAAATCATTTTCCTTTAATTTTCAACATTAGCTTTAATGAGACAAACTGCACCCATGGTGTAAACACTGGATTAAATGACAGTGAAAATTGCATATTATTAGATGAGTTTTTTAATATGAGTTTTAACTCCTCTTTCACCAACACTTCTGCGAAAATTTCTTTTACACCAAATTTTAGCCATATAGGGATTTACTGGGCGAATGTTTCTGTTAGAGATTCTGGAGAAAATTACAACTGTTCTGCTTACCCTCATTGTGAACCAGATTATTCAAATAATCAAACAATCTATTATTCACAAATTGTCAAGTTTGAAATTTTGTATGACCTTCTCATTGATGTGAGCGATTGCAACAACAAAACTTTTAACGACACAAGCAATTTTTCATGCTGGATAAATATTTCCACAAAAGGGGAAACAGATTTATTAAATATCAACAACACTGTTTTTCTAGATGATTTTACAACTCCAAGTTATGTTAATCAAAGCTGGTTTTTTGCGAATTTTCTTGCAAATTCTTCTAATTTTAATTATGCTTTTTTAATCAATGTAACTCCTGGAAAAAAAGAAGTTGGAAACTGGAGCATTAATTTTTCTGTTTCTGACCAGAATTCTAATCAAAAGTCTGAAATTATTTATATTTATGTTAATAAAACAAGTGAAAATATTATCCCTCAAATGACTTCAATATTATCCCAAAATGTTTCTATTGATTCTAATAATACTTTTTATTTTAACATCACCGACGATGACTCTCTTGTACCGGACAAAAGGATTTATAATGAAAGTTTTGTTTTAAGTTATATTGTTCTTAATGCTTCTAATAACTCACAGATACTTTCCAATTTTAGCGATTTTACAATATCTTATTACAGTAACGGATTAATTGAAGGGACAAATGTAACTAAAATGAAAATTGATTTTTCTCCAGATTCAAGCGAAGATGGAGATTTCATAATTAATTTAACGGCAACTGATAATTCCAGCGCTGTTGTTTTTACTTTATTTAATTTAACTGTTTTAAATAATACACCCCCCTACTGGAACACTATTAATTCCTTCATTAATCTCTCAACGAGCAATATTCCCGCAACAGAGGGATTTAATTTTACTTTAAATTTAACACAAGAAAATAATTACTTCTGGGCTAATGATTCTGATGAAGAAGATGTTTTAACTTTTTCAAATTCTTCCGACATCCCTCCAAGATTTAATTTAACAGAAGAAGGAATAATTAATTTTACTCCATGGAAACAAGATATCGGTTTCTGGACATTTGATATAATTGTCAGCGACGGATATTTATCAAACACTACCCAGGTTGTTTTTAATATTTCAAACAACAACTCTGCTCCAAGTATCAGTTCTTTAACTGGAGATTATATTACTCCTAATATAACTCTTGGCTCTTCTGCAAATGTAACTGAAGATAATTTAGTCATATTATACCTTCAAATTGAAGATAACGACTTTCTTATCTCTTCTGGTTATTATAATGAAACCTTGTCTGTTAATACTCTTTTGTTAAATCTTTCCTCTGTTGATGAAATCCCCTCAATTAATTTTACTTTTGGGAGTATTTTATCCCCCCCTTCTAATCTCTCTGTTCATTTAGCAAATTTTACCCCAACCAAAAGTAATGTCGGAGTTTATAATGTTACAATAAATGTCACAGACGCAGGAGAGCTTCCAGATTTATTTTATTTTAATTTGACTATTTTAGAAATTAATCATGCTCCCCAATTAGATTTTATAGACAATCAGAGTTTAATAATTAATGAAACTTTTAATTTAAATATTAATGCAAATGATACAGAAGACATAGATGACAGTTATGGGAATCTTACTTATTCTCTTGATTTTATTTCAGGTGAAAATTTTACCGAAGGCAATGAATTAATTTTCAATACAACTTCAGGAGTCTTCAATTTTACATTTAATGAATCATATTTAGGAATTTATGAAATAAATATTAGTGTTAATGATTCTGATGGAATGGTGGATTCCCAAATCTTCAAAATATCTATTTATGGATTTGCTGAATTAATCACCCCAAGTCAAAATTCAACTTTTAATTTTACTGAAGCAGTTGAAGGCAACTTCACTTTAGGATTTAATCATTCTGTCGGCGATAATCTGGATTATACATTTTTTATAGACAACATTACTTGCAGTTACCAGAATTCTTCTAATTGTTCTTATTCTAATTTGTCTTATAGGGAAAATACAACTTCTTATGGAAATGAAACTTCGTTTAATTATTCGTGGACGCCAAGTTATAAAGAAGAAACTTATGGCAATCTGAAAAATTTAACAATAAAAGTTTATCCTGCGACGGATGATTTAAATGACAGCCAAAAAGAAAGCATAGCAAAAAATTTTACATATAAATTAAATATAAGCCACACCAACTCTCCTATCGAATTTGTTTGTGATTATATCGAAAGTAGATCAACTACATGGACTCAAAGCATTGATTACAATTTAAGTAGTTGCTTTTCAGATTTAGATGAAGCAGATAATTATTATCAACAAAATATTAATCTTAGCATAGTGAGCGAAACATCCCCTAGTTATATAAGAGTAAATGAGGTATCTATTCCTGCAAACTTTTCTTATAACAATTGGGGAATAAGCTTCTCTCCAGTTTCGCAAGAGAATGAAACAAACGAAACAATTACAATTTTTGCTTTTGATATGAATAATACTTCAAACGAAACAATTACGTCCGCGCAAAGCAATCAATTTCAAGTAGAATTTACAGAACCTACTACTACTCAAACCCAGGTCCCATCATCAGGTTCAAGTAGCGGTTCAACAACTCTATTAAAATTATTTTCAATAAGAATTATAATCCCCCAAGATATTATAATCTCTAACCAGAATTTTATTGAAATTCCTTTTACTTTGCAGAATACAGGAGAAGTAGATTTGAAAGGGATAAATCTCACGAGCCTTGTTCTATTTAACACTCTCTACTCCGAGGACATTAAAATTTTTATGGAGCCTATTTATTTTCCTGAGCTAAAGATGGGGGAGTCACAAAATCTCACAATGAAGATTCTTGCAGATACCCAAAAAGAAGGGAGATATAAAGCAACAGTATATGCTAATGTGGCCTCTCCGAAATTTTCTGACTGGGGAGATTTTTTTATTGAGCTTAGAAAGGTAAGTGATACAGAAGCTGAAAAGATAATCCTATTTACTGAAAAATTAATCTCTGAAAATCCTGAATGTCTGGAATTAATAGAATTACTTAAGAATGCCAAGGACAAACTTTCAAAAGGGGAATCTGAAGAAGCAATTAATATAGCAACGGACATATCTTCTGCGTGTGAAGAAGCTATAAAATCTAATGAACAAATAAGATTTAAATTAAAAGATTCTTTAAACAAAAATTTTTATTACCTTCTTTTCGCAGTTTTATCAGTTCTATTAATGGGCTTTATCATCTATATTTATAAACGCATAAGATTTAATAAGTAAGTATAAAAAATGAAAAAGAAAAAAGAAGAGAGTGTAAAAGACATTATAATAAATATAAAAAAGGAGATGTCAAAAATTATTGTTGGTCAGGAAGGAATTATTGAAGGAATTATACGCGCAGTTTTGTGTGATGGCCACGTTCTTGTGGAAGGTGTTCCTGGGATTGCTAAAACTTTAATTATTAAAGCTTTTGCTGAAGTTATGGGTTGTAAAATGAAAAGAGTCCAGTTTACTGTAGATCTTCTCCCGACAGATATAACTGGGATTATGAGTTATACCCCACAAAAAGGGTTTAAAATAGTTAAAGGCCCAATTTTCTCAAACTTTATTCTCGCAGATGAGATAAACCGAAGTCCTCCAAAAACCCAATCAGCTTTGCTTGAAGCTATGCAGGAAAAGAATGTAACCATTGCCCACGAAACTTACGCACTCCCTCGCCCTTTTTTTGTCATGGCAACTGAAAATCCTATTGAGGTAAGTGGAGTTTATTCTCTTCCTGAAGCCCAAATTGACAGATTTCTTTTCAAATTAATTATAAATTACCCTCTTGAAAAAGAAGAAAAATCCATCCTTGATAAAAATGTTACTATAAAAAATTTTGAAGATTATAAATTGAATAGAATATTATCCCCTGAACAAATTATTGAACTGCAAGAAAAAACAAAAAAAATTTTTGCTTCGGAAATGATTAAAGAATATATTGTAAAAATTGTTGAAGAAACAAGAAAAAAAGATAATGAGTATTCAAAGTATATATCCCACGGCGCGAGCCCCCGAGCATCTATTGCAATCTATATTGCCTCCAAAGCAGAAGCAATGATGAAAGAAAGAAACTATGTAACTCCTCAGGAAATCAAAACCGTTGTTTATCCTATTTTAAGACACAGAATAATTTTAAACTACGAAGCAGAAGCTGATAAGATATCTACAGATGATGTAATAAAATATATTCTTAATAAAGTTAATGCTCCTTAATCATAATGGGGATAATCAAAACAAGCCAAGCAAACGAAAAAAGAAAATTTGTAATTAACTTTCCAAGAGCAATATCTGAGTTTGACAAAGCATTCCAAAAATTCCCAGTAAAAAGAATTTTATATAATAAAATTTTTAAAGGAAGAGGATTAGAATTTGATACATATAGGATATTTGAATCTAATGACGATGCTTCAATGATTGATTGGAAAGCAACGTTAAGATCAAATGAATTATTAGCAAAAAGTTATGTTGAAGAAAGAAAATTAAATATATATTTTCTTTTGGATGTAAGTAATGGAATGCTTTTTGGCTCTGGAGAAAAATTAAAAGCAGAATACTCTGCAGAGATGGTCGCTTCAGTTGCTCACTTAGTTTCTAGTTTAGGAGATAATATAGGATTTATAATGTTTAACGAGAACATCATAAAAATTTTCCGTCCTTCAAGCAACAGAAACCAATTTGCTTTATTTAAAAAATTTTTATCTGAACCTTCATTTTATGGAGGAAATTTCAACATTGAAAACGCAATAAAAGATATTCTAAAAATTGTAAAAGCAGAATATACTATTTTTATTTTAATCTCAGATTTTATAAATCTAAAAAAAAGTGACGAGCAGAGTCTTGTTCTATTGGGTTCAAAATTTGAGACAATAGCGATTATGATAAGAGACCCTCTTGACGAATCACTCCCAAACATACCTTTCCAATTTTCAATTCAAGACCCTCAATCAAAAAGACAGATGATTTTAGACCCAACTATAACCCAAAAAAAATATAAAGAAAGTGTAATTGAACAAAAAAATTTAGTCAAAAACATTTTTGAAAAATCACAGATAGATTTTATAGAAATAACTACTGATAAAAGTTTTGTAAACCCCCTTATATCTTTTTTCAATACAAGAGTTAAAAGAAGGAGGATATAATGGAATTTTCATTTCTCTATCCACAATTTTTAATTCTGCTTTTCCTTGTTCCTTTCTTTATATTTATTTATTTTTATAGTATGATTTACAGCAAGAAAAAATCACTGCTGTTTGCTAATTTTAAAGCAATGCAAAGATTTTATGGTATAGAATTCTTTTCTAAAAACCTTTTGGCACTTTATCTAAACTTGGCTATTTTAATATTAATAGTCTTTGCATTAGCAGGGGTTGGAGTTTCTATTGATGCAACTACTAGCTCATTTTCGTATGTTATAGCAATAGATAATTCTCAAAGCATGTCAGCTACAGATATGTCACCAAATCGTCTTTCTGTTGCAAAAGAAGAGGCAAAAAGATTTGTGGATGTCCTCCCAATAGGTGTTGAGATTGGAGTTATTGGTTTTTCCGGGGATGCAAAAGTTTACAAAGAACTTGATAATTCAAAATTAAAAACTAAAATGGCAATAGATGCAATTGATTTCGGGAAAGTCTCAGGGACAAATATTTACAATGTTTTACTCACTGCAAACAAGATTTTTTATGCCAAACAGATGAAAGGGATTATTTTAATCAGCGATGGTCAGTTTAATATTGGAGAAGCGCCTGAAGTTATCCGTTACATAAACAGAAATAATTTGGTCATTCACACAATTGCTGTTGGGACCTCAGAAGGAGGGTTGGTTGAAGAGCTTAATATAATCTCAAAAGTTGATGAAGATTTTTTAAAATCTATTTCTTTTAATAGCGGAGGTATTTTTTTCAGAGCAAAAAACATGGATGAGTTAAAAAATTCTCTTGAGAGCATCGTCCTACAAACAAATAAAGAGGTTACAATTGATTTAAGTTATTATTTTTTAATTGTTGCAATTATTTTGTTTACTATTTTATGGATTTTGCATAATCTAAGATTTAAGATAGTCCCTTAATATTCTCTAAATATTTTATTATTAACTTTACAAAATTATTTTTTTAAATTTGTTGCCCATAATATTCAAAATAATTCTTTAGGAGTTAATAAATATTTCAATGGAACCGACAAACTTCCTATTCCTCTTTTCACGACAACATAACAACCAATAACTTCTACTCCTGTTTGTTTGAGAACTTCAATTATTTTTCTTAAACTCTCCCTTGTTGTAAAAACATCATCTATAACTGCAACTTTGTCATATTTATTGGGAACATAACCATCAATCCATCCTCTCATTCCATACTTTTTTGGTTCATCACGAACAAGAGTTAATTTTAAATTATATTTAGAAGAAATCACTGATGAGAGTGGTAACCCCCCATATCCCTCGGTTGCAACACATGTAATATTTCTTTCCATTATTTCCCATAGTTCTTCTGATATAGAATTTAGTACATCAGGATATCCGTATGCTTTTTTAATATCAACATAAAAACCAGAAGCTCCTGCGTTTTTCAGATTTACAAGTTTTTTATCAATTATATTAAGTTGCTTTAATCTCTCTATTAATTCTTTATTCATAACATAATTAAATTATCCAACATTAAAAGTTTATCTATTTTAAAAAAACAAAATAAATTTTTATTCAAAAAAAATTCTTGGATTTAACAAACTCAACAAGATTTATATACAACAATCAATTTTTAATTTATATGGAAAAAATAGCGATAGATGTTGTTTTGTTACCATCAGAAGAAATGATGAATAAGGCAATTGAAATCAATAAAGAGTTACTTAAAGATTATGAGGGTAAAATTATTTTAGATAAAGAAAAGTGTTTGCCCCATATTTCATTATGCATGGGTTGCATTGAAGAGGATAAAATTCCTGAGATTAAAAGTATTCTTGATGAAATTTCAACAGAATTTTCGCAATTCAATTTACAAGCAATTGATCTTAAAGAAGATGTAATCCCAACTGGAGAAAAAGTTTCTGGATTACACATCAAGAATAAAAATGAATTGCAAAAACTACATGAAACCATAATGAAAAAATTATGGGTTTATTTGTCTTACGATGTTGAAGTTTCAATGTTATTTAATCCTCCTTAGGTAGAAGAAGTAACTTTTTATTGGATAAAAAATTATGCAAAGGTATATGATAACCATTCATTATTTCACCCTCATATAACTGTTGGATTTGGAGAAACTGATAAATTTCAATTACCTATTAATTTTAATGCTTCAAAGATTGAATTATGTCAATTAGGAAATTATTGCACTTGTAGAAAAGTAATCGTTTCTTCTGATTTAAATTGAGTTTACCCTTTAATTTTTTAAGTTTGAAGGAACCCCTTTCTCGATGTAGCTCTTTTCTCGACTCACTTCGCTACGCTTCGTTCCATACCTTATTTGTTTTATGTCTCAAGGATTATCATTAAAATTAAAAATAACTTAATAATCAAAATTGACTCTCATAAAATTTTTGCCTTAACAATTCTCTATTAATTTTTTCTTTTCCAACCATATTTTTAAAAGTAAATATTTTTTCAATAAAAGAGCGGTCTTCAAAATTTCCTGAAATTGCCGACGAGAATCTTTTAATTTCTTTTGATATTCGGTTCTTATGGTCAAGTATTGTAATTGGCTTCCTTAAGTAAAGTGCCTCCGCCATTTTTTTGTGGTCATAGATTTTTGCCATTACAGGAATCTTTGAAATTTTTTCTATTTCCTTCAAATTATATTCGTGTTTTGGGGAGCGTATCCGATTTACTATGAGCCCTTCAATAGGAGTATTTTGTTCCTTTGCAAGTTTTGCTGCTTTTAGAGATGTAGTAAGAGTAATATGATCAGGAGAAGTCACAATAAAAATTTTATCTGCTGCAGCAATTACTGGTTTCAACTCTTCATAATTCGGAGAAGAATCTAAAATTATAAAATCATATCTTGATTTGAATCTATTCAGAACTTTCTTTAATTTAAAAACATCAATTTCATCTTTATAATATAATGAAGAGGGGATAATATCAATGCCATGCGACTCATAAATAGCATTATGAAGAAGAGTTCCAGAACTTGAAAGAGAATCCTGAAGAGTAAATTCATTCGTAATGTCAAGATAGAGTCCTATATTCGGGGCTGAGAAATTTGTATCAACAAGGAGGACTTTTTTATTAAAATCTTTTACAAGAGAACTCGCTGTTTCAAGAGCAATAGTAGTTTTCCCAACCCCTCCTTTTATAGAAACAAATGCAACAATTTCTGACATATCATCACCTAACTAAAACAAAACTAAGAAGTTTATAAAACTAATGGGAGAATCACAAATCTTCAAAATTCTTTTTCCCGTTAATTAAATCTATTAAAACATTTCTTAGTTCGCTGATTTTTACTCTTTTTTGCTCAGCATCATTTCTGTTTCTTATTGTTATATCATTTTTTTCTAATGACTCTCCATCTACAGTTACGCAAAAAGGTGTTCCAATTTCGTCATTTCTTGCATACCTTCTGCCGATTGAACCAGAGTCATCATAAATTGTATAGAATTCTTTTCTTAATTCTTCATAAATTTTTCTAGCTATTTTTACTAACTTATTATCTTTTTTTACAAGAGGAAAAACTGCAGTTTTCACAGGCGCTATTTGAGAATTCAACTTTAAAATTATATTTTCTTTCTTCCCTTTAGAATAAGAGTCAAATAGAAAAACCAAAAATGCTCTTTCAACACCAAGCGACGGCTCAGCTACAACCATCGGAAGAATTTTCTTGCCGGATTTTTCATCCATAATCTTTAAATCTTTTTTAGAATACTTCTCGTGCTGAGTCAAATCAAAAGTCCCCCTGTCTGCGATTCCCTCAATCTCTTTCCACCCAAAAGGAAAACTATATTCTATATCCCAAGTGTCTGTCGCGTAGTGAGACTTTTCGTTTTTCGTGTGTTGCCTTATTCTAAAATTTTCTGGATTTGCCCCAATATTAAAAAACCACTTCAATTCAACAGCAAGCCAGTAAGCATGCCAAGGAAGAAGAATTATTTTCTTCCTCAAAGCTTCTTTTATAGTCATTTTCTCAGATGCCTGATTTTTTTCCTGCATTTTTTCTGAATAGATACTTACTTCGGTTTCCTCAATTTTTTTATTTAGAAATGGGCACTCCTTCTTCTTATCTGGATTTATGAAATATTCAATTTCCATCTGTTCAAATTCCCTTGAGCGAAACAAAAAATTTCTTGGTGCAATTTCATTCCTAAAAGATTTCCCTATTTGTGCAATTCCAAAAGGGAGTTTCAATCTTGCATTATCATAAACTAATTTAAAATCAGTAAAAATAAGTTGAGCAGTCTCGGG
>Ga0315545_1003371_pt1 | contig 13747 bp, 11 predicted proteins | sample SalMarSW160210MG_FD_203096 | JGI IMG/M metagenome (GOLD analysis project Ga0315545, IMG submission 203096) | Salt marsh sediment microbial communities from the Plum Island Ecosystem LTER, Massachusetts, United States - Salt Marsh Sediment SW1602-10 ... | reverse complement strand
ATTCTTCAATAAAACCACAGCATATGTCCTATGGTTTAACGTCGCCAGAAAAAACAGTTACAAGGGAAATAAAACCCTCTGGGAAATAATCCATGAAAAAGATCCAACTATCAGTCCCAAAATAGCTATCTTGCCAGCTATGTCCATAGACGAAATTTGGAGAAAAAAACTTGATAAACCAGCCAAAGGGGGGGGATGATATTATTCCGTATCCCTGAAAAATTTAACAATTCTATGTTGTCAGAGAGAAACTTTTGGGCAATAGACTAAAACGCATTGTCCCCATCTTTCGTTGGTCACGGACGCAGGGCGTCCGTGACCAAATTTCCATAGGAACACGACAAGATACGTAACGTCGCAACGGAGTTTACCCCGAACATAGTTGAAGGGTGTGCGACGCTTTTTTCTCGTCTGAGACAAACTCGGACCCTATATTTTTTATCGCCACATTTGATTCTGTCCTGGTACGTCTTTTCTGTCAAAGTCAAAATATGGGAAAACCAGCACCTAACTTAAGTTAGGCGCTGGTCAAGTACCATTATATTTGCCATTTAGGATACCGAGGATTTTTCTGTTGACTAAATATGAGTCATTTGATATACTTTTGCAGTCTGAGCGAAACTTAAAAAGACAGATGTGTTAATTAATAAGAAAGGCTCTTCTCCAATTTAGTTGTCCGAATTTGGATCCAGAGGACTGAAATTGTCAGTAAGGAAAAAGAGTTTTAAGGACTCAATTGAATTGAGATTTTGGAGACCTCACCCCCTATCCCCCTCTCCATTTTCCGCGGGATCCATAGGACATGGAGAGGGGGAAACAGGGGGTGAGGTAAGAGAGCTATTGTTTTTCTTTTTGTTGAAACTCTAAGCTTATGTCAAGCAACTCCTTTGGAGAAGATCCATAAAAGACAGCCAAACTCTTATCATCTCTCTCACTTTATGCGGATTCCTCTCATAAGAAGAGCCCGAAGTCTTCGTCGGTATCGTCAGATCGTTACCATTCTCTTGAAATATGGCTTTGATCAGGTCCTGGGTAAGATGAAGATCTTTGCCCGTCTCCGGTTAAGTAAAAAGGCGTTAAAAAAAGCGGAGGGGCTGGAGAAGCTTACTTACGCACAGAGAATAAGATTGGCTTTAGAGGAGCTGGGTCCCACCTTTGTTAAGTTGGGGCAGGTCCTTTCTATGCGCCCACTTTTGATTCCATTGGAGTTGGTGATGGAGCTGACCAAGCTCCAGGATCAGGTAGCTCCCTTTCCTTTTGCCCAGGTAAAGCAAATTGTGGAGTCCGAGCTTAAGGCTCCTTTGGAAGAACATTTTTCATCATTTGAAACCGTCCCCCTCGCCGCGGCTTCGCTTTCCCAGGTGCACAAGGCGGTCACAAAGGATGGGAAGACCGTGGTGGTAAAGGTCCAAAGGCCGGGGATCAAAGAGATAATCAAGGCGGATATGGAGATCCTCAAGGATCTGACAAACTTGCTGGAGAAGTATGTTCCTGAATCCAAACAATACGATCCTGTTGGAATAAGGGAAGAGTTGGACAAATCCATTCACCGGGAAATCAATTTTAACAACGAAGCCAGAAATATCCAAGTATTCGGTGAGAATTTCAAAGAGGATAAAAACATTTTTGTCCCCAGGGTATTCTGGGACATGACCACCTCTAAGGTTTTGACCATGGACTTCATCGATGGGGTGAAGATATCCAATCTTTCTGAGTTGGAAAAAAGAGGAATAGATAAAAAGTTGCTTGCCCGCATAGGCGGGAAGATGGTGTTCAAGCAGATCTTTGAGGATGGTTTCTTTCATGCAGATCCGCACCCGGGAAATCTTTTTGCCCTGGAGGGGAACATCATCGCTCCGGTGGATTATGGCATGATGGGAAGGCTTTCGGAAACCACCATGAACGAGCTGGCAGATCTTTTGATCTGTGTGGTCACCTGGCATCCGGGTGGAATAGTTAAAGTTTACCAGGATATGGAGGTGGTGGGAGAGGAGGTTAACTTAAGAGCCTTAGAGGCGGACTTAGCGGATTTTCTTTATAAATATCACAAGATTCCAATCTCCCACCTGGATATGAAGACCTTGATGAACGAAGCTTTTGAGATAATTCGCAGGTACGATATTCAAATCCAGGCTGAGTTGATGCTCTTCTCCAAAGCTCTGGTGACCTACGAAGAAGTAGCCAAGATGCTGAATCCGGAATATGATCTGGTCACCCAGATGATACCGTATGTAAAAAAGCTTGCCTATCGCAAGTTCAAACCAAAAGCACTTCTCAGAGATCTATTTACCACTTCCGTTGATCTACGAGACCTTCTGGTCACATTTCCGTTTGAGCTAAAAAGGATCATCAAAAAGTTAGGCAAAGGCCGCCTCTCCTTTACTTTTCAACATAGGGGTCTGGACAAGCTGATCTTGGAGTTAGATCGCTCATCCAACCGGGTTTCATTCAGCCTGATCATTGCCGCCATAATCGTGGGTTCATCTTTGATTATGCGTTTGGAGACTAAATACACTCTCTTCGGTTATCCTTTGTTAGGGATATTGGGTTACATTTTCGCCGGGGTGCTGGGAGTGTGGCTGGTAATAGCCATCTTAAGATCAGGAAAGCTTTGACCTCTCCCCCTTAGTGGAGAGAGGGGTTTTGTAGGGGCGATTCATGAATCGCCCCTACTCTCAGGATGGAGAGAGGGATACAGGAGGTGAGGTTTGCTGGATGATTCAATGAAAGAAACTAATCCAAAATGGAAACACGCAGGTGGCAAGCTCCGTGAACTTGGTGCAGACAAACTCTCTGACGCTGAGCTTTTGTCCATTCTGATTTCAACCGGGGTAAAAGGCAAATCTGCCGAAGAGATTGCGAAAGAGATCTTAGAAAAATTTGGCTCTTTTAAGGGAATGGCAAATCAACCTTTAGAGAAATTTTTGGAGATCAAGGGACTTAAAGACGTAAAAATTATTCGAATAGCGGCAGCCTTTGAGATTGCCAGAAGAATAGTTAATCAAGTTGTTGAAGAAAATGACAAAATCGAAAATACCAGGTAAGAGGACTAAGATACCGAGTCCATACGGTAGGACGGCGCAGAAAACGGAGTGGAGTGCCACAGCAGTGATGATGCACTGGATGCGGGAGATCATCCAAAAAAACAACTTGGACTTAGGTTATCCTGATGTTGAGACCATAGGAAAAGACAGGAAAAAACCGGATATCGTAATTTACGAAAGCCGGCGAAGCAAGAATATCCTTTGTGTAATCGAAGCCAAGCCTCCGTATTATGATGTTTTCGATGAAAAGCAACTTAAAGAGCCGGCGCGTGTCAAAGCAGTAAAACGAAGGGCAAAATATTTTGTAACCACCAATTTCAAACAACTAATCTGGTTCAATACAGAAAAAGTAAATGCCAATAAACCAGAAGAAGAACAGGTGGTGGATAAATATCCGTTGTCTGAACTTCAAGATTTGAACTCAATTGAGGAGACAAGATATAGGGAAAACATTAAAAGAGGGCTGAAGGCTTTTCTCTTAAAGCTATACGCAGTATACTCTGGTAAAGAACCAGAGCCCAAGCAGGCTATAGACGAGCTTCTGGTTTTCAGACTTCACGAGAAAATCGAGCGTCTTTCCAGCTACTACAGAGGTCTAATCGAAGACCAATGTCATAAAGAAAGTCGTTTTCTTAAAAAGCTTAAGAGATGGTTTAAAGAGCAGCAATGGAGCTTCGCCTGGCAAATCCATGACTTTGAGAAAGCGGCAAGACAGACTGCCTACCTTCTGATAAACAAAATCCTTTTCTACGAAGCTCTTCAGTCAAAAAGACCAGATAAACTGGACCCGTTGGAAATTCCTGAAAGCCTTACTAAAGCATCGCGCCTTCAGAAAACGCTTCAAGGTTTCTTTGATGAGGTGTTGGATATAGATTATGAGACTATTTATACCACGGACTTCATCGACACGGTCGCTTTTCCTGATTCCAAAGAAGTGGTGAAGGAGATAAAGGAGCTGATTGGCATCCTCAAAAAATATGACTTCTCGAAACTGGGTTATGACATTATTGGAAGGATATTTGAAAGGCTGATTCCGGCAGAGGAACGACATAATCTGGGGCAATACTTTACCAATCCAGACGTGGTTGATCTTATCTTGCGCTTTTGCATCAAGCACGAAAAGGACAAAGTGCTTGACCCAGCTTGCGGCGCAGGAACATTTTTGGTGCGGGCATATCAACACAAAAACCTAATGAATCAAAGGCTTTTGCATGAAGACACTCTGGCGACTCTTTGGGGCAATGATATTGCCAAATTTCCAGCCCATCTCTCAACCATTAACCTTGCCATCAACGACTTGAGCGCTGACAAAAACTATCCCAATATTCTTCAGGAGGATTTCTTTTCTCTGTTAAGCCAGCAAGCAGGCTTTGAGCTTCCTAAGAAGTGGAGAATGGTCAGAGCAAAGACTTTGAGCCTCGAGGAACGAGAAGTCGAATACCCCCGTTGGTTCGATTGTATTGTGGGCAATCCTCCGTATACCAGACAAGAAGAGATAAGCAAGATCGCTCCTCGTGAATTGGAGTTCAAAAAAGATGTGATCAAGAGCGCTCTTTTAGATATCAAAGGAAAAAAGACCGCCACAATCTCTAAAAGGGCGGGCATACACGCTTATTTCTTCGTGCATGGGACAAAATTCTTAAGAGAAGGCGGTTATTTCGGCTTCATCGTATCCAACTCCTGGCTGGATGTGGATTATGGTAAAGGTTTGCAAGAGTTCTTTTTGAAAAATTACAAAATCGTTGCAATAATAGAATCAAAGGTGGAACGTTGGTTTGAGGAGGCGGACATTAATACCTGCATCGTCATTCTCCAGAAGTGCAGCGACCAAAAAGAAAGAAAAGAAAATTTAGTTCGTTTCGTCTACCTCAAAAAGCCCTTACGCCACTTTATCCCACCGGCTCAGGATATGTGGGAAAAGCAAGTTGAGCGGGTAAACGAAATAGATAAATTGATTAAAACCATTATGGCGCATAATGAATTTTATGAAAATGAGGATTTACGAATCTTTCCCAAAAGCCAGAAAGAACTCTGGGATGAAGGATTTGACACAGAAGAAAAGAAATATCTTGGAGCCAAATGGGGGAAATATCTCCGAGCACCCCAAATCTTCTTCAAGATTTTGGAAAAAGGCCGTGTAGGGGCGATTCATGAATCGCCCCTACTTGTGCCGTTGAAAGAGGTGGCGGAGGTTCGTCGTGGTTTTACTACCGGTGCCAATGAGTTCTTCTATCTGACCGAAGAGGAGATAAAGAAAAAAGGAATTGAGAAAGAGTTCTGGAAGCATAAGGATGAAGAGGGTAATTGGATTCCGAATTATGTGATTAAAAGCCCACGTGAATGCAGATATGTTGTGGTTAAACCCGAAGATTTGAAGCATCGAATTTTGATGATTCACAAAGACAGAAAGGACTTAAAAGGGACCAACTTTGGTGGAGGTTTGCTGAAAATACAAACGTATGAATTCCAAAACATTTTTGTCTGCCATGATGAGAAATATGATAGTAAGATAAACGATGCATTTATGCAACTTGTCTCACGACCGGTCGATCCAATCTTTGCTGAACTGGGTGCTACTACCCCAGAAGAGATCTCCCTTGACAAAGTCAAGCCTGACCGCAGAGAACTTGATAAAATCATAATGGGAGAAATATTAGGGCTTGCAGAGGAAGAACAGCTTGAGGTTTATCGGGCGGTGCTGGATTTGGTCAAGTCACGGATAGAAAGGGCAAAAAGCCTTAAAAATAGGAAAAAAACTAAAGAGGGAATAGACATTGATCTATTGGCAAAGACCGTGATGGAAAAGATTGGCGAAGACACATTGGGTAAGTTTTACAAAGAGAAGATACTGGGCCGTAAGAACCTAACCAGTAGGAGCTTACCAAAAACACGGGGTGAAACTAAAATAGAAGCGGGTCTTTTTGGTTGGCGTCTATATTCAGGTAGATCCCACATCGACTGCTCTTCTGAACTTGAAGCCCGCTATCTTAAGGTCTGGTCTGATATCGGGCTTGACAGAGTCAAAATGCCAAAAGACCGGGGCTATTTGGAAAACATTGTCTCCGACTTCGAAAGCATCCACAAGGAAAACGACAAAATTATAGAATCATATTTGGAGTCAATCATAGGTGTTAAGACTCAAGCCAAGATTAGAGATCTAATCTGGCAGGAGATAATGACCTCTCCCCCTTAGTGGAGAAAGGGAGTCGTGTAGGGGCGATTCATGAATCGCCCCTACAAAAGATAAATAGGGGGAAATAGGGGGGGGTAGGAGATTGCTTTGACCAAAACCGAAGTTGAAAAATTATTAAAAAGATTTGTAAATGTGATGAAAAAGACCTACGGGAAGAATCTGGTCTTTATCATCCATCACGGAAGCTGGGCTACTGGTGAAGCTAATCCGAAAAGCGACATCGATACGCTGGTCATGCTGGAGAAAATTACCAAAAACGAATTGGATAAGCTAAGGAATATATTAAATCAAGAGAGATACAAAAAGATGACCGTGCTTTTGTTCTCCAGATTGGATATGGACAACTTCGTCCCCTTTGGTCGCCATCAGTTCCACTATGGAGCGAAACTGCTTTACGGAAAATGCCCCCTTCCCGAGCCGACCAGGGAGGAGATGATAATTGAGATAAAAAAGATAGCAAATACGGTGGGTTACTGGAGCAAATTCTTATATACTCATCTCCATCTAGCCGAGAATGTAGCCCGAAAAATGTATTGGAGATTCAGAGAGGCAATAATCGCCCTGAAGGTATATATTCAGTGGAAGACCGGCGAATTTCCTGTAACTAAAAAAAGGTTAAAAAAGCTATTAGATGACCCCAAAGATAAAGAGATCGTGGAGATAATCGAGCAATGGGAAAAGAACAAAGACAAATATGAGAAGAAACCCGATCTGTTTTTGATAAAAGGGCTTGATTTCTCCCAGAGAATTTTGAAAAAAATCGATTCCTCTTTTCAGAATAAACAAACCAGGCGGATTCGATAGATGCTCAATGCCTTATCCGTCTCTTAATTGATAAACTGCTTCCTTTGATATTAAGATTGTCATCAACAAACCTCATTCGGATGGAGTTGAAACTCCACCTCTCCATTTTAAGGATCTCAGATGTTTCATCCCTGGGAGGGGACTCATTCACCTGATATAGAGCCGGGTTCCTCACTCTTTGCAGAACTTATCCTTTGCCTTGGGGTTGGGTTTCCATAGCAATAAAGGCAGTTGTGATAGCAGGCAAACCATTGCCCGATATCCAGAGATTTGGTGCAGTGGCAATTCTCCCTTTGGCTTCTGTCCTTGGCTTTTGAACACGCCTGATGCAATGGATGAAGAGCGATTAAAGTCTCCCCATCAATGCAACCTTTGCTGGTTAAATCCGGAAGCACGCAGGTGGAAAGCTCCATCCCCAGCTTTTCTGTTCGGGGGATCATCTTATTTTTGATGAAATCAATGATTTCTTCTATCCGGTGATGCACAATTGTAAACCCGTTTTTCATAAGCCTTTTTTCCACCTTTTGGTAAAGAGTGACATAAGAGACGATGACTCTTTTTATTCCCAAAACGTGCGCCCGAGAAAGTATCTCCCCAAATAGATTCATATCGATGTTAGAGATGCGAATTTTGTCCTGATAAATCACATCTATTAACGGATCATAACGAATAGCCAATCTCTGGGAAGACCCCAGAAAATCGATGATTTTAGGAAGTTGCTGGAAGACCTGCTCCACTGTCGGCGCTTGGAATTCTAAAGCTGTCCCTCCTAATCCGGTAACGGTCAAAAGAACATAAATCTGGCTCAACTTCTTCAACACCCTCGACAATTTCGGGTGGATAAGCATATTCTGAGGGTTTTTCGTCCAGATGACTAAGGTGTGTATATTCTCTGTGCCGATCTCTTCCAATCTTTCAACCATAAAGTCCGGGTAGAAGGCAACTAAATCCACCCGGCGACTGGCAGAGACAACCTTCTTATAGTAACCCGGCTTGTTCATCCTTTTTTCAATAGTCAACGTAAGCCCATGTTTTCTCAGCAAAAGTAAAAAAGCCCGCCTTAAAAGTCAAGTTCGTAATATTAGAGAACACCAGAGCCTAACTTAAGTTAGGTTCTGGCTGAGATCAAAGCCACCACAAAAACTTTGCTAAAGGGACCTTCCCGCAACAGGAATTTCATAAGCTTTGTATCGTATTGTTTATGTGGAGTTAGACAAAGATGCAAATGAAGCAAATCTTTCTTGCGAATATCTGCGATGAATCCATATATGATATGGCATGCCAAATTTCCTTGACAATATTGTAGCACCAACATATTTTGCAGTTGGTTGGCACTCTCGCGGGAAAATGCCAGGCGGTGCTAATTTATTGAAGGCAAAAAGATTATGAGGTAAGAAATGGCTTTTGAGAATTTGACCGAAAGAGAGAAACTTATTCTTCAGTCCTTGATCAACTATTACATCGCCACCGCCGAGCCGGTAGGCTCCAGAGTGGTGGCACGAAAATATAAATTAGGGATAAGCTCCGCCACGGTAAGGAACACCATGCAGAATTTAGAGGAGATGGGTTTAATCACTCAACCTTACACTTCAGCCGGGAGGGTTCCCACGGACAAAGGATACCGGGTGTATGTGGACAGCATGATGGGACTGGAGGCTCTTACCCCTTCTGAGGAAGATCAAATCAGAAGGAAGATATACGCAGATTATGCCGCAGTAGAGGATATTTTAGAGCAGACCGCCAGAGTGCTGGCTACGGTCTCCAAGCAATTAGGTTTGACCATCGCTCCCCGCTTTGATAAAGGTGTTCTGACCCACATAAACCTGATCCCGGTGGCTGAAAAAAAGATTTTAGTGATCTTGGCGGTCAAACACGGATTGGTCAGGACTGTGCTTTTGGAAGCCGAATCCTCTATTGACACAGAGCGGGTGGAAAAAACCGCCAGCATCCTGAATGAGAAACTATGTGGTCTGACCTTGGGAGAGATCAAGGATTCCATCGATCTGCGGCTGAAAGAAACGTCGGCTGACGATCCCAAGCTGATAAAACTCTTTTTGGACTCAACCGACAATCTCCTAAACTTCACCGAGCCGGACCAGATGCATTTAGGGGGGACCACCAATATTGTGGATCAACCTGAATTCAAAGACAGAGAAAAACTAAGAAGATTGATCGAGTTATTTGAGGAGAAAAAACTTTTAGCAGAGCTCGTCTCCACCAAAGGAATCACGGAGGGAATCACCATCACCATAGGGAAAGAGATAGAAAGAGGGGAGATGCAGTCGTGTAGTTTGGTCACCTCACCTTATCAAGCGGGAAAAGTAAGAGGCACCATCGGAATAATAGGTCCTACCCGGATGAGATACTCCAAATTAGTTTCACTGGTGGAATATACGGCTAAACTCCTAAGTGAGATCCTTTCCAAGTAGAAGAAAATTTCATCTGTATTTATTCCAAAGGAGGAATAATCTAAGTTGAGCAAAGAAAAACATCCAAAGAAAGATAAAAAAAAGGACGAAAATCAGCAGTCACGATCTGAGGTTGTGGAGAAGGAGAAAAAAAAAGAAGTCGAGCCAAAAACAGAGGCCGATCTTCTGAAAGAGCGGCTTGCCAAAAGTGAAGAGGAGGTGAAGGAATTAGAAGATCGGCTCCTGAGGCTGGCAGCGGAGTTTGATAATTACAGGAAAAGGACCGCCAAGGAGTTTGGGTATCTGGTCAAAAATGCCAATGAGAATCTGATCCTAAAAATTCTGGACACTCTGGACAATTTTGAGCGGGCTTTGGATTCTGCAAAAAACTCCACCGATTATGATAACTTCCGCAAAGGCGTTGAACTGATTTATACTCATCTGAAGGAACTTCTTAAGAAGGAGGGTTTGAAAGAAATCGAGGCGGTATGCAAGCCCTTTGATCCCAACTTCCATGAGGCGGTGACCCAGTGCGAGAGTGAGGAACATGAAGAGGGTATTGTGGCTGATGAGATATGCAAAGGATATATGCTTAATGATAAACTGCTGAGAGCTTCGAAAGTGGTGGTCTCCAAAGGAAAACCGAAAGAAGAAAAGGAGAAAGAGTCAGATGAAATCCGTTAAAAAAATTGCCATAAAACTTTTGGATGGCCTGCCTGAGGAGAAATTGAAGGAGACGATCACTTTTATAAAATTTCTTCAGCAAAAAGAGGAATGGGAAGCGACTGAGGAGATTCTTTCGGACAAAAAGCTAAAAGCCGCATGGAAAAAAGGGAAGAAGGAGGTAGAAAATCAAAAAACCGAAGATTGGGAAAGTGTGAAAAAGAGGCTATTTACCTCCAAAGGAAAGTCTCTCAAGAATGCTATGTTGGTAGCGGACACCCTGTCCGTTACGAACGGAGGAACAGACTCGGAAACCACTCAATAAAGATCGATAAATGAAAATTCTTCGAAAGTTCAGAATTTTGCTTTTCTTGTTGGCTGTATTTCTCTTGACAAACGCAGATCTGTGGTCAAAGGGAAAAGAGATCTTGTTGGAGAATCGTGTTTACTATGTGATTCATCCGAATGGAGAGAAGGTAAACATCGTGTCTTCTCAAGCTCTAGGCGGACCGCAGATAGAGATTATTTTTTCACCAGACAGCAGTTATGTGGCATACACGGCATATAACGGCACGGGTTTTGAGGGACAAGGACGCGATCTTCATTACTGCAGAACCGATGGTTCTGAAGGAACTGTCGTGCTTAGTACTTCAGCCGGGATACATGATCTGAATTGGCTCAAAACTGGCGAGAAACAATACATTGTTTTCGTGGAATGGGAGTCTGGAGGGCAAGATATGGGCCTCGTGAAAGTGTATGATTTCGTCGAAGCCCGCACAGTTTTTGACACTGTAGCACTGGATTTAATACGGATTGGTGATACTCCGAAATTACTGGTGAATGCTTTTCTATTCCGCGATCAAAAGGCGTTCATGCTGGACTTGAGCAACATTCCTTTTACAACATCCAACCTTGACAGTCTTGGCAAAATCGAATCTGATACGACTCGGTTCTGGTGCACGCATGCGGAACTTCAGCATCGTGCACCTGAATTAATTGGAAGGTGGGTAGGTTTCATTCCGACGTATTGGCCACACGAACCTTACAATGTGTCAGACTATATCGAGTTAGTCCCTAACTCAGTCGAGTTTAAACGGCTTAGCTGTTTGATTCCTTCCCCCAACGGGCATTTTTTGGCCTTTTCCGCTACCGGATCAAGATTCACCTGTAACGGGATTCTAGACACAAAAACTCACAAGACTCATGCCTTGAGATTCTTTCTTGGCTCCTTCGACGGACAGCCATGCTGGTCGCCCAACGGCGAATATGTCGCTTTCATAAATCTTGTGGGCGGGCACGGGAAATACATTAATGTCTTTTCGATCGATTCTGTGCTGAGTTCCAAAAATCCGATGATCATTAAGAAAAACTTTGAGAGACCTACGGATAAATCTTTTGAAATATGTTTCTCACCAGATTCAGATACTCTTTATTACGAGGCCTCTGGCTGGGGGAAACCAGATTCTGGAAAATTTACTATCAGGAGGTAAGAATAAATGGCAAAAGTAATCGGAATAGATTTGGGCACAACCAATTCCTGCGTGGCGGTGATGGAGGCGGGTGAGGCAAAGGTTATAGCTAATCCGGAGGGGATGAGAACCACACCCTCGGTGGTGGCTTTCACCAAGACAGGTGAAAGGCTGGTTGGTCAGGTGGCAAAGAGGCAGGCCATCACCAACCCGGAAAATACCGTCTTTTCCATCAAACGATTTATGGGTAGAAAGCACAACGAGGTTCAAGAAGAGGAGAAGATAGTTCCTTTCAAGATCGTGGAAGCTCCCAATGGAGACGTGAGGGTGAAAATTAGAGACAAAGATTACTCTCCTCCGGAGATCTCTGCCATGATCTTACAATCCATGCGAAACACGGCAGAGGAATATCTGGGAGAGAAAGTTACTCAGGCGGTGGTCACCGTCCCGGCATATTTTAACGACTCCCAGAGGCAAGCTACCAAGGATGCGGGAAGGATCGCCGGCTTAGAGGTTTTACGCATAATCAACGAGCCCACTGCCGCGTCTTTGGCTTATGGTCTGGAAAAGAAAAAAGATGAAAAGATTGCCGTGTTTGATTTAGGCGGAGGCACCTTTGATATCTCCATTCTGGAGTTAGGAGAGGGAGTTTTCGAGGTGAGATCCACCAATGGCGACACTCACCTGGGTGGAGACGATTTGGATCAAAGGATCATAGACTGGATGGCAGATGAGTTCAAAAAGCAATATGGCATAGACCTGACCAAGGACCGCATGGCTCTTCAGCGACTGAAAGAGGCGGCTGAGAAAGCCAAGTGTGAGCTTTCCACCACCATGCAGACCAACATCAACCTTCCCTTTATCACTGCCGATTCCAGCGGTCCCAGACACCTGGATTTGACCTTGACCCGCGCCAAGCTGGAGCAACTGGTGGATGATCTGATCCAAAGGACGGTACAGCCATGTAAGCAGGCTCTAAAAGATGCCAAGCTTTCTCCAGGGGAGATAGACGAGGTGATCTTGGTGGGTGGGCAGACCCGAATGCCCAAAGTTCAGGAAGTGGTGAAAAGTCTGTTTGGCAGGGAGCCACACAAGGGAGTGAATCCGGATGAGGTGGTGGCAGTGGGAGCCGCCATACAGGCGGCAGTTCTCTCCGGCGAGGTAAAAGATGTCCTGTTGTTGGACGTTACCCCTCTGTCCTTGGGGATCGAAACTTTGGGCGCAGTGATGACCCGGCTGATCGAAAGAAACACCACCATACCGACCAAAAAGAGTCAGATATTCTCCACTGCCGCGGATAATCAGACCGCAGTGAGCATTCATGTTCTTCAGGGTGAGCGGGAGATGGCAATAGACAACCGCACCTTGGGGCGCTTCGATCTGGTGGGAATCCCACCTGCCCCCCGTGGAATGCCGCAAATTGAGGTCACATTTGATATAGATGCTAACGGCATAGTCCACGTCTCCGCCAAGGACCTGGGAACAGGCAAGGAGCAGAGCATAAAGATACAAGCCTCCAGCGGATTATCGGAGGAGGAAATTCAGAGGAAGGTGAAAGACGCTGAGGCACATGGGGAAGAGGATAAAAAGAAAAAGAGCTTGGTGGAGGCAAGAAACAAAGCAGATCAGATGATCTACACCACGGAGAAGACTCTGAAGGAGTACGGCGACAAGATCTCCGCAGACGAAAAGAAGAAGATTGAAGAGAAGATCGAAAAAGTCAAGCAGACAATGAAGGGAGAAAATGCCGATGAGATCAACAAGTCCATTGACGAGTTGATGCAGGCTTCCCACAAGCTGGCAGAGCAGATGTACAAGGCCACCGCCGGAGCGCAGCAACAAGCAGGGCCACAGGAACCACCCAAGGAGGAGAAAAAAGAAGCGAAGAAAGAAGACAAAAACAAAGGCAAAGAAGGAGCAGTGGATGCCGACTTCGAGGTGGTGGATGATAAGTAAGTCAACGGATGAAACGGATTGGTATCTACTGGTTCGGACAGGGGTTGAACCCCTGTCCGCCCAGACGGGCGGTCGTCTGACCGCAGAGGAATAGGGGTGCAACCCAATAGTGTTGCGTTAAAAAGGACTTTCTTTTAAGATTTGTATTAGTATGATAGAAGTTAACAAGCAAGACCAAAAACAAACCTTAAGGAGGAAGTCCATATGTCC
>Ga0315545_1003368_pt1 | contig 13756 bp, 19 predicted proteins | sample SalMarSW160210MG_FD_203096 | JGI IMG/M metagenome (GOLD analysis project Ga0315545, IMG submission 203096) | Salt marsh sediment microbial communities from the Plum Island Ecosystem LTER, Massachusetts, United States - Salt Marsh Sediment SW1602-10 ... | reverse complement strand
CTTTCAGAAATAGCATCAAGCATAGATATCATATTCCCTCCTATTTTACTGTTAATCTTTAATGAGCTGGTAAGAAGATCTACTTCTCTGCTCCTGCATCCTTCCGAAAACCTGTCCAGGGCTTCATTCAGAGTGGAATTAAGCTCCAGCTCATTTGCTGTTTTATATAGATGTGTCCTCAGCGGATCCTTAAACCGGCTGGCAGAATCCTTGAATATACTCCTTACTGTTTTTCCCGCTTTTAAGAGCACTGTCATATTACTTATAAATTCTACCAGCTGAATATTGAGCGAATTTTTTCTCTTTTCTTCAAGCCCATTAAGAAAATCTATCAAGTAAATTCCCAGACATAAACTGACAAATAAACTGAATGTAAAATTCCTAAACAGCAGGTAAAAAATGGATAACAAAACAGCGTATATAAATGCCGACAGTATCTTTTTCCTGGTATAATATATGCCAGTGAAAAATTTTACCAATTTAGCTTTTTTTGTTTTTAGACTAAACCTAAAAGCTGCTTTCCTAAGCCCGTGAAACAAAGACATTGCCGCAATCACTGCAGTAATAGAAATCAATATTTCATTCCAATTTTTCATTTTTAAAATTAAAATCAAATCCCCTGCTTTTGATTTTCTCCATAAAATCTGGCACATAGCCAGTATTGACTATATTGCCTTCATGTGAACCTTCGCTATCTACAATCTTATCTCTGATCTGGTATCTGAAAATATCTTTTACTTCTAAAACGGTATTATCGCCTATCGATTCACCTTTATTTTTTAATTCACTGATTCTTGCCACGACCCTTTTCCCATTTTTTAATTTATCCAGATGGATGATCATATCCACTGATGATGCAATCATTCTCCTCGCAGTGGAAGGGTTCAAATTTAAGCCCGACATTAAAATCATCGTTTCTAATCTGGAAATCATATCTTTAGGTGAATTAGAATGAACAGTGGTCATGGAACCGCTGTGACCTGTATTCATAGCCTGCAGAACATCTACAGCCTCTACCCCTCTGATTTCGCCCACCACAATCCTATCAGGCCTCATTCTTAAAGAATTCCTTACCAGATCCCTGATAGTTATTTCTCCCTTACCTTCAAGATTCGGCGGCCTGCCCTCGAGTTTAACCACATGGGGTAAATTTAAATTCAACTCAAGTGTTTCTTCAATGGTCACAATTCTTTCATATTGCCGGATGAAATTAGACAAGACATTTAAAAATGTTGTCTTACCGGTGGATGTGGCTCCGCTTATTATTATATTCAATTTACTTCTTACACAAGCTTTTATAAATTCAGCCACTGCTTTATTTACGGTGCCTTCCTTTATAAGACTCTCTATATCCATCATATTTTTTTTAAATTTTCTTATAGTGACCACTATATCGTTTGAAGCTGCAGGATTCAGTACCACATTGATCCTTGATCCGTTTTTAAGCCTTGCATCAACCATAGGAGAGCTCTCGTCTATTCTCAATCCCAGGGGGCTTAATGTCTTATCGACCAGATTACGGATATGATTGTTATCCCTGAAAATTATATCTGTTTTTTTTATGACAGCGCCCTCCTCCACATATACCTGGTCATAATTGTTTATCATAATCTCCGTTATCCTATCATCACTTATAAGGAAGCTGATCGGTCCAAAGCCAAAACTGTCTTCATGTATCTCCCTGGCCAGCCTGGATACTTCTTTCTGGCTGATTATGATTTTTTCTTTTTCTACTATGTTTTTTAAATACCCGCCGATCATCCTTAACCTTGATTCCGGCGAAAGCACGCATAAATCATCTGCTTTGATCTTTTTTAATATCTTTTTACCTAAATAATCTGATGTATTAGTGATACTTCCGGCAATGTTCATAAACTTAAATCCTCATATAACTTCCTGGAAAAGGCAGAAATATTCTGTATGATCCTGAGATTATATTTAAAAATGGAATCAGGGCCCCGGTTCAGTATTAAAAATTCAATATCCCTATCATAAGGAATAAAAGCATCTATAGGGTATTTTAGTATGTTGTTAAGACCTGATGGTGAAACAGCCGGCCTGGTGTTATATTTGTTTATGATTATATCGAAATCATAATATGGCTCATCGCAAATGATATTGCCTGTCAGTACATTTAAATTGTTTACTGAAATCAGGTCAGGTAGAGAAATAAAAACTAACTTATTTACAAATTCCTTAAGGCAGAGTCCGCTCTGGCTGAAAAGGTAATTCGGAAAATCCACACAGATAATATCAAAATGATCTTTCAATACATCAAGAATTTTTCCCAGCGGGTCTTTGTCAATAATTCTTGCTTTTTCAATTTTTATAGGAGGAAGAATCAAATTTAGGCTGTTTTCAAAATTTATTACAAGTCTTTTTAAAATGGATGTGTCCAGCTCATCTATGACTTTTTCAGCATCGCCAAGATCTCTTTGGCTGTCATCTGACAGATTGAATACCACCCTGCTGTCTTTTTTACCGACGTTTAAGTCCAGGAGTAGTATATTCTTTGTTGTCTCCCTGGCAAGATAAGTCGAGACGCAATAAGTAATAAAACTGCATCCGCATCCGCCTTTGCTTCCCGAAAATAATACTACCTTTGATTCATTTTCATCAACCATACCTAACTTTCAAACTCCTTTTTTAAGGTTTAAAAAAATCTATATATATATATTAAATAAATTTTAAATCAGCGGTTTTGTACATAACTTCTGGGGCAAATAGATAAATTAAGCACTCCCTTTTCAAGTGCTGAAAAAACCTCTCCCACTTCCAGGCAATCCAGATAAAAAGTCAGAATCAGAGTGTTTGCATAACCAGGATCAACAGAGCTGCTTTCAAATATAGAGTCTATTAAAAATTCCCCACTTCTGTTTTCCTCTATAGAAAAGTTTCCCTCAGGATCACTTCTAATCAACACTATTTCCTTTTCGGACAATACTATGTCCGAATAGATAGCCCCGCTGTCCTGTTCATAATAAGTAGATAAAATGTCTACCCTATCACCGGTTCTGATCAATGATTTATCTCCATAAAAGCTTACCGGCACGCTGACTGCTCTTAGTTTATATGGAATATATGATGAGAAGCCAGTGCTCAAGCCGTCACTGGAGTCCATTCCTTCCAGCTTATTAACTGTTATGATGTCCCCCTTCATAATATTTTCCGCAGCCTCCTTGCCTAGAATATCATCCTTATCTATAATAAAATTTTCGCTGAATATATTTTCATTTATTTTCTGCATCTCAATCAGTTCTTCCGTAAACTCTTCACCCTCCTTGATATCAGCCCTGGTTATAAATATCTGCTTATATCCCACATCTTCCGAAATCTTAGATTTTAAATTACTTATATACCAGAAGACAAAAACTCCACCCACAACAGCAATGATGATAAATATAATGCCCAACATTCTTTGTTTTACTATTAAAGATATCCTATTCATTATTTAAGGCTTTTAATTCCACTGCGGTTTATTTGTCATTATTTTATATATTAAACGTATAAGCATAATAACATATATATTTATTTGTGTAAATAAATAAATAAAAAATTTCACAACAAAGCTATTTAGCTTGGTAATCTACTGGTGTTATAATTGTAAGTGCAATAACTGATTATTTAAGATGGCAGGATTTATAAATCATGAATAGTGCTTATTATTTTTTTAAAAAAGGTAAGAGATTAGCCCAAAGAGGTAAATTCTTAGATGCTATAATGATGCTTGAAAAAGCGAAGGATTACGAGCCTAAAAAAGGTTCCATAAGAGAAGTCCTTGCCAGTTCATATTATAATTGCGGTTTTTACCAGTCTGCCAAAAAGAATTTTAAAAAGGCTCTGGAAATAGATGCAACCAATGATTTTGCACACTACGGGCTGGGAATGTGCCTGATAAAGGAAAGAAAAATAAGCCAGGCGGCAGGGCACTTTAAGATTGCATCTGCAATGAAGCCTCGCTCTAAAAAATACAAAGAGATACTAAGAAAAATCACATAATATCTATTAAATAAATCTAATCAGATCCCCAACAGAAAGAGAAGTCTGCCCTACAACCCCTGAGCCCAACTCTAATACAGAAAAGGAATTCTTTATAAAAGGAGTCATTCTAAAAGGCCTGATGTTATTATAAATTGCTAACACCCGATTCTTTTTATCCAGGAAAACTGCATCTATACTATACCTCATCCAGAAAGTATGGATACTGCTGCAGTTCTCTATAAGAAAACCCTCTTTATTTTTTAACTTTCGCCTTACTATCAGCCCCAGGAATCTATCAAAAAAATTTTTTGCTCCTGTTACTCCGGAAGCAATTAATTCTTCTCTTTTAGGACCTTTAGCATCAACTTTGACTGCTCTCATCAATTTATCCAAACAATAAAATAGGGCTTATTCACCCAGTTCTTCCTTGACTTCTTCCTCTCCCGCTTTAAGTTCATCTACCTGCTGCTTATCCAGTCTTAAAAGCAGTGTCTGAAACTCTCCGACATGTGTCTTCTCTTCTTTTGCTATGTCAAGTAGTATTTTTTTTATATCATTATTCTCTGTAAATGCAGCCAGCTGCTCATATAAATTCACGGCATCCAGTTCTGCAATTATTCCCACTCTTAATATTTCCTTATCAATGTTCCCCTTTGAAACCTTGGTCAGATCGATCGGGATATTGGACATCATTTTTATCACCTCTTTCAAAATTTATGACTTTTTTTATTGAAATTATAATTATTCTTTAATATATATCTAGCTATTTTATCATAAAAATCTCAACAGCCGTGTCGAAAGTCTGGATATACTGATCAAACTCTTCAGGAGATGTAGTAAAAGTTATAATCCAGAAATTAGAACCGGATTTTATTATATACTGCACCACTCTTACTTCAAAACCCATTGCTTCTTCACTGACTGATGTCTTGCCTACTTCTTTATGGCTGCCGAGTGATACCACATCCTGCTCAAGAATAGCAAATGAATATCCCATTTGTTCATATTGAGCTGCCATCTGCTCATATCCGAGTTTCATATACTGATCCAGCGACATATAGGAAGCAGATTGGATTGCTATATTTACATTGGTCAGAGCGCCTGAGGAAATAGTTTCTGAATCATATCCCCAGAATGACAGATAAGGTATACTTGCCTCTACCTGGCTAGCTAATGCTGTTTGCCCTTCTTCCCTTAGAACCGTAATTACATCCTGCAATTGCTCTTCAGTGCCGCCTTCCCATTGTTCCGGCAAATACAATTCAAAATCATCTGAATCAAACTGTTTCCAGCCTGCAGGGATCTCAACTGTCCGCTGTGCTGTTCCACCATTACATCCCACTCCGACTATTATCATCGATACTACAAACACCAATATGAGCAGGGTCAATAAAACTCTTTTCATTTTACTCTCCTTTTTTAACTTATGTAAATGTATATTTTTATTTTATTTCGGTTTTATCCCTGTAATTATGCTCCTATTTAGGATTGTCGACCTGTATTTTATATTCACAAAGCCGATCTGTTTTAAAATATCCTTTATCTCAGTAGTTGAATAGCACTTACCTTCTGATAGAAACATAAGAAGTACCGAGTATTCAGCTACCGATGCCGGCCCGTTTTTGGATTCATTTATATGTGCATCATGTATGATCACAATCCCTCCTGGATCAAGGTTGTTAAATGAATTTTTTAAAATATATTCTACCTTATTAATATCCCAGTCATGAAGCACATGTGAAATAAGGTGGAGATCATAACCCCTTGGGAGGTCATTTTTAAACATATCTCCTGGTATTGCATTCATCCTTTCACCCAGTTTGAATTTATGTATAGTGTATAATACCAGTTTATCTATAGGCGGCTTTTCATAAACTGAAGCTTCAAGATTTGTATTACTCTTCAACAGTACAGCTGAATATATTCCGGATCCCCCTCCGACATCCAATATTTTACTATATATTTTTAGATCTACCGCCTCCAGCAGCCCATTTGCCAGGTATTCTCCGCGGCTGTTCATCCCTTCTGTAAAAGACTTTGCAAAATCCTTTTGTTCCATGGAAGCAGCCCACTGTCTTGTTTTCTTCCCTGCCGCCCAGTTAGCCGGTACCCCGGTAAGCAGCACTTTTTTCATCTCCTGACATACAGGGCTATCTTTTAGCGAGCTGACATAAGAACTTAAATTAAATGCCGATTTATCGGTTAAATAGTCGTGTGAAATCTCTGAAAGATAGTATTTGCCTTCTTTTTCCTCTATAAATCCGTATGCTTTAAATAATGTAAGCATTACGTCAAGCGGTCTTTTTTTAATCTTTAAAGACTTACAAATTCTGTCAATACCGGAAGGATGTTCTTTTAAAAAATTGAAGAAATCAAAATGACTGACAGCAGTAATAAATAAGTCAGTTGCAAATGAACTTTCCCTTAATTTAAATATAAGTTCCGGAGATGTTTTTGGTGTACTTATATGTTTTTTAAAATTCATCTTTATAAGATTAATCGTATTTTATTCTCTCAGTTTTCACATATCGACATATATTTTGCTCCACACCTGTGACATATAGAAAACGGTTTTTCCCTCCTGTATTTGCGGAAAATCTCTGCTTCCCTGCTGTTCCACAAATCTTCTATAGTTGACTGCTTGACGTTCCCAAAAGTATAATCAGGAAAATCAACACAAAAATTTACATTTCCTGAGGGCTGGATATCAATAAGCCTTTCAACATTTAAACACCTAATCGGACCCACGGGGGCTGTAGGATCACTGAACCATATCCTGTAATCTTCCTCGGAAAAATCCATATAAGGAAAGGTTTTTATACCTTTAAGATTTTCAAGGTATTTTCTATACTGTTTTTTAAATTCTCTAAAATCCACTCCGGAACTTTCATGATGAAACCCTTTCCAGGAAAAAGCAGTGCAGTTAAAATTTTGCCTCAATTCTTTTTCGTACTGTCTGCCCACTCTGTTGGGGAAATAGTAATAAGGGTATATAGATATGGTATCTACAGACATGCTGCGCGCTACATCCGGCATCTCTCCGAGTCCTGCAATACTGTATTTGCTTATGGTAAAAACAAGCAATTTGCATATACTGGGCTTGCTGTTTTTTTCAAGCTTGTTTAAAAAATAAAGTCCCTCTTTTATCTTTTTAAAACATCCTTTTACACCTCTAACACTGTCATGGATATCTTCCAGACCATCGACCGAGATATTAATATGTATATTCCCTATATTAACAAGATCCTCTGCGTATTTTACAATCATGGTCCCGTTGGTATCTATTGAAATACGGATATTTTTACTGTTAATATATTTTATAAGCTCGATTATACCCGGGAAAAGAAAAGGTTCCCCACCCCTGAGAAGTATAGAATCAACATTATGGGCTGCTAGTTCATCTACAACTTTTTTCCAGTCCGAAAGTCCCATCTCATTTTTCAGTCTCTCTTTTCTATCGTGCATATAGCCGGCGGGGCTCCACTGGCCGCACATCCTACATCTTAAATTGCAGACATTGGTCAGGGTAAATGAAATACATTGTGGAAAATCCATAACATACCTTAAATTATTTTCTTAGTCTTTCCAGTGCACTGCGTGCATCCGGTGCCATTTTGAAAAAATCTTCCAGCTTTTCACATGCATACATATCACATCCGGCACAGTTATCCAGTTCTTTTTCCATACAGCATTTACGGATATCGCACACGTTACAGTGTGTGAATTTTGGTCCTTCCGGCCGGCAGCCACTGCAGTTAATATCCTCAGGTTTTACATCTCTACCATACATAGCTAACCATTTTTCTGCAACTTCTTCCCGCTTATTATCATCATTTTCCTGTGTGGCAATATAACCTTCACACTTTGAACAATCCAGCCCACAACAGGCAATCAAATTACTAGTTTCCTTCATCATTTCGCAGCTCCTTCCTTTTAAGATTATATTTTATCATAATTCGGTCACCACGGTAGTTTTTCATAGAAATTATCTTATCAACTGTTTTAACTTAATAAAATTTAGTATAAAATGTGTCTATTCATAAGGGTTAATCTCTGCGGAAAATAGTTCTTAAAATATTAATTATATAAAGAAAAATATTTATCTTACTATATAAGGTGATCAACAATATGAAAGAAAAAATCTTTAATCATGTAGCCGTCTCTGTAAATAAACTATCAGAAATAAAAGACTTTTATGTCAATATTTTGGGGCTGGAAATAATAAAAAAGTTCACATTATCAAAAGATATATCAAATAAAATTTTTAACATCGAAAAAGAAACTGAAGTAACCGTAGTCGGTAAAGATGATTTTTCCATGGAAATATTTAAAAGTAATAAAACTTCCCACTATGATTTTCAGCATGTTTGTATAACAGTAAATAACAGAGAAAAGGTAATAAAAAAAGCACAGGAAAATAATTATCCCTGTACTATTATAAAACGTGATACTTCCGATGCAGTTTTTATAAAAGACAAATCTAATAATTTATTTGAAATAAAGCAAAGTCCTGTCTAATAATTTAAGTTCATATCTCTATGATTTTACCAGCTCCACCACTTATATACTTTTTGGGATATCGTGATCTTATTTCTGATTTAAACTGTGTACAATGAGTGGGACAAATTAATTCCAAATCCTCCACCAAATCAAATTCACTGAACCCGTGCAAGCCGCCGATAAGTATAGCGGGTTTTCCAAAATCCGATGCTGCTTCTAAAATATTTTTGATCCCCGGGTGAGAACATCCTACTATGATCATCAATCCCTTTTCAGTTTTTACCACCAGTGATTGTTCTATATTTTGAAGTTCCCCTGTAGAAAAAATATTTTCATAAATCTTAATAGGTTCTTTAACCTTAATTACTTCTAAAGCACCTGGCGGTTTTTGGCATGACCATGGGATGTAAACTCTTACCTTATTAATCCTAAGAAAATCGTAAAGTCCACCCATATGATCCCAGTGACTGTGAGATATAAATACCTCTTCAACCACTTTGGGATCTATGTCAAGTTTTTCCATATTACCAAGCAGTATAGAACCATCTGCACCTGTATCAAAAAGTATTTTTTTTCCATATGCCTCTACCAGGCAGGAAAAACCCCAGTCAGCTTCAAGCCCCTCTCTTGCTGCTTCATTATCGTAAATAATAGCAACCTTCATTCTATCATCTCTTTATTTTACTTATTCCTGCCAGACATGAGCATGACAGTTATCAATAGTAAAAGGAAACTCTAAAATAATAGAAGTTTGTGTCTCCCCTATAATTCCCTCCCAGGAAAGACCCCTTTCAGATTTTTCAAAGGGACTATCAAGAAAATCCAGACCTAAAGGGTTTAAAAACCAATGAAAATCATACCACTTCTCATTAAATTTACCGTATATATCACACCTTAGTATTGTTGAATTCCTATCCTGTATAAATTTTATTTCAAAATTATCAGCATCTACCTCATAAGTTTTTTTGAACTCCGCAATATGATTGTTATAAAAAGAGGATTTATCTTCTAAAATTTCCAAGAATTTTTCTTCATTCCAAAAAAGTGTTTCCTGGTAATGAAGAACATCGCCTTCTGCATCTATCCTTATCATTCTTTCAGTCGTGTCTCCATTTATTTCTATAGCAGGTGCTGTTTCTTTGCAGCTTAAAAGTCCTACGACCAGCAATGGTATTACAATTAAAAATATGATCTTTACGCTTTCTCTCAATCTCTTCATTACGCCATTCTGCCATATAATTTGTGCAATCTTTCATCAATGCTCCCGTTCGGAAGCATCCAGTCCGGGTGCTCCCGTCCTTCTTCTTCCATCTGATAACGAATGCAGCTTTCCCAATCACCTTTACAGTATAGCTCTACCCACTTTTTATCCAACTTTTCTTCTTCATAAAATCTTTTCATTGGACAGACCGGATACCACTTACAATCTAACATAAGCACTTTTAGTTTACGGTAATCCTTCGCAATTTTCTCCTTAATAGAATTGTGATACAGAACAGCCGCAGGATGCTGTAAAGGAAATATCTTTTTATCATCTGTCAAAAAAATCCTGCAGTAAACCTGCTCAAATTCTGATTTAGGCGGTAAGGAGATATTGTATTTCTCAAAGATATATTTTATTGCATAATACCCCAGCGGGACCAGTACCTTGGGATTTATTAGTTTTATCTCCTCATCTAAATGCCCGCTGCAGATTTTGATCTCATCCTGCTTTGGCTTTCTGTATTTCGGGAGCATGCATTTGACCAAGTTTGTCATATAAATCTCTTGTCTATCAATATCTGCTTCCCTGAATAATTCATCCAGAACTTTTCCTGAAGGTCCAATAAACATCCTCCCCTCCCTGTCCTCATTTTCACCTGGGGCCTGGGCGATCAGCATAAGTTTAGCATTTGTATTCCCTTCTCCACAGAGAGGATTTATCCTGGTCTCAGATAGCCTGCACTTTCTGCATTCTCTTATCTTATTATTTAACTTTTCTATTTCTGCTATCATTTTTTCTCTTTCCACTTAGAAAGTTCCTGACTATAGAGATTGATTCTTCAGGGTTGATGATAAGGGACAAATGCCCGCTGCCTTTAAATCCATGTACCTGCGCTTGAGGATACAGCTTTTTCACCGCATTTTTTTCTGATGGTTGTAATGCAGTATCTTTATCAGATTCAAGTATGAGGATCTTTCCCGGCCAGTCTGCTAAATCATTCCTGGTAAATCTATAGTTCTCTGCAAAGTCAATCATGCACTTGTCGATTGAAGACAGCTCTTTTTTTGTCATATGAGAAACCATTTCAAGAAAATACGTATGCCAGAATTCTCTTTCTTCCGCATCCATTAGGGACATCCTGGAGATTTTGGAAATTTTTATCCTTAACAAGCGCACCATCAAAAAGCGGAATAACCAGGAGGGCAATAGGTAAAACACTTTAAACATCTCAATACCTTTTTTCTTCTTTGACATAATGGCTTCATCTACAGGTGGGGATGTGGTGGTAGTATGTGATAAAATCAATTTGTCTACCCTGTCCGGATACCTGTGGACAATTGCCTGGGCCAATATTCCTCCAAAAGATTGTCCGAGTATATTGGTCTTATGAACACCTTCCGATTCAAGGATCCCTATTATTCCATCTACCAGCATTTCCATTGTCTCAACTGTAGAATACGAGGGACAAATAATCCTGTATTCATCTTCAAGCGGTGCAAACAAAAGTGCCATGGCCTCGGAAATACCTGTCCCTCCGGTGAGCAGCAGCAAAGCTTCCTTGCCCCGACCGCCGGATATATATTTCCAGCCAGTATTATTTATTGTAATCTGTCGGTACTTATGAGTTGAACGAAACTTCCTTAATCGTTCCTTTTTATCTAGCAAATAATCTGGGGAAATATTTCCCCACTCTTCTACAGTATTCATCCCATTCATCACCAAACATTTCCTTTAATTTCTTTGCCTCTGTATCAACCTTAAAATTATATCCGTATACCAAAAATATCATCATCAGAAAACCCAGTAAGTTTGGGTTTAATAATAAAATACCCAGGCCATATAAAAATAACCCAAATGCTATTGGGTTCCTAATGATGCCGTATATACCTGTTTTAATAAGTTTTGTTTTTTCTGTAGGAGAATGTATCCTTCCAGATTTTCCTAATGTCAGACCTGATATGATCTCGATTATTGTAGAAATTGTTATTAAAGATACTGATATCCACTTAATATATTCTAATCCTGTCAAAGGTTTGACTGATAAAAATAGCAATGATATATCCGGATTGATTATGTACATTATCCATAAAGCAAATAATATTAATGTTGATATTATTATAGCGAGTACCCCAAAAATATTATCTGTTTTCTCCTTTTTCCCTATAGGATTGAACCCTGACATTTTCAAAGCCATCATACTTATTATGAAATAACCAACTGAAACACAAAGATTTACTAATAATATTATTTGAAAAATATCCACTCTATTCCTCTCAACTAAAATAGTATTACGGAATCTTACATTTTATATGATATCACCAGAATTAACATTTTTACCTTTAATTTTCCAATTTTTTATTTGGATAAGTTTTTCTTTATCTTTCATACTTATTTTTCTTAATAAGATAAATCAAACTTAATACCGACCAGACTATGGGAGGAATCCCCCAGATTATTTCTGATACCACTAATTCAAAATGTCCAAGGGCTATATAAGTATATTGCAAAACTGAAAAAATAATGCCTGCAGGAACAGCCAATTTTATTAAAATCTCGTTTTTTTCCATATCTTTATACAGAAAAAAACTGCCGACACCATTATAAATAAGCATCCATATCCAGAAGAAGCTTATCATAGCTCTTGCACGATCAGAAAAAGGTACTGTGCCTGTAATCGAAGCTATTGAAGGCCCCAAGAAAAGAAAGGTAAGTGCTATCAATATAAACAATATTCCCCAGACCAGCCAAACGATTTTCCATTTTCTTATAAATCCCATTTTATCTCCCACTATCTATCCTCCTACCGGCCCAATTATTCTTTTTCTAATATCTCTTTTTTCTCACTCTTTTAGGTAGGATAAAGCCTGTATTTTCTCTGTATTTAAGATAACTGCTTCCATAACGGATGATAAGGTCCTTTTCCTCTGCCAGACAAAACAAATAGAACACAGGTATCCAGATAATAGAGAACATAGCAAGGAAAGGAGAATTCAATAATAAAGCAATCACCCACCAGAATGTTAATTCACCAGCTGCCTGAGGGTGTCTGATTTTCTTGTAAATACCGCCGTAAAGGATATGTTCCTTTTCCGGTATCATGGCCTCTTTACCTGCATCTTTTATACCCTTTCCAAATAGGTATCCTGCCGGGATAGCAATCAAAGCCGCAATTAAAACTGAAATCCACCGATTCCAGGGAAAGGTTCGGGAAAGCAGAACTGGTAGAGGGTAAAAGAAATAAATTATATAATTAATAATAACTATTATCTCAAATACCGAGGCTATTATTCTGTATCTCCCACACTTTAAGTAAGCAATTTTACCGATTTTTTTTTCCAAAGCAGCAGGACTTACACTTTTTATATAGAAATAAGAAAAAAGCAATGCTGAAATAATCATTATGATAAAATTAATCCATGAAATCATACTTACAGTCCTTTACAATATTAACGCACCAGGTGACTTCATATAGTCATCTATAGTTGAAGTCTTCGATTTCCCTACTTCTTTTTATACCACTGGATATATTCAAGAATATTATTATCAGGATCACTGAAATATACCCATGTCTCTTCATCCTTTGCTTCAAGTGGTCCCTTTATTATGAATATATTTTTCTTTTTGAGTGTTTCAATGGACTGTTTCATATTCTCTACTTCAAGACAGAGGTGGGGGCAGTATGGTTTCTTTATTTCAGGTTTCACGTATTCTCCTTTTAAGTTCCGGATCAATTCAAGACGGGTATTTCCATATTCCAGGAACGCGTATTCTTCCTGCTCTTCCTCATCTGTAGATCTAAAATTGAGTTTAAATCCTAACTTTTGAGTATAAAAGCTTATAGAAGAATCCATATCGGAAACCTGAAAGGCAACATGATCGAAGCTCATTATCTTCTCCTTTGTATCAGTTATAACTGGTCGGGATGGGGGGATTTGAACCCCCGGCCTCAGCGTCCCGAACGCTGCGCGCTAACCAAGCTGCGCTACATCCCGATAAAGTTCCTATATATTCTATCAACTACAGGTAAGATTTTGAAGAAATCAAACCAATGTAAACATCTTTCAGTAAAGC
>Ga0315545_1003367_pt1 | contig 13758 bp, 5 predicted proteins | sample SalMarSW160210MG_FD_203096 | JGI IMG/M metagenome (GOLD analysis project Ga0315545, IMG submission 203096) | Salt marsh sediment microbial communities from the Plum Island Ecosystem LTER, Massachusetts, United States - Salt Marsh Sediment SW1602-10 ... | reverse complement strand
AAATCTGCGGTTGAAAACAAAGCCAATTATTTCGTATTGAGTAGTGCGTAATGCGTATTGCGTAAACGAATTTGAATTAAACTGCATGTCAGCCTGAGTGGATCAGTGAGGTTTTATTGGCCGACAAACATTGTGCATTTAATATGCGTATTAATAATAAGATAGTGTGAAAAAAGGTGTTTTGAATATAAGATTCAGGATAAGTAAAGTGGTAAATTTTATAAAAACGGTGATAGTGGATTTCTGGGATACGGTCTCTGAAATGTCTCCGTACTTGCTGTTCGGTTTCTTCGTGGCGGGAGCTCTTTCGGTCCTTGTCTCGCAGGCCTTTGTCGAAAGGCATCTCGGCGGCAGGGGGCTTTGGCCTTTATTAAAGGCATCGATTTTCGGGGTTCCGCTGCCTTTATGTTCGTGCGGGGTTATTCCCGTGTCCATGTCACTGCATAAACACGGGGCGAGCAAGGGTTCTACGATAGCATTTCTGTTATCGACACCTCAAACAGGTGTGGACAGTATCTTCGTCACGTTGAGTCTTCTTGGCCCGATCTTTGCCGTATTTCGGCCGGTGGCGGCATTTATTACGGGAATAGTCGGGGGAACCTTTGTAGATATATTTGAAAAAACAGGTCATACCGAAGAGCACCGGGAAAAATGTACCGATGAATGCTGCAACAATCCTAATAAAACCGGGAAACTGGTCAGGGGATTAAAATACGGCTTTGTCACTCTGCCGCGAGATATCGGCAAGGCGATGCTGATTGGATTGATAATCGCAGCTTTTATTTCCGCCCTTGTACCGGATGGATTCTTCGCGGAATATCTGGGAACAGGAATTTTTGCTATGGTTGTGATGATGTTTTTAGGCATACCGGTTTACGTATGCGCAACGGCATCGGTTCCAGTAGCGGCGGCTCTTATAATGAAAGGCTTAACCCCGGGGGCGGCGCTGGTTTTTCTTATGACCGGTCCGGCTACGAATGCCGCCTCGTTTGTCACAATCTGGAAAGTTCTGGGCCGCAGGACGGCGATTACATATATTCTCACGGTGGCCGGCTGCGCTCTGCTGGGCGGTATTTTACTGGATGCGCTCGTCAAAGGATTTGAGTTTAAAATGGCTATGCAGCATGGCTGGATGCTGCCGGATATTCTGAAATACGTCTCGGCGGTAGTCCTGTTTGCCGTTATCGGATACGCACTATTCAGTAAGGCCAAACACACCGGACACAGTGAAAGCAGTACTACTGAACAAATGTAACCACGCCGAAGTTATTAGGTGACCATTGTGGGAAAAGCCCATCGCCCCAGTTCATTTGTGCCTTGAGACCGCGACCGTCGTTGTCATTGAGCTGGATTGACAATCCGATTTTAGTTCCGAGATTTCCCTGTATTCCGATTTCCGTCAGGGGAATACGCAGTTCGTAAATACAAAAATCCTCACTATAAGTGACGGCCATTTCATAAATAGATGAGTCCCGGAATAAATGCCCCGCTTGGCGGCCACCACTATACTGGGGCGGCCTGAGTATTGTGTGCATGCCGCTGCCGCCGCCGGGTGTCTCGGAGGATATGTAATAAGCGAAGGCATTCGTCTCGGCGTCAATGCCACGGTGGGTCGGGTCGATTCCCAGAATCAGGCTGTCACCTTCAATGAATTCCTCGGCGACCGACTGTCCCGAGCCGTTTGTATAGTGAATATCATCCCGGACTCTGAAAGCCATGTATAGATTTTCCATGTCCCACATCAGATATCCAATGGCACTGAGATTATCCGGTGACCAGATATAACTGTCGGCTTGATTTGTTATTTGGTTGCTTCCTATCAGCGGAATGGGACATTTTTTTATCCAATCGTCCAGGTTGCCGTCAATTGTCGGTGCCTCTTCGGCCCTGTGTGCTTCCGCGGCGTAGTCGGTTCCCTCGAAAACCGTCACTCGGATATTGTCCCACATCGCCCAGCCTTTGCCGTTCGCTACCGGCGTAAAACTTACGCGCTCGGTATCGGCCGGCATCTGCTTGCGGCATGTAAACATCTGCCAGTGTGGATTGTTGGCTCCACAGGAAAATACCTGGACGTCATAAAGACGTTTCCGGCTCCCGTCGGTAAGGTACTGGGTCATATTCGAGCCGGTCCCCATATTCTCGTTACATACCCAGGCTGTATAGAGATAACTCTGGCCGCCTCGCACGTCAATCGTACGATTGATATATTCCCATCCGGAAGTGTTTTCAAACTTGATTACATGTTCGCCGAGACCTTCTTGAAGTCCTTCGGCATCGGCCCATTTTTTTGTTCTGCTATTGACCGACCAGCCTTCGGGGCCTCTGCCTGTAGCATCGGAAGTTTCGAAGTCTCCGTTCACTATCAAATTGCCTAATGCCTCTGTGGATATGACCGAGAGAACGACCGATTTATCTATTTGAGGCAGCTTTTCCCAGTCGAAATGGAATTTGAGGTCAATTGTATAGTCTTTATCCGGAATGCTTTCCGGCAAAGTGAGCTTGATCTCATAAATTCCCTTCTGTTCCGCTTCGAGCCTGAAAGATACAGGCGCGACTTCAGGCCAGTCGGCAGGAACAGTTACATGAATATTACCGGTGAGTTCTCGATTATACAAATTACTTAGTTGTATCGACAACTTGCTTTCTTCGCCTTTGAGTACGCTCAGATGCGGAGCTATTCGCCGGGCTGTTGCCACATTCGAGGACGTACCGGCGCCTACGCGGGAGGTTTGAACTTGTGGAACAACATAGGCTTTTAAGACATCGGGATCCATTTTCTCGATGATACAAGGCAGTTGATTTAACTGTAGTTCCGCCAGGCCGCCGACAGTTGACAGGGTGCTTTCATTACCCTGGTAGTCGGTTATGAGTATGAATTCGGTACCGACGTTAAGCTTGACTGTCTCACCATTTTGTTCGTAAGTCGATGCAATCAGGATAGGTTTGTTGTCTCGCTCAAAAAGATGTAGCAATCCTCCCCGACCGAGCATAAAAACTCCCTGCGGTTGTGCGCGTACCATCTTGCCGGTGAAAACAGCTAAAGTTGCGGCGACGGGGCGGGGACTAAGGTCGTCGAGAAGGTAACTGAAATTGCCGGTTGCCGAGGGCTCACCTCCGAAGTAGATGATTTTTTCACAACCTGCAGCAAGCTCATCGGTCCACTGGCCAAGTATCCATTTACATTGTTCGGTATTCATAAGCTCTTCGAGCGGCGGCACAGCCCATGCGTTGAGACCTTTGGCCGATTCGTTGTCCCATACGGCGACGTTGCTATAACCGGCGACATCGAGGTCCCGGCGAGCCTCAATGATGCCATCGCCGTTTTGATAATGAACGGGAAGAACATCGATATAGTTGCCCACCCCCGCTGCGAGTAACTGTTTCCGGAAGCTTCTTGGAAAGAGTCCTCCGGCCAGTATTGTCACGATGTCGGGATCTATTGTTTTGGTGGTTTCTGTACCTATCCTGCACATTTTTACATAGTTATCGACCGGATTTTCAGAGCCGCCCGGTGTTATCTCATTGAGCCATTCCCATCCGAAGAATTTGCCTTTAAGTTGTGTTGTCACTGTCTTTACGAAGTCCCGCCAGACGTCCGGATTAAAGTCAAAAGCCTGGTAACTAATTGATTGAGCTTTTTCTGAGAATGCGAAAGGCGGAGGATTAGTGACACACAACCAGACTTTAATACCGTAAAGACTCGCCGCCTCCAGTTGTGTTTTTAGTTCGTCGAGTTTGTATAAGTCCGGTCCCGGTTGCAAATTATACCATTTTACAGACCACCTGCAGCTCGTTAGACCCAGGCGTTCGGCGATTGCCCAGATTTGGTTACTGCAGATATAATCCTGGACCGTCATCCCGAAGTGAGTTGGTTGACCATTGGTGATAGCTTTGATGTCAGGGATTCGGGCGAAAGTCGTGTGGCGTTTTTCCCAGCCGGGGACATCGAGTTCGATCAGAAAAACGCCACGTTTGTCAATATCAGGTTCGAAAATAACCTTTTGACCGCTTTTTTCCGCAGTGAATTCCTTTTGTCCCTGGGCAGTGAGCATTCCGGCAGTATTATAAATTTTGTAGGAAAGTATTTTATTTTCTCCGGGATTATCGACGTTCTTGAGCTTGATTCCCAACTGAACAGACTCATCGTAAGTGAAAAGATTGCCCGGTACATCTGTTTCGATATCATAATAGCCTTGATTGCTGATAAAGCTGCATTCGTTACGGACGTGCCAGGGCCAGTCATTTTTGTCGGCATCTCTGAAGCCGGATAGAAGCAGGACGGGATTATTTTTTTTGACCAATTCAAGACCGTCGGGAACAGTGAAGGTGAAAATGTGGAGTCCTCTGCCGGGGATTGTAATCGTTATCTGGCGGCTCATATCCGGATAGCCGATGTGGCCTCGACGGGTTGTGTATTTGCCGTCGGGAGTATCGATCCAGGGACCTGTCCCCCATAAGTAAAGGTAAGTGGTTCCGAAATGCTCCGAGGGATCAAGATAATATTCCACCGGGACTTGCCATGTTTGACCGGATACCAGTTGGCCGCCGGTATTCGATGTGTCGATGTAAATCCAGCTTTTATTATAATTGCATGTCTCGGCAGTATCTCCGGCGGCGAATACACAGCATGACACGAACAAACTCAAGGCAAAGAAGGAATTAATTGGAAATTTTCGGTCCGTGCTCGAACTCATTTTTATCACCCCACATGTATAACCAAACTTTGAAGGAACGATTTGTGAATGTCAGGATTAATAATGCTTTTTATTATATACAATTTGTTACGGTGACCTCAAGCCCGCATTGGCTTATTGTGGTATTTTTAAGACCCCGGCCCCCTGCATTTTCCCCTGCTTGAGCAGAATCAGGGCCTCATTGGCTTGTTCAAACTCAAATTCCTGCACCTCGGGAATAATTGGAATTTCCGCAGCTAACGGCAGAAATTCCTCCGCATCCTGGTGTGTTATATTAGCAACGGTTTTAATTTCCTTTTCCTGCCAGAGATGGCTTGAATAATCCAGTTGGAGCAAAGATTCTTTATCCTTGTTTTCCTTGCGTATGGCGTTGATGACGATTCTGCCGCCTTTCTCCAATACTTTCAGGGCCGCGACTATCGGATTCCATGCGGGAGTGCAATCGATAGCGCAGTTTATTTTTTCCGGTGGAGTCTCTCCTGTTGCTCCGACCCAATCGGCTCCAAGCCTGGTTGCCAGGTTCTGGTGGTCCTTCTGTCCGGCCCTGGTGAATACGAACACTTTCGAATTCGGGTATTTGTATTTAACTATCTGGATTACAATGTGAGCCGATGCCCCGAAACCGAACAGACCGAGAATTTGCCCGTCACGCAAACACGTCAGTTTCAGTGCCCTGTATCCAATTGCCCCGGCGCAAAGCAGGGGGGCCGCCGCCGAGTCGGAGAAAACGTCCGGGATCGAATAGGCAAAATCTTCCGAGACTACTGTATATTGGGCATATCCTCCGTCAGTGTCACAACCGGTACCGCGAAACTCGGGACATAAGTTCTCATTACCCTGCCGGCAGAAGGTACATTTTTCACACGCGGAGTTTATCCATGCAATCCCTACCCTTTCTCCCTGCCTGAATTTGGTTGCCCCGGCACCGAGGCTTTCAACTTTTCCGACAATTTGATGACCTAAGATAACGGGCAGTTTCGGCTGAAGTCTTCCTTCTATCTCATCGAGCTCGGTGTGACAGAGTCCGCAGACGGAAATTTTCACCCTGATTTGTTTTTTCCCCGGTTGAGGAATGGGCATATCCTGAAATACCAGAGGTTTGTTATCGATCAGTGCAGTTTCTCTTAGCACCAATGCCTTCATTGCTTAATCCTCCTTTCGGTTCTACTGTTTACGATTAACTTTAATGAAGCAAGAGTCAGGTTATCAGCAATTTTAGTGAAAATAAATAAAAATATTGATTTGTACCATGGCTTCAATAGTAAAAGCACATATATATTATGATTCTATCAGGTTCTTATGGATTATATTTATTTTCAACATACCTTGTAGGCACAATTGAATTGACTTGGCCGGGCTTTTATGTTAAGGTAAGTATTGATAAGATAACATGTTATTAAAGAAATCACGGCAGTATATCTGTCCACGTAACGGGGAGCAGGCAGGTTAAGGGTGCTTTGTTATATGAAAATCCTGTTCGTAAATTTGCTGTTAGCTCTTTTTTTTGCCTGTTTTGTGGAAGCCGATGTTTCTCAATTGCAGCAGGCCGACATTCCTCTGGTTATCAACGAATTAATGGCTGTCAATAGCAGCGTTATAACTGATCCGCAGGGACAATATGACGACTGGATTGAACTCTATAATTACGGCTCTTATACTATTAGTGTTGGGGGAATGTATTTGACGGATAATTTGTCGGACCCGACAAAGTGGCAGATTCCCGCTTCTACGAATATCCCGGCGGGTGGTTATCTTTTAATATGGGCCGACGGTAATACCGGCGATTCCGGGCTGCACGCGGATTTTAAGCTTGAAGCCGAGGGCGAGGAAATCGGCCTGTTCGATGCGGATGGGGAAACTTTGGTTGACAGTGTTTTTTTCCCCGAACAGACTAACGATATCTCTTATGGTCGCGACCCGAATGTGTTTGATAATTGGCGCTTTATGTCCACCCCGACTCCCGGAGATTATAATAGTGATGCTTATTTGGGTGAGGTTGTAGCTCCTGAAATCAGCCATAAGCATGGTTTTTACGAAACACCATTTATACTTACCATTGCTACTGAAACTGAGGGAGCCGATATATATTATTCAACTAACGGCTCTGAACCATATTTGATTGGTTCGCGTGGTTCGGTTACGGGGACAATATATACAGGTCCTTTTCAAATTAACGGAACCGCATGTCTGCGGGCGCAGGCGGTCAAAGCGGGCTGGAAAAATTCAAAAATCGTGACATGTACTTACTTTTTCCTCGACGATGTTATTACGCAATCCCCCAACGGTCAACGGCCGGGAGACGGATGGCCTTCTCAGGGAAGCAGCGTAAATGGTCAGAGGATAGATTATGGCATGGATCCTGATATCGTTAATGATCCTCGATACGCCAGTCTTATAGTGGATTCACTGCGTGCAGTTCCTGCTATCTCATTAGTGACTCGATTAAGCAACTTGTTTGGTTCTTCAGACGGTATTTATGTCAATGCAGGAAATGACGGACTGAATTGGGAGCGTCCCGTGTCGGTTGAATTAATTTATCCCGACGGCAGAGATGGATTCCAGATAGACGCCGGATTGAGAATCCGGGGGGGATTCAGCCGTACTGATAGCAATCCAAAGCATGCCTTTCGATTGTTCTTCCGTGACGAATACGGTGACGCAAAGTTGCGGTATCCCTTGTTTGATAATGAGGGTGTTGGTGAATTCGATAACGTTGATTTGCGAACAAGCCAGAATTATTCCTGGTCTTTTCAGGGGGACAGCAGAAATACTATGGTTCGTGAGGTATTTTCACGCGACCTCCAGGGGCAAATGGGTCATCCTTATACTCGAAGCCGTTATTACCATCTTTATATTAATGGTCATTACTGGGGTCTCTTCCAGACTCAGGAACGTTCCGAAGCTTCTTATGCGGAGTCTTATTTTGGAGGGCAAAAAGAGGATTATGATGTCGTGAAATCGGATCAGGGCTATAGTATGGCGGCTACGGATGGTAATAGGGATGCCTATCGTCGTCTCTATAATGCAGCGATAGCGGGATTCCGTGATAATGCGGCATATTATAAAGTACAGGGCAGAAACCCTGATGGTACGCTGAATCCGGACTATGAGAAACTGCTCGATGTGGATAATCTTATCGATTTTATGATAATCGAGTATTATACGGGTGATAGAGACGGGCCGGGCTCGCGTTTTGTTAACAGGCCTAATAATACCTATTGCATTTACAACCGGAATCGTCCGGATGGATGGAAATTTTTCCAGCACGATTCGGAACACTCGCTTGGTATTCCCGGTGACTCGGATAATATGGTGACACCATTTACATCGGCGGGGGCCCAGTGGAGCTACTTCAATCCGCATTGGTTGCACGAACAGCTCATCTCGCAAAATGCCGATTATCGCCAGCGCTTTGCAGATCGTGTACAGAAACATCTGTTTAACAGCGGTTTGTTGACTCCGGATGTTTCAATAGCTCGAATAGAGGCCCGCGCTGCTCAAATCGAGCTTGCAATCATTGCTGAGTCGGCTCGATGGGGCGATAGCAGCCATAATCCGGCTTATACAAGAGATAACTGGTTTATAGCTGTGGAGGATGTCAGAAACTGGATCGAATATCGAAATCCGGTTCTTCTCAGTCAATTTCTATCGCAGAACTGGTTTCCTGATATTGATGCGCCGGATTTCAATCGACAAGGTGGGCCTGTTTCGGATGGGTTCAACCTGTCTATAAGTTCCCAAAGAGGTGACATATATTACTCCCTCGACAGCTCAGATCCCCGTCCTTCAGGGATTATGCAATTGGTTGAGCCATTAATTAATATTTTAGTAACCGAGGATGCCTACAAACGAGTTCTTGTTCCTAACGAATCGATTAGTGACGCATGGAAGGGTAGCAGGTTTTTTAATGACAGGGGCTGGATACAGGGAGAAGGCGGCGTTGGTTACGATACAGGGACTGACTACCTGCCTTATATCAATGTCGATCTGTATGGCCGTATGTACCAGGGCCGGACAGGTTGTTATATACGTATTCGCTTTGACGCTGCACAGGATTTGAGTCAATTCGATAGTATGACACTCAGGATGCGATATGACGATGGTTTCGTCGCTTATATTAACGGCGTTGAAGTAGCCCGCTCTAATGCACCTCAATCGCCTCAATGGGACTCTGCGGCGACGACACAGAATTCGGATTCTTCGGCGGTAAACTTTCAGGATTTCGATATATCATCATATCTTTATCTTCTAAATGCGGGTGAAAATATCCTTGCTATACACGGTCTTAATATAAGTCCGACAAGCTCGGACTTTTTGATTTCTTCCGAGCTGGTCACGGGCCATAGCTATCCTGCCGGTGACCCTGGAATTTCACCAAATGCAATCCAATACACCGGGCCGATTGCATTGACCGAGAGCGCTCACGTCAAGGCGAGGGCATTGGACGGCGGCACATGGAGCGCTCTTAACGAGGTAACTTTCTCAGTAGGGCCTGTGGCCCAAAACCTTCGTATCACCGAATTGATGTATCATCCGGACAACGACCCGAACGATGAGTACGTCGAGCTGACGAACACAGGAAACGAAACAATCAATCTGAACTTAGTCAAATTCACAAACGGCATAGATTTCACCTTCGGCGATATCGATCTCGCCCCCGGCGAATATGTCGTAGTCGTCCAGGACCAGGCTGCCTTCAATGTTCGATACGGCATCGGCATCAACATCGCCGGCCAATACTCCGGCAGATTGAATAATGCCGGTGAAAAGGTCCGGCTCGAAGATGCCGTAGGACAGGCAATTCTGGAGTTCAGCTACCGGGACGGCTGGCGTTCGATCACCGACGGAGATGATTTTTCCCTTACTATAATCAATCCGGCAAATCCCGATCCCAATAGCTGGGGCCAAAAAGACTCCTGGCGCCCGAGCGCCTATACGGGCGGCACCCCCGGCTGGGACGACAGCGGCATTGTTCCAGATCCCGGCTCTGTGGTAATAAACGAGATATTGGCCCATTCCCACGAGAATTCCCCGGACTGGATAGAATTATATAACACGACCTCAGCGGCGATAGATATCGGCGGCTGGTATATAAGCGACAGTAATACCAACCTGAAAAAATACAAGATAGCATCAGGAACAACTATTGCTTCTTACGGTTATATGGTTTTCTATGAAGACACAAATTTCAATAACCCCGCCGATCCCGGCTCTCTGACGGGCTTTGCACTGAGCGAGAACGGCGAGAGCCTGTATTTAAGCTCCACACAAAACAACATTTTAACGGGCTATCGCCAGGTGGAAGATTTCGGCGCTTCGGCCACGGCAGTATCGTTCGGCCGATACTTCAAGGTCAGCACCGGCAATTATAATTTCGTTGCCCTCTCGGAAACGACCGAAGGTTCTGCGAATGCTTATCCGAAGGTAGGTCCCTTGGTAATCAGCGAGATTATGTATAATCCCGCCTGGCCCGTCGGCGGCTCTTTCACCGACGAGCAGTATGAATATATCAAATTGACGAATATCAGTTCCGGGCCGGTGGTGTTATACGACGATATGACGAGCCTGTCGTGGAAGTTAACCGGTGGTATCGAGTTTACATTTCCGCAGGATTTGCCTGTTGTAATTGGCGCCGGCGCAAGTTTATTTGTAGTCAAGCATCCTGGTGCATTTTCCTGGCGGTATCCGGATGTTCCTTCGGGGCAAATATACGGTCCTTACGAAGGCAGTTTGAGTAATGCCGGTGAGTCTTTTGAGCTTTCTATGCCGGGCGAGGTCGATGGTCTGGGCGGCGGTTACTACATTCGTATCGACCGTGTCAATTACAGTGACGGCTCGCATCCGGAGGACAATCCCGGCGGAGCTGACCTTTGGCCTAACCAGGCGGACGGCAAAGGTTATTCTTTGGCTCGTAAAGAGCTTTCTGATTACGGCAACGATCCCGATAACTGGTTCGCCGCAATTCCTTCACCCGCCGAGTAAAACTCACCGAAAGATTCGAGATAATTCCGTACAATTGAGATGGGATTGTAGCTAACCTCGGATTTCATTTCCGATGATTTCTTATGAGACATTTACAGTTGGAGAAACGGGCAGCCGGAGGCAATTGTTTTAATAACAGGGATTTGGAATGTCGTTATTTTTATTCGGGATATATGGATTTTTTCGGCCGGTTATTGTTACTTTGTTGATTTATGTTGAAAATGTCCAATAAAAACGACTTATAATGCGTTATATATCATCTGTAAGCGGCACATTTATAAGGACGTGTATTCTATGTGAGTTATGGGGTATTTATCATTGACAAATCCGTATAAATTGTATATACTAATATAGCGTGGCATTCGGAGGTGTGTGGTGAAAACTATTCATTTTCTATACATTGCAGGTTTTCTCACACTCAAAACACATGTCACTGTATGCCCGAAACGCGGCAAAATTTCGGGTATCTAATTTTTTGCTGCAATACAAGGGGTTGTAAGAATAAATTTTGTGGGAATTTAGCCATGAAAGATAAAAGCACAAAAAGTACTGTCGGAGCAAATATATTTCCGGTATTTCTGGTATTAACAATGTGGGTAGTTGTTGCGGCCGGAACTGCCGATGCAAAATCTCTGTATGTCCTTACGAATATCGAACGTGATCCTCAGCCTTTGCAGGCGTATGATATCGGGCCAGATGGTGGTTTAACATTTCAGACCGAGCATTATATACCTCGCATTGAGCTTGGCAGTGTAGGATTGGCGGCGGATTCGGATAACGGGTATTTGTTTGTCACTTACGAAGAGTCGTCGGAAATTTATATAGTTGATGCAACGACGATGACAAACATAGGCAGTGTGCTGACCGAGGATGCCATTAATTTGGCCGGTATTGTTTACGACCATAAAAAGGGATTGTTGTACTGTGTTGATCGAGGTGAAAGCTGGTTGTATGTATTTCGATGGGATGCCGCCAATGTCACGCTTCAGGAAGTTTCAGGCTCACCTTTTACTTTGAGAAGAGCGACTGCGTACGGGATTACTCTCGATGAAATTGACGGAACTCTCTATGTCGCCAACGGCACGAATGAAATTTATGCATACAGCACATCTGATTGGTCGTTGAAGCGGACCATCGTAGTCAGTCGTGTTGCCGTTAGCGTTGCCGTAGGAGTAAAAAACGGTTATTTATATTCCGGTGCGGGATATTTAGATAATCATTACCTGACCCAGTATCACTTGGCTACGAATACCGAAAAAGAAGTTCTCGTCGAGCCTGATGCCGGTGTAATGGGCCTTAGTGTAGATCCGGACTCGGGCCTGGTGTATATGAGCACGGGCACAGACCAATGGCCCGGCGGGGATAACCTTCTTATTTACGATAAATCGCTTCAACTGAAAGGAAAGATCCCATCCATTGGAAATAAACCTACCGGTCTTGTGGTTCCGGGTAAAGATATTGGTTATAATCCATTGAATCTTGAAAAGAACGTTACTGAAGGGGCCAGTCTGAACGACCAGGGCCAGCTCGAGACGGAAGGTGCGGGGGGAACAATTACCTATAGAATCTCCTTCGATAACCTGATTACTGATAATGATGTAACCGACGTAGTCATCACCGATATTCTCCCGGACAGTGTGGATTTTGTAAGCGCCGATAACGATGGAATCCTGGGAGAATACAATTTTATCACGCGCACTTATACCTGGGTATATCCGACCCTGCCCAAGGGCTCTTCAGCTTCTCTTGATTTGACGGTTAGGATAAAGGATGAATTCGAACCCGGGATGAGTTTTACAAATTACGTAACTATAAACAGCAATGAAACACCACAGGCGACAAAAAGGATTAAGATCGTATCGACACGCCATCCGCTTTATATTAAAAAGAGCGTTTCCGGCGTGCTTGCCGGTGAGGTCAAGAAGGTCGAACCGGGCGATGAAATTACCTATAGAATCCATTTTAACAATTATGACAATGATTTCAGAGCGACTGGAATTACTATTGTTGACGTCTTACCTCAGGAATTGAGCTTTGTCACTGCCGATTACGACTGGTCTCTCGGGCGTTATGATTCTGAGACACATACTTATACATGGAGACATCCGGCTCTGGAATCGGGGATGGCGACTCAGGTTAAAATAGTAACAAAGGTTAATCCGGATGTTATTCCCGGAGCAACAATTACTAATTTTGTCGTGATCGACAGCGACCAGACGGTAGAGTCAAATTCAAGCGTTGATGTTGTTGTTGCCGGCGAAGGTCCCGTTAATCGTTTTAATCTTAGTAAGAGAGTTGTCGGTAACTATGAGAAGGTGGGTGCAGGTGGGGACGTTACATATTGTATTCGTTTCGACGGAAACGATATTTCTCAGGCTGTGACTAATGTTTCTGTGGTTGATTTACTGCCGGAGGAGATGAGCTTTGTAAAGGCTGACGGAGATGGAATCATCGGGAAGTACAACGAGGAAACACACACATATACCTGGTCGTATCCGTTTATTTCACCGGGTGAGGTTGTCAAACTTGAAATAACGGCAAAAGTTAATCAGGATGCGGCCCTGGGTAAAATCCTCACAAATCTGGCTACGATCAGCAGCGATATGACTCCGCCTGTAACGGCAAGCGTTGATATTCTTACCGATGAAGGCGGATGGAAGGTTGAGTCTCTGGAAATAATTCCCGATACGATAAGACGGGAAGGTACTCTATCCAACATTATAGCCGTGTTGGAATTTAGTGAAGGTATAGTAAAGAGTGACATTGCAAATGAACCTCTTGTACTTTTCCCGGGTAATGTCAAGGCACATCAGCAAATTGTGATTGAAACAGGCGGGAAAATACAGGTAGTTGCCGTGTTCAATAAAAACGAGGTTCTGGATGCCATACCGGTTTATGGTAAGGTTGATGTGGAAGTCGTCGGAAAATTAACGACGGGACAATCTTTCTATGGACAGGCGACTATTACAATAACCAGGTTCGCAGATAATTGATTTTAGAATTTCCAGATAGTACCTACACCGACTCCCCACGCATCACCAGTGAACTGGAATTCGGTGAATAATGAGCTGTTTTCGTCAAG
>Ga0315545_1003365_pt1 | contig 13765 bp, 14 predicted proteins | sample SalMarSW160210MG_FD_203096 | JGI IMG/M metagenome (GOLD analysis project Ga0315545, IMG submission 203096) | Salt marsh sediment microbial communities from the Plum Island Ecosystem LTER, Massachusetts, United States - Salt Marsh Sediment SW1602-10 ... | reverse complement strand
CACTGAGCCTACGGTAGACTTTGTCCAGGAGGGCGCTAAGAGCTACCGGGAGAACGGCTGTGACTTTTTGCTGGCTGTCGGCGGCGGCAGCGCCATTGATACCGCCAAGGCAATCTCCGTCATGGCTACCAACGGCGGCGCCATCGAGGATTTCAAGGGAGCTAACAAGGTCGCTAAGCCTGGAGCCCCCCTGATTGCCGTGCCCACCACGGCTGGCACCGGCAGCGAGGTCACCCAGTTTACCATCATTACCGATACCAAGCGGGATGTCAAGATGCTCATCGCCAGCCCCTACCTCATCCCGGCCAAGGCTATCGTCGACCCGCTGCTGACGCTGTCCATGCCGCGCGGTCTGACGGCGGCTACGGGGATAGATGCCCTGACTCATGCTATCGAGGCCTACGTTTCGGTGAAGGCCCAGCCAATGAGCGATATCTTCGCCCTTTCCGCCATCGAGCTTATCTCGGGCAGCCTGAGGCAGGCCTGGTCTAACGGAAATAACCAGGAGGCCAGGGAGAAGACCATGCTCGGGGCGCTTCAGGCGGGTATTGCCTTCAGCAACTCATCGGTGGCTCTGGTTCACGGCATGAGCCGGCCTATTGGCGCCTATTTCCACGTTGCCCACGGGGTCTCCAATGCGGCTCTGCTCAGCGTCGTTACCGAGTTCAGCCTGATAGGTAACCCGGAAAGATACGCCCGTATCGCTAAGGCTATGGGGGAGAATATCGAGGGTCTCACCGTTCTGGAGGCGTCCGATGTGGCGGCTGAGGCGATAGCCAGGTTGATAGAGGATATCGAGATACCCACGCTCCCGGAGCTGGGGGTGGAGGAGGAAAAGCTGGACAAGCTGGCGCCCCAGATGGCGGAGGATGCCATTGCCAGCGGCAGCCCGGCTAATAACCCCCGGCAGGCGACCAAAGAAGAGATTGTTGAGCTCTATAAGTTAGCATATGCGCAATAATGAAAGAAGGAGGTTTTAGGCATGGCGGTTTTAGAAGAGCCGATAAAGGGTGTACCCCTAGTCAAGAACTATATCAACGGGGAGTGGGTTGAGTCCAAGGGTGAGGTAAAGGATGTGGTCAACCCGGCGAAGTATGAGACCATCGGCAAGGTACCGATTTCGACCCGGGAAGAGATAGACGCTGCGGTAAAGGCGGCCCAGGAGGCCTTTCCCGACTGGAGGCGGACGACGCCGGTGGCCCGGGCGCGGTATGTCTTCCGGCTCAAGCAGCTACTTGAGGAGCATTTCGAGGAGGTGAGCCGGGTTCAGACGCAGGAGCACGGCAAGACGATAGACGAGTCGCGTGGGGAGACGAGGCGGGGCACCGAGAACGTAGAGGTAGCCTGTGGCATACCCACCCTGCAGATGGGCTATAATTTGGAGGATATTGCCACGGGGATTGATGAGTATCTGATTCGAAACCCGCTGGGGGTTTTCGGGATAATCGGGCCGTTCAACTTCCCGTTTATGATTCCGCTGTGGTCGGCGCCGTATGCGGTGGCCACCGGGAACTGCGTTATCGTCAAGCCGTCGAGCGAAGACCCCTTCAGCCAGCTTAAGATTGCGGAGCTGGTCGAGGAGGCTGGTTTCCCGCCCGGGGTATGGAACGTGGTCAATGGTGGCCGGGTGGTGGTCACGGGCATGCTGGAGCACCCGGGTATCCAGGGGATAGCCTTCGTTGGTTCCACGCCCACTGCCAAGTATATCTACCAGAAGTGCGGCGAGACTGGTAAGCGGGTTATCGCCCAGGGCGGTGCCAAGAACTTTATCGTCATCATGCCGGACTGCAACGTTAACGCTACCATTGCCTCCCTGATGACGTCGTTTTTCGGCAACACGGGTCAGCGGTGCCTCTCGGGGGCGAACCTGCTGATTGTGGGTGACGATGGCTTCTACAAGAGCTTTATGGAGAGGGTCGCCGATTCGGTGTCAAAGATAGTCATCGGCTACGGGCTTGATGAGTCGGTCCAGATGGGCCCCCTGCGTGATGTAGAGAAGAAGCAGCGGGTGCTGGGGTATATCGACAGTGGTATTAAGGCCGGGGCCCGGCTCATGCTTGACGGGAGGAAGTTTAAGATTAGGGGCGACTATCCGGACACCTGCTTTTTGGGGCCGTCCATCTTCGAGAAGGTGACGTCGGATATGAAGATAGCCCGGGAGGAAATCTTCGGGCCGGTGATGAGTGTCATGCGCGCTAAGAATCTGGATGAGGCCATAGATATGGTCAATGACTGTGATTTTGGTAACGGTAACGCCATCTTCACCGCGGACGGCAAGAGTGCCCGTGAGTTTCAGTACCGGGTGGTCAGCGGCAATATTGGCATCAATATCGGCATCGTGGCCCCGATGGCCTTCTTCCCCTTCAGCGGCATGAAGGACTCCTTCTTTGGCATATTACACACCCAGGGTAAGGAGGCGGTCCGTTTCTTTACCGAGAGTAAGGTCGTCATCCAGCGGTGGTTTTAATGGGGGGTAACGATATGAAGCTGCAAACAGCCTCTTCGGTTATCAGCTTTGCCCGGGAGCTTGAGGGTGAGTCGGCCGGGTTTTACGAGGCCCTGGCGGAGAAGTTTGCCGAAGCTAAGGATAGCTTCCTCGCCTTTGCTCAGGAGAACAAGAAGTATGTCACCCAGGTTGAGAGGGCCTACTATGGGGTCATCAGCGATGCCATCGAGGGCTGCTTTGCCTTCGACCTGGAGGCGGGTGACTACGCCCTGGATACGAAGCTGGCTGAGGGTGCGGGCTACGCCGACGCCCTGAGTCAGGCGGTTAAGATGGAGGAGGTGCTGGTCAGGTTCTACACCGTTGCCGCCGAGCAGTCCCAGGCCTTGATGGCTGACGTGCCGCGGGCCTTTATGCTCATCGTGAGAAAGAGGAATGAACGCCTGGCTAAGCTAAAGTCGCTTTGAGGCGGGGCTGATTTACGGTTCTGCCCGGAATACGGAGGAGAGACAGGGGAGAGATGACAAAGCGTGGTAAGAAGTATCAGGATACGGTAAAGCTGCTGGATGAGGGGGGGGCTTACTCTCCGGAGGAAGCTATTGAGCTAGCCAGGAAGATGGCTTATGCTAAGTTCGATGAGACGGTTGAGCTTCATCTCAGGATGGGGGTTGACCCCAGAAATGCCACCCAGCAGGTGCGCGGGGTGGCGCTGCTGCCTCACGGATTGGGAAAAGAGGTGCGGGTCCTGGTCTTCGCTCAGGGTGAGGCCGAGAAAATCGCCAAGGACGCCGGCGCTGATTTCGTGGGTAGTGACGAGTTGGTAAAGAAGATAGAGGGCGGCTGGTTGGATTTTGACGCCGCCATGGCTACCCCGGATATGATGAGCCGGGTGGGTAAGCTGGGTAAGATTCTGGGAAGGCGGGGACTGATGCCCAACCCTAAATCGGGGACGGTGGTAGCTGCGGAAGACCTGCCCCGGGTAATTGGCGATGCCCGTAAGGGTCGGGTGGAGTTCAAGCTGGACCGGACGGCTATCATCCATGTCCCGCTGGGCAAGGCCAGTTTTGAGAACGAACGGCTGCTGGATAACCTGACGGCGGTGATTGAGGCGGTGGTCAAGGCTAAGCCCAGCGGTGCCAAGGGTCAATACGTTAAGTCAGCCTCGCTGAGTACGACCATGGGGCCCGGGGTAAAGCTCGACCTTGGCCCAACCCTGGCCCTGAGTTCCGGTTGAGACACTTCGAGCCTGATTAAAAACTAAGACTTTACATGGTAGAGCCCGGTCTGTTAGACTGGGGGTTACTGGTAGCGTAGCTTAACAATCTATGAGTTCCGGAGACAGTGGGTGCCGATTAGGGCTTAAATTCTCTTTGCCTGCCGAGGAGAAAAGGGTTTAAATCGAGTTCGGGGTGCTTTAAGTCCCGAAGGCGGTTTCCGCCCGGAGCCCTGGTGTCGTCGGTACCGGGGCTTTTTAGTAGCCGTAAAGCGGCTTAAGAGCCGGTAGCTTTTTGAGTATTTTGGGGAAGGAGGCTAGCATGGATGTCTAGGGAAAAGAAGGCAAGAACCATTGATAGTCTGGAGGAGGTTTTCTCCAGGTGTAGCCTCGGTATTCTCACCGACTACCGGGGGCTTTCCGCCCATGAGATGACCGTCCTGAGGCGTAGGCTGGGGGAGGTGGGCATTGAGTACCGGGTGGTGAAGAATACCTTAGCCCGGTTTGCCGCCGAAAGGCTGGGCCGGAGCGAGCTGGCGGCTGCCTTTGAGGGGCCGGTGGCTCTGGCGCTGGGCTACGGCGAGATAGTCGAGCCGGCTAAGGTGCTGGCTGACTACATAAACACCGCCAAGTCTATCCTGGCCATAAAGGGCGGCTTTCTGGGAGATAGGCTGCTCACTTCGGAGGAGGTGTCGGTTCTTTCTAAACTCCCGTCGCGGGAGGTACTGGTGGCTAGGGTTCTCGGTGCTATGCAGAGCCCCATCGTGGCTCTGGTTAACTGCCTTAACGCCCCGATAGCCGGGCTGGCGCAGGTGTTGCAGGCTAGAATTAAACAACTGGAGGGAGAGTAAGATGGCAGAGAAGGAAGCTGAAGTAAAGCAGGACGCTGCTGAGGCGGCTGAAGCCGAAAAGCATCCTGAAGAGAAAGAGGCGGCGGAGGTGAAGCAGGAAGCGGCTGCTGAGGCGGCCGAAGCCGAAAAGCAGCCTGAAGAGAAAAAGGAAGCTGAGGCTGAGCCGAAAGCCGCGGCTAAGGCAGCCAAGAAGACGGCTGGCGGAGCCAAAGAGAAGGAGGCTGCCCCGGCCGGGAAGCCGGCTCAGAAGGCGGCCGTTAGGGACATGATAGAGGTCCTAAAGAAGATGACGGTGCTTGATTTGGCGGAGCTGGTTAAGGCTCTGGAAGCCGAGTTCGGCGTTAGTGCCGCGGTTCCCATGGCGGCACCGGTTGCGGCGGCAGCGGCGGAAGCCCCGGCGGCTGAAGAGGAAAAGACGGAGTTTAACGTTATCCTCAAGGAAGCCGGCGGTAACCGGATTGCCGTGATTAAGGCGGTGCGTGAGCTGAGTGGTCTGGGGCTGAAGGAGTCCAAGGACCTGGTGGAAGGTGTCCCCAAGCCGGTAAGGGAGGGGGTTACCAAGGACGAGGCGGCGGCCGCTAAGGAGAAGCTGGAGGCAGCCGGGGCTAAGGTTGAGGTCACCTAGCAGGCGCTTCGGGCCGTTAGGTCTCGGCTGGGCCGGTTGCAAATAGTCTTGGTAGCGCCTATAATCCCTCTTGGAGACTTTTGGTATGGGGGTAAGATTGCCCTACCCGGATAGCTTTGTCCTGCTCATTATGGGTATTATCTTTACCGCCGTCGGTGGCGGCATACTTGGCTGGAGCCGGTGGGCGGAGAAGAGATACTATGACACCCTGACCGAGCGCACCGATATGAGAGAGTTTATGGAGAGCACCCCGGAGCGTTCCGGCTACGGGGCGCTCCGCATGGGGGGGCTTATCAGCATTATTGTCGGTGCTGTGCTCCTAGGTATCGCCATTTTTCTGCGTTTCGGGGGCTGAGCTTTTCTTAGTTGTTAAGTATCCCTTGGAACAATTCAGCGTGTACTCTCTCTGGGCTGATATTATTCATTGCTAGTTTCCTGCCAAAGCCTTCTATAGAGAATCGCAGTCGTGTATAGTCTTCTAGAAAAGACGTGAGTACTTTGCTTTGGAATTGCTTAGCCAAGAATATAATTTCAGCGTAAGATTTAAGATCTTCGGGGCGAAAAACCTTGTTCTTAAATTCTTTTCTAAGCTTTTCCGGTATCAGTGAGACTGCGTTTTCGTAGTTAGCGAGCAGTCTATCGTAAATTTCTTCTCTTGAGGTTGTCATTATTGCCCCCCTTTCTGCCTTTTTGAGGCTTATTCTTAGACCGCCCGTCTCGGGCGGTACTGGATAGCCTCCGCCAGGTGGCTGGCTTTGATTATATCACCGTTGTCGAGGTCGGCAATGGTGCGTCCCAGTTTCAGGATGCGGTGGAAGGCGCGGGCCGAGAGGTGGAGCTGCTTCATGGCCGCCTTGAGCAGGCTCTGGGCCGACTCTTCCGCCTGGCAGAGGTCTCTTACCTCGGCGGGGGTCATCTCGGCGTTGCAGGTCAGCCTGCTGCCGCTGAAGCGTTTCTGTTGTTTTAGGCGGGCGGCCTTGACCCTGGTCTGGACCCTGGATGATGCTTCCCCCAGTCTATCGTCGGTCAGCTTTTCGTAGTCGATGTGGGGCACCTCGATAAAGATGTCAACCCGGTCAATGAAGGGCCCGCTGATGCGCTGCTGGTACCGTAGCACCAGACCATGAGAGCAGGTACAGGCCCTGAAGGGGTCGCCGTAGAAGCCGCAGGGGCAGGGGTTCATGGCCCCGACCAGCATGAAGTTGGCGGGAAAGGTCAAGCTGCCCTGGGCCCGGCTGATGGTGATTACCTTGTCCTCGAGGGGCTGGCGCAATAGCTCGAGCACGGCGTGCCCGAATTCGGGGAGTTCATCGAGGAAGAGCACCCCGCGGTGGCTGAGGCTTATCTCGCCTGGCTTTGGAAAGCGCCCGCCCCCGACCAAGCCGGCGTTGGAGATGGTGTAGTGAGGGGAGCGGAAGGGTCTCTGGGTCAGCAGCGGGGTATCCTGGGGCAGAAGACCGCTGACACTGTAAATCTTGGTGACGTCGAGGGCTTCCTCGTTGCTCATGGGTGGTAAGATAGAGGGGAGAGCCCTGGCCAGCAGCGTTTTGCCGCTTCCCGGCGGGCCCATCATGACTATGTTATGTCCCCCGGCGGCAGCTACCTCCAGGGCGCGCTTGACGTGTTCCTGCCCTTTAATGTGGGCGAGGTCGGTGGCGGTAGTCGGTGGCGCCGTATCCTTCCCGGCCTCTTCGCTTTCTTCGGGCTTGTATTCGGGGGGCGGTATCTCCCCGCGCAGGTAGCTCACCATCTGTGCTAGCGAGGCGATGGGGGTGATTTTAGTAGCCTTCACCAGCGAGGCTTCCCTGGCGTCGGCCTCGGGCACGATGATGGAGGAGAAGCCCCTTTCCTGGGCCAGGGCGACCATGGGTAAGACGCCGTTGGTGTGGCGCAGGCTGCCGTCCAGCGATAGCTCACCGAGGATGATGGTCTGCGCGACATCGGCCTGGACCTGTTCCGAGCTCAGGAGGATGCCGATGGCGATGGGCAGGTCGTAGGCCGGCCCGGCTTTCTTGAGGTCGGCCGGGGCCAGGTTAACCACGACGCGTCTCATCGGGAAGTTACAGCCGGAGTTGCGGATGGCGGCGCGGACGCGCTCTCTGGCTTCCTGGACGGCGGCATCCGGCAGGCCGACGATGGTAAACGAGGGCAGCCCCGGCGAGATATCGACCTCGACCTCGACCACCGCCCCTTCCAGCCCCACTACGGCACAGCTTACTACCTTGGCTAACATATTTCCCTGCGGGTAACCGTAGCTATCGGTTACCGCTTAAATTATACCCGGTGTTATACTACTGGGCTGTCCAGCCGCCATCTACGGGCAGGATGGTGCCGGTAATCATGCTGGCTTGGTCGCTGGCCAGGAAGCAAACGGCGGTAGCCACATCCTCGACCGTGGCCAGGCGGTGGAGGGGGGTGTTGCCTGTTATGTAGTCGCTGAATGCCCGGTCCTTCAGCAGTTCCCTGGTCAGGTTGGTAAGGACCCAGGTGGGCGCCACGGCATTGATACGGATATTATAGGGCGCCCAGTCAACGGTTTCAGCCCGGGTCAGCTGCACCACGGCGCCCTTGCTGGCGCAGTAGGCGGTGCGTTTCGGCCCGCCGACCAGACTCATATTCGAGGCGATGTTAATAATAGCCCCGCTTTTACGCGGTATCATCGACTGGACAGCCACCGCCTGATTACAGAAGAAGAGCCCCTTAATATTTACGTTATTGATGAAGTCCCAGGCCTCCTCGGTGACCTCGTGCGCCACCTGACGGATGTTAACGCCGGCACTGCAGACTAAGACATCTATCTCCCCCAGCTCCTCGCGTATGCGGCTGACCGTGGGTGCGATGCGGGGGACATCGGTTACGTCCAGTTGATATCCTTTGGCAGTTCCCTTGCTTTCCGCCAGCATTTCGGCGCAGGCAAGGCCGATGCCGCTAGCGGCTCCGGTTACCATGGCTACCTTGTCATCCAGTCTGATGTCCATGAGACTACGGCCACCTCCCTGTCTCCGGTCTGACACCACGACTTAAACCAGCGTCCCCCTGAGCTATGCCACCCACCTCTCAGCGCCGTCCGGACCTCTGCGACAGCAGGATAGACATTACTTGGCTGTCCAGCCGCCATCTACGGGCAGGATGGTACCGGTAATCATGCTGGCTTGGTCACTGGCCAGGAAGCAGACCGCCGAGGCGACATCCTCCAGGGTCGCCAGGCGGCGGAAGGGGATGTTATCCATTATGTAGCTTTTGAATTGCGGGTCTTCCAGCATGCCCTTACTCAGGGGGGTCAGCACAAAGGTGGGCGCCACCACGTTAATGCGGATATTATAGGGTGCCCAGTCGACGACTTCGGCTTTGGTTAGCTGGGCCACGGCTCCCTTGCTGGCGCAGTAGTTGGCGCGTTTCCAGCCCCCCACCAGGCTCATCTGTGAGCCGATATTAATAATGGAGCCCTTCTTACGGGGTATCATTGACTGGACGGCGACCACCTGGTTGCAGAAGAAGAGCCCCTTGGCATTTACCTCGTGGAGGGCGTCCCAGTTTTCTTCGGTGACCTCTTGGGCCAGCTGGGGGATGTTAATGCCGGCGCTGCAGACCAAGATGTCTATCTCGCCCAGCTCCTCCCGTATGCGGCTCACCAGCGGGGCAAGGGCGGGAATCACAGTTACATCCTGGAGGTAGCCCTTAGCCACGCCCTTCGCCTTAACCCGCTCGGTTGCCCCGGGCAGGGTTTCCGCATTCTTGTCCACCAGGGCCACCTTAGCGCCGCTTTCGGCTATCATTTCGGCGCAGGCAAGACCAATGCCGCTGGCGGCTCCGGTTACTATGGCTACCTTGTTATCCAGCCTGATGTTCATGGGCTATGCCTCCCTGTTGCTTGATACCTGTCGGCAGCAGGATTAAGAGCCTGGCTAACTAACTGCCCTTAGCCCCCCTTTTCATAGCTTCAATCAGGGGCAGCTTTATCCCGGACAGGAACCGAATGAGAGCCCCGCCGCCGGTAGAGACGTGGTCTATCTTGGTGAGGTCTCCCAGGCGGGCCGCTGAGGCGACGGTGTCGCCGCCCCCGATGACCGAGTAGCCCTCGGCGTCACCGACTATCCGCCACAGCTCCCTGGTGCCGTAGGCCCCGTTTTCCTGCTCGTAAATCCCGGCCGGGCCGTTAACGAATATCGTTCCGGCTCCCTTCAGTATCTCCCCGTAGGCACTCACCGTCTCTGCCCCGATGTCGATAATCAGCCCTTTACTGGGTAGCTCCTCGGTGCTGATTTCGCGCCGCTTACCGCCGTCGTCGATGGCAAAGTCCAAGGGGATATGCAGTTTATCGGGGTACTTCTTGAGGTACTCCTGAGCCGGGGCGGCGAACTTCTCCAGCCCACGGTCGCTAATGAACTTCTCCGTGGGCGGGCCCAGTTTCTTACCCCGGGCCAGGTGCATCACCTGTCCGGTAACGCCGGCGGTGAGTACGGAGTCGGCGGAACCCTCGGAGAGCACCTTCTCCATCATGCTGAAGGCATCGGATATCTTAGCCCCGCCCAGCAGGAAGACGCAGGGGCGCCTGGGGTTCTCCAGAACCGTGGTCAGGGCGGTTACCTCCTTGTCGTAGAGTATGCCCGCGGCTGAGGGCAGTAGCTCCTGAAAAGCCACCATGCTCGGGGCGCTACGGTGGGCGGCGGCAAAGGCGTCGTTAACATAAAGGTCAAACAGTGGGGCCAGGTTTTTCACCAGGTAGCTACGGGTCATCGCCTCCGGGGTGAGCTTTACCGCATCCTCGAAGGTGGATACCTCCTCGGTCAGGTAGCGGAGGTTATCCAGAAGCAGGATTCCCCCCTCTTTAAGGCCCTTAATCTTCTCCCGGGCTGCCGGGCCGGCCACATCGTCGATAAACTGGACCTCCCGCCCCAGCTTCCGGGCGAGCCTCTGGGCGTGCTCCTCCAGGGAGATAAGGTTCTGGTAGTCTAAAGTGTCTCCCTGGTGGGCGATGATAACCAGCTTGGCTCCCCTCTCCACCAGTGCCTGAATAGTGGGCAGGCTTTGAACGATTCTATTCTCGTTGGTAATCTGCTTCGTCTTGTGGTCAATGGGTGAGTTGATGTCCACCCTGAGCAGCACCGTCTGCCCCCGGTAGTCAAAGTCGTCCAGTGTCAGGTAGTCCCGCTTGGCCATGAGACTGCCTCACCCCAGCCCCAGGTACTTGTTGGTAAGACCCACCGCCTCTAGGCGGTCTGTCTGCATCTTCATACAGGCCCTCACCCCGTCAATGGTCTCCGGGATGGTCACCGATTCCTGAGGGATGTTAAGGGCGAAGACGATGTCCTTCTCGTTAAAGCCGACCGCCTCCTCAAAGATGGCAATCTCGTAAAGGTCGCCCCGTGGTTTGAGCAGGAAGCGGCCGTACTGGAAGAGGGAGGTGTTTGAGTTGAAGCCGTCGGCAATCCTGACCACGCGGATACGGGGGTGCGCCTTGAAGGCATTAAGCACCTCTTCCCGGCTCATTTCCCTCTTTGGGGTAATCACCAGGGTAATAATATGCCCGTGGGTTACCGGGGTGTGCACCAGAATCCCGGTGGCTTTGACATGGGGCATAATCAGCATCAGGTCAATCGCCTGATGGCTGGGGATGGGGTCTACCTTCAAGAGGTCGACCAGGCCGCGGTGGGTATCCCCGGGGTCGGCGACACGGCGGATAATGGTAACGGATACCTTTTCCACCCCGGCCACCCGGTCCAGGCAGTCCACGGCTCTCACGAAGCCGGTGGTGTTGCAGGAGGTGAGCTTTAGGAATCTCTGCCCGATACCCTTCTCGTAGTTGGCGTAGCCGTGGAAGAAGACATCGGCGATTTCGTTCTTCTCGCCCGCCTGAAAGATAGCCTTCTTCCCGTGCCTGACGTAGGCCTCTTTGTTCTTTGCCCCGATACCGCCGGGGGTGGCATCCAGCACGACATCAATCTCGGCTAGGAGGTCGTCCATCGTCCCGGAAACCGGAATGCCGGCGGCCTCTATCTCGGCTGTTTTTTCGGGGATGGCGGAAAAGAGCTTGTAGGGCATGCCTCTTTCCTTGAGGGCTCTTACCGCCAGGGTGGGGGCGGCATCAACCACCCCTACCAGTTCCATATCCTCCTGCAGGGCCGCCCCGTCAGCCAGCCGTTGCCCGATGCAGCCGTAGCCGACAACACCAACCTTTACCCTCGCCATTTGATTTACCTCCTTGATTCTATCTAAAAAATTTCTTTACTCAGTCGAGAGCCCGCTAACAACTCTTTACCGGGCTCGTCTTTTGCCCCTGTAGCTGCTGTCCCCCTCACTGGCGGCTTTGCCACTTTGGTATCGCCTTTGGGTTTACCAGGTGCTGGGGCACCTCGCCGCGCAGGGCGCTTAAGCAGTTCTCAAGCTGGAGCAGGGGCAGGTGCCACATTACCTCCGGGTTAAGCGCCGCAGCGTGGGGCGAAAAGATTGTCTTATAGTAGATATCTTCGCTGAGCAGGGGGTTGTCCGCTTTGGGAATCTCCCCTCTGAAGACATCAAGGGCGGCGCCCGCAATCCAGCCTTCTTTCAGGCCCTTGGCCAGCGCCGCTTCGTCGATGAGGCTGCCCCGGGCGGTGTTCACCAGGTAGGCGGTGGCTTTCATCATCTTGAGCCGGGCTTCGTTAATCATCCCTATCGTCTCCGGGGTCTCCACGGCGTGCAGGGTGACGAAGTCTGACTCCTTGAGTAGGGTCTCCAGGTCGGTAAGCTCTACCTCTAAAGCCTGGGCTCTCTCTGGAGGTACGTAGGGGTCGTAAGACAGGAGCTTGAGCTCAAAGGGGTGGAGAAGCTCGGCGACCCTGGCGCCAATCCTACCCAGCCCCACGATGCCCACCGTCTTGTGGCGGAGCAGGGTATTGGAGACGCTGCGCCACATCCCGCGGCGGGCGTTACTATCGGCAAGCTTGAGGTTATTGGCCAGTCCCAGGATGGCGCCCACGGTAAACTCGGCCACCGAGAGGTAGTGCAGCTCGAGGGGGGCGTTGGTCACCAGGATGCCCAGCTCGGTGGCGGCGCTAACGTCAATGTCGCCGACCCCGATGGCCCGCTTGGAGATGACCTTCAGCTTCTTCCCCGCCTCCATAACCCGCTGCGTTATCTTGCCGTCTCCGGTGGATATCATGATGGCGTCCATACCAGCGACCTTCTCCGCAAGCTCCGCCTCGGAGTAGTGCCAGGTATCCGTGAAGAGACGCCCCAGGCTTACCTCACAGCCGGCTGCCTCGAGCGCCTCAATAATATCTTCCCGGTCGGGGTCCCGGCCCGTGAGCCAGACCCTCCACTTCTTTTCTGCCATTGTTCCTCCTACCAGGCGTTTTCCCAGATGGCCCTGACATCGTCGAGATTAAGTGGTTTCGGGTTATTGGCCAGGAGCCGGGTAACGTTCATGGTGGCGCTGGCCAGCCCCTCCAGGGCCTCCTTGGGCACCCCCAGCTCGCGGAGGTGGATGGGGATACCGACGTCGGCGGATAGCGACTTAGCCGCCTCCAGGCCCTTCTCGGCGGCTTCCTGGTCGGAGAGACCCTCGGTGGCTACCCCGAGCATCCTGGCTACCGTAGCGAACCTCGAGAGATTGGCAGACAGGTTATGCTCCATGACGTAGGGCAGAAGAACGGCGTTAGCCATGCCGTGGGGCACGTGGAACTGTGAGCCGAGCGGGAAGGCGAGGGCATGAACGGCAGTAACACCGGAGTTCATAAAGGCCATGCCGCCGAAGAGGGCGCCTTCCGACATCTGGTTACGGGCTTCCTTGTCCGAGCCGTTCTTGACGGCCCGCCTCAGGCTGCCCACGATGAGCCGCATTGCCTCCAGGGCCATAGCGTCGCTGAAGGTGGTTGCCTTGTTGCCGGTGTAGCCCTCGATGGCGTGGATGAGGGCGTCCATACCCGAGGCGGCGGTGACCTTGGCCGGGCAGCCGTAGGTCAGGGTGGGGTCGACAAAGGCGATGCGGGCCAGGAGGTAGTTGCTGACGATGCCTTCCTTGAAGCCGCGCTCGCGGTCGTCAAAAACGGCGATGTTGGTGACCTCGCTCCCGGTTCCGGCCGTGGTGGGACAGGCGAAGACCGGGACACCGGGGCCGGGGACCTTGTCCGTACCGCCGTAGTCCTGGCCGATGCCCCCGTGGGCGAAGAGGATAGAGAGCCCCTTGGCGGTATCTATGCTTGAGCCGCCGCCGACGGCCACCACCAAATCGTATTTATTCTTACCCAGCTCCTTGGCGGTAGCATTCAGCTTTGAGTAGGTGGGTTCCGGCTCCGCTTCGGAGAAGATATCGACCTTAATACCGGCCTTGGTCAGGTTTTCCTTCACCGGGTCGGTGATTCCTGTCTGGTAGACCCCGGGGTCGGTAACCATCAGCGCCCGCCTGGCGCCTATTTTGGTGGCTTCTTCCCCCATGGTCTCGGTGCAGCCGGCACCGAAACGGACCTTTCCCGGCACTCTAATCTCGTAGTTTTCCATAGCTATCTCCCCCTTCTGGTTTTGGATTGGGCTTACCGGTTGGTAGTCCGCTGCTATGTTACTGCAAAGCCTTCCCTAGTGTCAACGACGGCTTTTGTTGTCTTGTTTTTGAGTCTGGTGCTACAATAAAATCGTCGCCTCGGGAGGGGAATATG
>Ga0315545_1003363_pt1 | contig 13769 bp, 12 predicted proteins | sample SalMarSW160210MG_FD_203096 | JGI IMG/M metagenome (GOLD analysis project Ga0315545, IMG submission 203096) | Salt marsh sediment microbial communities from the Plum Island Ecosystem LTER, Massachusetts, United States - Salt Marsh Sediment SW1602-10 ... | reverse complement strand
CTCATTCCTAATGAGTGTTTATCACCACCATAAGCATTCCCCCTCGCTCAAGCTTTTCTGGGAATCCCTAAACATCTGTCCAAGCAAACTTTACCGTCCTAATCCCTTTGGGAACATAGGGCGGTAAATATCATTAGTAAATGACCCCCTAACCGCTTATCCCCGCTAAACAGCGGTTGACCGCGGTCCCAATCAGTTCCTTTTTTAAGTTTCTCCCGACTATTGAGATTTTGCTCTGTTGGTAGGAACCTTTAATTTCCTGCCATGAAACTTCTCCCGAAGCAAGTTGTCCCACTAGCCATTGGTTATCAACCTTGAAAATTCCTTTAGCTCTAACTATTTCCTCCCCTAACAGGGAGGAATTTAGCATCTCTTGAAACAGCTTTTCCAACTCTTGCCGTTCAAAAGAGAGTTCATAAATACAGCCCCAAGATTCATAGCCTAACTCATCTTCATCCTCGTGGACATGTATCAGTCCCTCTTCTTCTATTTCCTCTGTCGGGGAAGATGGTTCCGCTTCATAATCTAGGGACGCATGAGGGACAGCGGAGAGGGCTGATTTATATTCGTCCCACTCCACTGCCCCAAACTCAGTTATAAGAACAGGAACTTTAGGATTGATTGCTAATATGGCTTCTTTGGTAACCTCAGCTTGTATTTTTTTGACCCTATCACATTTGTTTAGCAAAACCACATTTGCATTTGCTACCTGGGACTCGACAAAATGACGATTTCGCTTATAAAAATTGATGAAATTTGTAGCATCAGTAACCAAGATATTATGTATATCTTCAATCCTATCCTTGAATAATTCGGCGTTTATGATGTACATAATCTGGGTTATTTGAGCTACACCAGTCGGCTCGATTATAACCCTTTGCGGATTGATGGTTTCACTTATCTCCAGCATTTGGCGTCTAAAGTCTACTTGAAGTGTGCAGCAGATACACCCGGCGGGCATTTCTACTGTTTCAGCACCCTGGCTGGATAATAAATCACCATCTATACCAACCTCACCGAACTCATTTACCAACACTACAATTTTCTCATCTTGCCCCCATTCCCTTAGAACGTTGGCGATAAATGTGGTTTTACCAGAACCTAAAAACCCAAAAACAATATCTGCAATCATCCTCCGCCCTTTTTACATTATCGACTTATTATTAGGGCTTTATTCCTATTATCCGTTCCACTTTCCCCGCATATCTTCCCAACTCATGCCAGCCAGGGCGTCCTCAGCCAATCCGCAAGCCCAGCCATCCTCTTTACCCCAAATACTCAGCGGAAAAGAGGTTGACCATTCTTCGGCGACTGCTCCCCCTCCTGAAATAAAGGGGATATGGATTCCCGCTGCCTCAAGCTGGTGGCAAATCTTGGGGAACGCAGTCATAGTGGTGGTCATTAGGGCGGTCCCGGTGACCATGATCGGTTTCTCCGCCTTAACCGTAGCTACAACCGTATCTACCGGGCAATCGCACCCAAGGTTAATAACCTCAAAGCCTCCAGCATTGAGAAGGGCGTTGGCAATAACCTGCCCAATGTCATGAATATCACCCTCGGCAGTATGGGTAACCACTTTGCCTTTTCTCTCCATAGCATGCCCCATCTTTTCTTCGGAGAGAGCGATACCAACGTTCATGGCGTCGGCGGCTAGAATAACCTGAGGCAAGAAATAGATACCCTCATCCCACAGACGACTCACTTCATTCATACCCTTGATAAGACCATCATTAATAACGTCAATAGGCGCTTTGGTCTCTAAAGCTTTTTTTACTGGTCCCACAATGTCTTCTGCTTCTCCCTCGATAACAAGATGACCAATCTCTTGCATCACAGGGTCATCGGAGACTTTACGCGCCTCTTGTTTTTTCACCTCAGTATCAAGGTCATAGCGCTTAAAAATATTGGAAAAATCACTCAAGAATTTCATGCTTTCCTCCTTTTATCAGTTGATTCCACCAAAACCTGCTACAGTATCATTTACTCTTAGCCAATTACACTGTAACCAAAAGTTTTGGCTCGGTGTATACCGGTGTATACCTAGGAGCAATATATAAATGTTCCTACTATTACTTCAATCCGTAGGAATCCGGATTGAAGCCTGGCACTAACTTCTTGTATTTTGGCATAGCCATATCTAAGAAGTTACCTTCATCCTCGGGAAGAGCCTCCATCTGCTTCATTGCATCCTCTAAGGCATCTTTTTCAAATGCGGTCAATTTAAACTTTGAGTCAGCCAGAATGATGCTACCTGCCTTTATGGCTCCGGCTCTAGCTCTGGTGTAGTATCCCTTAGATGTGTTCTTGACAATTTCGTTACCTATCGCCCAGGCATTATCGGGTACCAAGATAAGGCTGTGTGAGTCACGATACGCGTCAGAGTTGACCAGGATGGTTTGCATCTCTTTAGCCAACCCCAAATCTATGGCGGCATTAAACTGAGCGCAATCGTAACCGAGTATCTCAGCGAAAACCGAGGTGGTGGTGGCACCGAACATGTCGTGATATTCCACAGCCTCGTTGCTCCAGAGATCACATACGGCAGCAATTAGGTTGCTGGCTAGGTCGGAGTGCCCACAAGCACTAGTCTTGCCCTCGGTGGTGATAGGAACCCCGGTCATTGCCTTGACGATGGGGTCCTCGTAGGCGCAGTCCTTGGTAGGTCCGGTAGCACCGCACTCATAGGCTACCATAGTCCTTGCCGCTGAAATAGCCCGGCATAGAGCGGCGTATACATGAGGCACATCTTTGGAGGTCAACCCACCTGCCATGAACATGGCTGTGTTTGCCTCTGAGCAGTTGGTATCCCCTCCGGGAATACAATTATTCTTCTTGCAAATATCTACAATCTGGTTCCAGCACCACTCCATGTCTATAGAGCCCAGATAACCTATGCCCATTAGAATACCGGCCATATCCTGGCGGATGAGGGCATAGTCAAATACTTCCTTCCCGCCCATGGACTCTATGGAAACATGGTCGGAATATTTGGAGCACGCATCAAAAGATGCCATCATTTCATGGAGATAATCGGATGTCCGCATGTGGACGCTTTCTGGTCTTCGCAGGTCAGCTATAGTCGATGTATGAGCCGACTTCAGCCCGTATTTAGCCAGTAAATCATCCATCTGCCTAGCTACCTGAGCGGCAATATCTCCACCCCAATCGGGAGTATGAGTCATCTGGAATACATGCTCATTCTCGACCACCAGAGTGGGATGTCCCACGATAACCATTCTTTCCAGGGCATCGTAGTTCATCCTCTCATACTCACGCATAAGCGTCTTTTTGGTCTTTTCAGTTCCCGGTCTGGGATGGGGTTTTACTGTAGGATGGACATGCCCTCCACCATACTTAATTCCCCTCTTACTGGTTACCGGGAATTTGGCGGTTCCGAAAATCATCTCCTCGCCGCTTTTAAACGCCATTTCAGTAGTTGGTTTTCTTGCCATTTTTTCCCCCCTTTTTTAATAAATAGATTGCTGTTATATGTCCTTTAATTTATCTTTTTGGATCTCACCTCCTTCCCCATTATATTACAAATTAGGGTAGTAATACACCAATTTAACTTTACCATACCTCAATTTTTTTTGCAAGTCCTAACTAGAAACGCTGACGCCCTTTATACTCTTCTTTCCTCAGCATTACCTCTATATACTCTTCTTTTCTCAGACGTGCCTTCTTGTAGTATGTTGCTAAATATTACCAATCAACCAGTTCCAGCAAGACCGGTTATGATTTTGCTTAATATGTATAGCTTTTGGCTACTTCTACCATAGCTATAAGGTTTTCGGTGGGTGTACCCGGGGCTACGGCGCAGCCCGGAGCCAATATCTGAATACCCGCCTCTACCTGCTCTATGCAAGCCGCCTTTACTTCATCCGGGGTTTTCATAAATAATACTTTAGCCGCGTCTGCCCCGCCCATAAAGATAGGCTTTGGACCGACCAATTCCCTGGCTAGCTTTAGGTCAGTGGCAGGTTCTATACTCAAGATATCGGGTCCGCTCTTCCCCTCCCACTCTATGATGGAGCCGACATCACCACAAATATGGAGTATCGTGGGTACATTTATCTCCTCAAACTGCTTGGCTTGGAACTGATATACCAAGTCATGGTAACTCTTGGGCATGATAATGTCGGGAGAAGCGGTCATATCCTCATTGGCGATGATGTCGGCACCGGCATCAATAAGGGCGTGGGCTAACGCAGTTCCTGCCTTTTCCGATATTTCCAGGAAGGGGAGGAGCTTATCCGGCGCCTTAAGGGAGGCTTTTAGTGTTTTTGTCACCCCTAGCAGATAAGCGGCAATGGAAAATGGTCCGATAATTCCGCCCTCAATGAGTACCTCATCGCCCAGTTCCTTCTTCATGATTGTAATTGCCTTGAGTAGTTCGGGTATTCTTGCCCGTGACAGATAATCGGCGGGAAGCTCCTTTGGTGCGGTATCATCTATTGTATACACGGGTGGCTCTGCCATACCAGGGATGCCCTTCTCACCGCCAGACTTTACCTTAGCCCCAAGAGCCTCAGCCTCAGTCATCTGGTCAAAGGGAGCCCTTACCACGTCAAAGCCGAGAATGGTGTATGCAGCCATAGCCTGTTTAGCCATGGGTTCTGCCTGGTCGTGCCCTTCCGGCCAGAACGCGCCCACCTTTTCCATTTGGTCGTAAGTTACAGTCGAGTTGGCGGTAAAGCAGGGCATACGATCCGGTTTTTGATGGTTTAGTACTGCCATCACGCGTTCCTTTGCGTTCATATTAGTCCTCCTTTATTGGTAAAAATTTAATCATCTTCAATTATAATTTTTAATTAGGAATGTGTCAAGTATGTGTTCTCGTTAAAATGATTCGTGATATCTCGTTTCCTTTTCTTGTCATTGCGATAAATGCCTTTGCGAATGTGATGAAGCAACCAAAGTGCCGAAACAATCTTTCGTTTGTTTTCCTCTTTACGGGGTTGCTTCGCTGTCTCTTACTTTTACTTCATTGGAAGGAGTGTTTGTTAAATCTTTAACAAGTAACCGGACCGGAAGATTGGCGACAAGGGTATTGAGCTTCGCCTGGCAAATGATATCGTCCGTTGCGATACTGGTTAAATAGCGGCATCACTGCCGGCAAGAAAATTACCAACCGTATAACACTTGTGATATATGGCGTGAAATTCAGCCCAAAAAAAAGCTGGTTTAAAGACCAGCTCGGTTATCTTTAGGAGGATAAGTGGTTTATGTGGCTTCTAGTGAAGGTTCCAGAACGGGTTCGTTAAATAGTGCCTCCAGCTTTTCACCCTCTATAGTCTCCAAAGTGATCAGTTTCTCGGCAATCTGGATTAACTTTGGCTTATTCTCGGTTAGAATTCTTTTGGCTGTTTCATAAGCCTGTTGGATAATATTATGAACCTCATCATCAATCTGTTCAGCTACCTTATCACTATAGTCCCGCTGTTCGGATATTTCACGACCGAGGAAAACTAGCTCTTCCTTGTGCCCAAATGTCCTTGGTCCTAGCTTTGTGCTCATTCCATAGTCAGTTACCATCTTGCGAGCTATCTTGGTAGCTCGCTCAATGTCATTTTGAGCCCCAGTGGTGATTTCATTAAAGATCATTTCCTCAGCAGTGTGACCACCCATTAAGGTAGCTAATATGTCCTCAAATTGGGAGCGGGTTAGCAGGTATCGGTCTTCGGTAGGCAGTTGCCGAGTGTGACCGAGAGTCATCCCTCGCGCCACTATGGAAATTTTATGTACTGGGTCAGCATTAGGCAGCATTCTAGCGACAAGGGCATGACCTGTCTCATGATAAGCAGTAATTTCTTTCTCCTTGGAACTTATTCTTCGGCTCTTTCTCTCCGGCCCAGCTATCACCCGGTCTATAGACTCCTCAAGTTCTTGCATCTCAATGGCTTTCTTGCCCCGCCTAGCAGCCAGAATGGCTGCCTCATTGACTAGGTTGGCTAGGTCGGCACCGCTAAAACCGGCTGTCTCTTTAGCTAGAACCTCTAAACTAACTGTTTCATCCAGCGGTTTGCCATTGGCATGAACTTTCAAAATGGCGGTTCGACCGGTAATATCCGGCTGGTCCAGGATTACTCGTCGGTCAAAGCGACCGGGGCGCAGTAAAGCTGGGTCAAGTATATCAGGTCTATTGGTTGCGGCGAGAACAATTACGCTAGTGTTAGTATCAAAGCCATCCATTTCCACTAGAATTTGATTTAGCGTCTGTTCCCTCTCATCATGGCTACCACCTAGCCCAGCGCCACGATGACGACCGACAGCATCAATCTCATCAATAAAGATAATACAGGGGGTATTGCGTTTAGCTTGGTCAAAGAGGTCACGCACTCTTGAGGCACCAACCCCAACAAACATCTCTACAAATTCACTGCCGCTAATAGAAAAGAAAGGCACCCCAGCCTCTCCGGCTATTGCTCGAGCCAGTAGTGTCTTCCCTGTGCCTGGCGGACCTATTAGTAGCATGCCCTTGGGAATGCGTGCCCCCAGACTTTGAAACTTCTCACGCGACTTGAGGAAATCTACTACTTCACGTACCTCTTCCTTAGCTTCCTCAACCCCGGCCACATCGTTAAAGGTTACTGTTGGTGTATTAGCCGGGAATAATCGGGCTCGGCTGCGACCAAAACTCATAGCTTGGCTGTTAGCTCCCTGTGCCCTACGGAATAGGAAGAACAACAAAGCGCCGAGAAGCAGAAGGGGGAGAAGGCTGAACAGTAATCCACTCCACTCAAATCCTGGTGATTTTACATCAATTACTATCCCTTCAAGATTAAGCCCTTGAATGTCATATATGCTGGCATTGCTTTCTTTGAAAGCCCTTAACTCTGTATCAATAGTAGTAATAATTAGCTCGTCACCATCAACTGCAATCTTCTTTATCTCCCCATTTTGTGACATAGTAATAACTTCACTTAATGGGATTTCAGTCGGTTTTGACGACAGGGGGAAAAAGACAGAGAAAAAAACCACGGCAGCAATTATAATAACGATATATATTAAGCTGCTACGCTTCCAACTTGACTTCATCCTTTACCTCTAATGATAATCATTTCTTAATTGTTAACCCTAAAAATATATTATATCAGAAATCACAGTAAATAAAAAAACTATAACTAGTTAATCACCCGTTTTTACTCCCCTGATAGATTCTATTTCATAGAGCCCTGCCATTAATATCTAGTCATTATCTCAATTTACGCATTTTAACCTATATAGATGTATCACAGTGATTAGCGGATGCATTAATATTACGCTTTAGTACTACTACGGTTGTGATATGATATAATTAATTAATTCTATATAGGGGGTATTTTCTGGAAGGGATAGAAGTAGCGCACAGGGTGGTAGAGGCTGCTAGCGATAAGCAGGCAGGGGATATTGTACTCCTTGATACCAGAGGAGTGTGCAGCTTTGCTGATTACTTTGTGATATGTAGCGGTGATAGTGATAGGCAGATTCAGGCTATTTATGATGAAATTGGGCACGCTTTAAAGAGAGAGAGTATTTTACCTCACCATCGTGAGGGAACTTTAGATTCAGGATGGCTACTGCTTGATTTTGGCGATGTTATTGTTCACATCTTTGCTTCAATGGAGCGGGAATACTACCAATTGGATAAGCTGTGGAGCCAGGCAAGCACGGTGGTCAGGATTCAGTAATCAATTATTTCATCCTCGGAAAAGAGTAGTTTGATTTCCTCCTCAGCAGTCTCTACCGAATCGGAGCCATGAATTGTATTGCGTCCTATATCTAAGCCAAAATCGCCCCTGATAGTTCCGGCTTCAGCCTTAGCTGGGTCAGTTGGTCCTATAGCTTCTCTGATTACCTCTACTGCTCTTTTGCCCTCAAAGACAATGGCAATTATAGGTGCCGAACTAATATAATCTACCAAGCTTTCAAAGAAAGGCTTATCTCTATGAATAGCGTAGTGCCGTCTCGCTAAGGCTTTATCCAGGTGAAGCATCTTGAGCGCTACTAAGTTAAGCCCCTGGCTTTCTAATCGACTAATGATGGTGCCGGCTAGCCCTCTCTGTATGGCATCAGGCTTGATAAGAACTAAAGACCTCTCCATTTAAAGCTCCTATTTTTCGGTTGCTGTTTAGCAACCTTTTTCTTTCTATCCTAGAATCGTATTTGGAGGCTGCATCCCCAATCTCTTGTTTTCTATTTAGGCATTAAACACGGGTACCATTCCTAAATAATGTACTACTTATTGGGATTGAGGAGTCGCTCTAAATCATTCATGGTTACTGACTCCAGCGTGTCAATTATAATATCAGCCTCATTCAGACTCACTCTTGGGTGAGTATTGGTAATAGCCAGGCAGTACATTCCGGCTCTCTTGGCAGCGGTAACGCCAGCCACAGCATCCTCAACCACGATGCAATTCTCCGGTGCAACTCCTAATTTCTTAGCGGCTAGCAGGAAGCCTTGAGGACTGGGTTTGCCCTCAGTTACCTCCCGACCAGAGACTATAGCATGGAAGCAATTCTTTATACCTAGACCTTGGGTAACTAGCCGGATATTTTTAGTGGGGGCTGATGAAGCTAGTGCTAGCTTAAAGCCATGTTCCTTGAGCGATTTTATTAACTCTATTGCCCCGGGTAGCGGCTTTACGTGCTGTCTTACTTTCTGGCGAAAGTCTCTCTCTTTCTCGTCGGCAATAGTATCTATCTGGCTCGTTGACAAGCCTTGACCCAAAACATTACTGATTATAGTGTCATTCCTTTGCCCGAAGTTACGCTTGAAATCTTCCTCGGTAAAGGTCACGCCTCTTTTCTGGAAGACCTCCTGCCAAGCCTTAAAGTGGTAGGGGGCACTATCAATAATTACCCCATCCATATCCCAGATAACAGCTTTAAGCATTGCTTTTGCTTATTCCTCTATGTTTGGGTTTAGTGATTGGCGGTCGCCTGAGGTATAGCGGCTGTAAAGTGGCTGGGTTGTCATAGTCGCCTGCCTCGAGCCGTTGTTGACCTAGCTCAGCTAGAAAACTAGCTCGCCGCAGTCTAGTGGCTGGAGGCGGTATTATGGCTCTTTGCTTAAGCTGGTTCCTTAGCTCGGTGGCGATAGGTGGTGTGAATTCCCCGCAAAATAGAGTCTTGGTGGTTATCTGTGAGCATAGAGTGTCAACAGTGGTTATATGCTCGCTGAGAAGCTGACGCCACACTTTTTGTTTCTTTTGGTATAAAGCGGTAGCAATCTCTCCTCTACCGGCATTAAGTATCGGGCAGATAGGCAAACCGGTTTCAGCATGCTGGTAGGCGGATACTTCCAGGGTGCTGATACCAACCATTGGAATTCCCAGGCTAAAGGCTAGCCCCTTGGCGGTGCTAACTCCAACTCGTAAGCCATTAAAGCTTCCCGGTCCTCTGGCAACAATAACACAATTAAGGGACTTAAGCTTTACCTGATTCTTATCCAGCAGATGTGCAAGGTGGGGTAGTAGCTGGGTAGTATGGTTTTGTCCACAGCGCCAGGTTAACTCAGCCAGCACTTCGCCGTCCTGGACCAGAGCCAGGCTAGCTGTGTCTGTTGAAGTATCTATAGCCAACTGCATAGGCGCATTTTACGCCTTTGAACCAATCACTGACAAGTTTCACGCCTATGTAAGGCTGCTACCCTAATCCAGTCCAACGATGATTCTTTCCACCTTAGTGATGTCAAGGTTATTGACTACACCATCCTGGTTGGCATCAGCTCCGGGGGTTTCGGCATCCAGTCCGACGATGATTCTTTCCACCTTGGTGATGTCAAGATTATTGACCACACCATCTCCATTGGCATCACCAGGTACCATAAGTGCCTGTACCTTTATCAGCCAGATATCGGCATAGCCAGCGCCGTAAGAGCATGTCTCGCCAGCTATTATGTAGCCACCGTCTGATGTCTGCTCGACTGAGTAGCCGACATCACCGCTTGTGCCGCCGAATGCCTTATCCCAGACCTTATTGCCGCTGGAATCAGTCTTTATCAGCCAGATATCGACATTGCCAGCGCCGTAAGAGTCTGTCCCGCCAACGATTATATAGCCACCATCCAATGTCTGCTCGACTGAGTAGCTCCAATCATAGTTTATGCCACCAAATGTCTTATCCCAAACCTTATTACCGCTGGAATCGGTCTTTATCAGCCAGACATCTTCTTCGCCATTACCGTAAGAGTCTGTCCCGCCAGCTATAATATATCCACCATCTGATGTCTGCTTGACTGATTCGCCCCAATCATAGTTTATGCCACCAAATATCTTATCCCAAACCTTATTACCGCTGGAATCGGTCTTTATCAGCCAGACATCTTCTTCGCCATTACCGTAAGAGTCTGTCCCGCCAGCTATAATATATCCACCATCTGATGTCTGCTTGACTGAGTAGCCACAATCATAGTTTATGCCACCGAATGTCTTATCCCATACCTTATTGCCGCTGGAATCAGTCTTTATCAGCCAGACGTCAGAAGCCCCAGCGCCGTAAGACTTTGTCTCGCCAGCTATGATATAGCCACCATCTGATGTCTGCTTGACTGAGTAGCCACAATCATAGTTTATGCCACCAAATGTCTTATCCCAAACCTTATTACCGCTGGAATCGGTCTTTATCAGCCAGACATCGTCATCGCCATTACCGTAAGAATTTGTCCTGCCAGCTATGATATAGCCACCATCCGATGTCTGCTCGACTGAGCGGCCCCTATCATAGTTTGTGCCACCGAATGTCTTATCCCATTCCTCTTCGGGAGGTTCTAAAGCTAAAGCCGGTGAAGGGAAGGTTATAATCATCAAGCTAATGACAAGAGTTAAGGTTGCAGCGTATTTGGCTAGACTTTTGTACTTGTTCATTTCTTAGTCTCCTCGGTCACATATTTAATCTATGGTGTTAAATTAACAGGGCTGTTATTTGTTGTAATTCTAGTAGGGGAGATGAGCGCTGTCAAGGTATTGAGTTCTTCAGTTGGGCGGCTATTTCTATATAGCGTTTGCCACTGGGTTTGAGTTGAAAACTACGCTCGGTATCGGCAAGATAGCTTATTTGAATTAGCAAGTGCTCTGTTGGCAATACGCTTAATCCCTTTTCTGCCCATTCTACGACACAAACACCATTGCCATATAGGTAATCATCCAAGCCTAATTCCACAATTTCTTCTAGATGGTCAAGCCGATACAGGTCAATGTGATATAGCGGCAGCCTACCATAAAGTTCCCTAACCACGACAAATGAGGGGCTCATGGTATACTCTTTAATGCCCAAACCCCAGGCAATACCCTGAGTAAGGCAAGTTTTTCCTGTTCCCAAGCTACCGACGAGGAGAAAAATGTCACCGGGTAGGGCTAACTTACCGATACGAACCCCGAATTGTTGCGTCTGTTCGGGGCTATGACTAATTAACTCATACTCTATTTTTAGATTGTTTACCAACCCCTCACCCTTTATCCCTCTCCCCTTGATAAGGGGAGAGGGACGATTACTTCTGAAGGTGCAAAGCTCCTTCAAACTTCCCCAATAAACGACGCCATGAAATGGTTATAGTGACTGATTTAGCTTCATTTCGTAATAAAGTGCTCCCAACCTGTCTTGCCCAGATTAAAAGGATTTCCTTGGCTATCAACCAGGGTTATCTTGTTATCGGCTACGATTTCGCCGATTACTGTTATCGGGCAAGAGGCAACTCCTTTTACCTTGTCAATGACCTCAGCGCTGGCAGTAAACAAGAGTTCGTAGTCCTCTCCTCCTGATAGTGCCAGTTCAAGGGATTTCTGGCTGAGGTTAGTTTTAACCGTGGGCTGAATTGGCACACGGTCAGTTTTTATTCTGGCACCAACCCGGCTTGATTTACATATTTGATTCAGGTCTGAAATTAATCCATCGCTAATATCTATAGCTGTTTTCACCCCCTGGTCTATCAGTAGTTGCCCTTCAGTCAGTCTGGGGTAGGGGTGAAGGAAAGACTCTTTTAGAAGGGAAGCGGCTTCAGGAGCAAATTGAAATTGTTTGGTAAGCATTTCCAAGCCAGCAGCGGCAGTACCTAAATAGCCGGTAACGGCTACCTGCTCACCAGGCTGAGCTGATGAGCGGGTGAGTATATGGTTATCCCGGCTTTTGGTGCAACCCAGAATAGTAATGGTAATAGCCACTAAGGGTGCACTGTTAATATCGCCACCAATTATAGCCACTCCAAACTGCTGTGCCAGCTCAATCATTCCCCCGTAGAGACCAGTAACATCCTCTACTTCGGTATGGGGTGGTATAGCTAATGATACCAGGGCGTATCTGGGCACACCACCCATAGCCGCAATATCACTCAGGTTGCTTGCCATTGCTTTCCACCCCAAGTCTTCCCAGGAAGCTATGTCCAGGGAAAAGTGGACATCCTGGATAAAGGAATCAGTGGTAGCTAGTTGGGTTGAGGTATCACCCTGCCAGGCAGCAGCATCATCACCGATACCCATTAGGAGTTGCCGCCAGGATGCTACCTGATTGTCCCGGGAGGCATCGGACATCTTTGACAGGAGGTCAATCAGCCTAAATTCTCCTAGCTTTGAGACCTTCATGGTGAAATTATAGCACGCCTGTCTTTGAGTTGCATAGAAGAGTTATAATTGGTTCTAGTCTGGGTTTAGTAGGACATTACGAAAGGAAATTGAGAGGTAGGTAACCGGTAACAAGCACCAAGTGTTGCGGGGTAAAGCAAACTTTAGTGCTAACGTATTTTAACTGTGAATATTTTGTAGCTCGGTTTAGACTAATATCCCCTCAATCTCAGCCATGATTTGCTCGGTGGTGAAATGCTTACCAGCGATAGCACCGCTGGGACAAGATGCCACGCATACGCCACATCCCTTGCACAGAGCCTCATTGATCCGGCACACCTTCTTTTCTTCGTCAAAGGAAATAGCTTTGTAGGGGCAGAGCGATTTACAAATACGGCAGCCGGAGCAAAGCTCCTCATCGATGGAAGCGATGGCAGCCTCAATCTCTATGGTACCAGCGCTAATCATAGCCAGAACTCGTGCAGCGGCGGCTGAAGCCTGAGCCACAGTTGAGGGAATATCCTTGGGAGACTGGCAACAACCGACTACGAAGACACCATCATTCATTGTAGCTACTGGGTCCAGCTTTGGGTGTTTTTCTAGGAAGAAGGAATCGGCGCTTCGGCTCAAGGAAAACAACCGAGCAACAACTTCTGCATCCGCATTTGGTTCAAGAGCTGTGCTCAATACCACCATATCTGCAGGGATAAGGCGTTGGCAATCGGCTAGGGTATCTTCACATTGAACAACAAGCTTGCCATTTTGACTGACTATATCGCTAGGGCGACCCCGAATGAACATAGTGCCTTCATCCAGAACTCGATTGTAGAATTCTTCGAAGGCTTTGCCAACAGCCCTGATGTCAATATAGAATTCATAAACTTTAGCTCCAGGAATATGCTCTCTTGCCAGGTGACCGAGCTTCATTGAATACATGCAGCATACCTGTGAGCAGTATTCGTGATAATTCTTATCTCGGCTACCTACACAGTGGATAATGGCAACCGTCTTTGGTTCCGAGCCATCTTTGAGTAGAACCTTGCCGCTGGTCGGTCCTGATGCATTTATCATCCTCTCAAATTCAAGTGCAGTAACAACATTGTCAAGGCGTCCATAGCCATACTGGTAGATTGGGGCGGGGTCAAATTGCTGGAAGCCTGTAGCCACGATGATATTGCCTACATCAATTTCCTCGTATTCATCCTCCATCTCATAATTGATTGCATTAGCA
>Ga0315545_1003361_pt1 | contig 13771 bp, 12 predicted proteins | sample SalMarSW160210MG_FD_203096 | JGI IMG/M metagenome (GOLD analysis project Ga0315545, IMG submission 203096) | Salt marsh sediment microbial communities from the Plum Island Ecosystem LTER, Massachusetts, United States - Salt Marsh Sediment SW1602-10 ... | reverse complement strand
CCTACGGGCATAGGGAAAAAAGACATCCCCCTGTTCCCTGCAAAAAAAGATTCCGCTGTTCTTTTGAATTGAGTTTCTTAGGATTGGATAGCTGAGCTCACAACGAAGTTCGAAACGACAGGATGATCCGGGTGCGGGCGGGTTTTCATTCTTTATATTTTCTAAACACAAGGCTTGCGTTGATGCCTCCGAAGCCGAATGAATTCGAGAGGGCAAACTGCACCTCTTTACGCCTGGCCTTGTGGGGGACATAGTCCAAATCGCACTTGGGGTCGGCCTCATCCAGATTAATGGTGGGGGGTATGATGCCATCCTGCAAGGTCTTTGCGGTAAAGATACCTTCAACGGCACCCGCAGCTCCCCACATATGGCCTATCATGGACTTGTTCGCGCTAATCATGATCTCCTGTGCCCTTGGGCCGAAAAGCTTTTTTATGGCAAGGGTTTCCGTTTCATCGTTCGCAACGGTGGCGGTTCCATGGGCATTGATATAGCCTATCTCATGTATGGTAATGCCGGCCTCTTCAATGCCGAGCTCCATGCACTTGACCGCTCCTTCACCGCTTGGGATCGGTGCCACCGCGTGATAGGCATCACAGGTGGATCCGTACCCAATGATCTCCGCATAAATCCTTGCACCCCGGTCTTTCGCGTGTTTGAGCTCTTCAAGGACAAGGACTCCGGAGCCCTCACTCGTCACGAACCCGTTTCTCCTCTTTTCAAAGGGCCTGCTCGCCTTATGGGGTTGATCGTTCCAGGAGGTGGCAATCGCACCGAGGTTATCAAGGCTTGCCATCAAGGTGGGGCTGATGCCCGCATCAGCCCCACCAACCAGCATTATCTCGGCCTCTCCATGAATAATTGCCCTGAATCCCAGGCCTATTGCGTTCGTTCCGGCCGAACATGCCTCCTGAAGGAAGTGGTGGGTTCCTCGGGCCCTGCACATGGCCGCCATCTCGCCGGCAGCGGTATTCGCGGAAAGGTTGATTACCAGGTAGGGGGTTACCTGCTTTATGCGCCCCTGTACGATAAGCTCATGGTTTTGCTCGAAGGTCTTGCACGATCCAATGGCCGTGGCAGCAATTACGCCGGTCCTGTATTCCTCATCGGGCCTGATGGTAAGATTGCTATCCTCCATGGCCATTTTCGCGGCAGCCAGGAGGAAGTGGACAAACCGATCGGTCCTCTTGGCCTTCTTGGGCGTTACGAAATCCTCTGCGTTAAAGCCCTGTACCTCTCCTGCCACCTGACATTTCAGGGAAGACGCGTCGAACTGGGTAATTCGTTTGATCCCGGAGTGCCCGGCGCATAATTTCTTCCAGCTCTCTTCAACGCCCACGGCTAAGGGAGTTACAGCCCCCATACCGGTGATGACAACTCGCCTTTTCAATTCCTATCTCCAAATCCTTCATCAGCCCTTATCCCCATCTCCTCTTCCCTCTTGGCAATCTCTCCGAACAACCGGCTGAGCCGCCCATCTCTGTCATGGGTTATGATCTTTGCTCCCTCCCTAATGGGCTTAATTACGGTGAGATCTATAGCACCAGCGATGAGAGGTTGTCAATTGTCAAAAAATAGTATACAAATGCTTCACCCGTGGCAGAGGGACCGGATGAATGAGAACAAGGAACATGCTTCGATGATGCAAGGGAACATCCCAGCCGTTTTGGTGATAGATATGGTCAAGGATTACTTTGACCCCCGACGAAAGTTAAAGATTACACCCTTTGCAAAGGCTATCGTCGACCCAATCAGGGAACTCACCATGATATTCAGGGAGCGTGGTTGGCCTGTTGTCTTTGCAACGGATGCATTCAAGGAGGATGATTTCATCTTCACCGGCAGAATGAAACCGGACTCACTGAAGGGTACCGAGGGAGCCGAAGTAATCGACGAGCTTGAGACAAAGCCCGAGGATCTATGGCTGCCCAAACCGCGCTTCTCAGCCTTTTTTCAGACCGGTTTGGAGCGATACCTGAGGGAGAGAAATGTCGCGCTGTGCGCGGTAACCGGCATTGCCACACCCGTGTGCGTTTTGACAACTGCGCTTGATGCGATCTGTTATGATTTTCGCTGCGTCATCGTATCCGACTGTACCGCGGCCGCCTCAATGAAGGTCCATCACGATATCCTAGAGGTGTATACAAAGAGCGCACTCTTCCCTCTCCTCAAGGTATGCACCGCATCGGAGCTCCGTGCCGATTTAGGGGTCCTTTCAAAAGGGGAACATCTATGATAAAACCATGGCCTATTATCGAGACCCATGAAGGCCCGGATATGGGCCTTTTTTCCGTAAGGGTGAATCGGTGCCGTTCTCCGAGGACAGGCGAGGATCATGATTTCTATGTGATCGATTTTCCAAACTGGGTTCAGGTAGTGCCCATCACGCCGGAAGATCAAGTCGTTATGATCAGTCAATACAGGCACGGTTGTGGCCGGAGCTTTCTTGAGTTACCTGGAGGATTGATCGATGATAACGATCTCAGCCCTCAAGAGACCGCCACAAGAGAGCTCATGGAGGAGACAGGATATCGGGCAAGGGAGCTCTTCCTTTTAGCAAAGACCTACCCGCAGCCAGCAGTCCTCACGCATTCCGGATTCACTTATGTGGCAACGGGAGTAGAGAAGGTAGCCGAGCCCATGCTCGATGCAGCTGAGGATATAGAGGTGTGCCTGATAGATCTCGAGAGGGTTCCGGAGATGATACGACGGGGTGAAATAGACCACGGCCAGACCGTGACGGGGTTAAGCGTCTATTTCCTGCTGAGGTAGGGTAGCGGAGCCGGGTTCCGAAAGTCATTCATCCTCAATCGATTCATCCCGATTTTCGGGGCAGATGTCAAAGCTCTATGAGGCCTGGCCTGGCGCGACCTTGCAAATTACCTTCCTGGCTTGTAAAGAGCATATACTTTCCGTAGCTTTAAACATAGTTATAGCAAGCCAGGTTTGGGCCAGGGGCATACCAAAAAAAGACACCCCCCAGTTCCCTTCAAGAAAAGACATCTCCATGCCCTGGTTTCTTAGGAATAAGTTGGCGTGTGGAGTCCTGTTTTTATGTCCTACGTCTTTTGGTATTGACATGTAGAACTATATTGTAGTTATAATATAGCTACACCGGCGAGTTTGATTAAATCCCTGGGTTAAAAAAGGAGGAACAACTATGGGAAGAGTTGGCATAATTGGCGTTGGACAGAGTAAGTTCGTGAGAGGGTATCCAGGCTCCATAAGGGAGCTTGCCTTTGAGGGATTTAAGGAGGCCATAGAGGATGCCAAGATAGCGACAAAGGACATAGACGCTTCGATAATCGCCTCTGCACCGGAGTACGATAAGCAGAGATCTCCGGCCGGCGTGATCGCCGAGTATCTGGGCCTCATTCCTCAGCCTACCTTCTACATTGAGTCGGTCTGCTCCTCGAGCAGCTCTGCCTTAAAGGTGGCCTATTCCATGGTGAAGGCTGGATTGCACGATGTGGTGGCGATTGTCGGCTTTCAGAAGATGTCGGAGATCTCATCCAGCGAGTCCCAGGAGAGGATGGGGCGAGGGGCTGATATTCAGTGGGAATCACCCTTTGGTACCATGATGCCTGCATACTATGCCATGTACGCACAGGCGCACATGGCCAAGTACGGGACAACCCTTGAGGATCTTGCCAGGATACGGGTGAAGGCTGCTACCTATGGACAGATCAATGAGAAGGCCGTGTATCGAAAAGAGGTGACCATGGAGATGTTCACCGATCCCGAGAGCAATATGTCCGCTCCTGTGGCAAAACCCTTGAGGGTAGGCGATTGCTGTGCCAATGCAGATGGCAGTTCCTGCGTGATTGTGGCATGCGAGGAAAAGGCCAAGGCCATGTGCGAGAAGCCCGTGTGGATTCTGGGAATCGGTGCCGCCTCAGAGGCGGTGAACATGGCCGGCAGGGCCCTATTGACCGGGTTGGCGGTCAGTATTGAAGCGGGAAAACAGGCGTACACGATGGCAGGCCTGGGGCCTAAGGATATCGATGTGGCCGAGGTACATGACTGCTTTACCATAGCGGAGATGATGGCTTATGAGAACCTTGGATTCGCGAAGCCGGGCGAGGGGAAAGACCTGATCGCATCAAAGGAGACATACAAAGAAGGGAGCATTCCCGTGAACATAGATGGAGGCCTGCTATCTAAAGGGCATCCCATTGGGGCAACAGGTGGCTCTCAGATCAGGACCATCGTGATCCAGCTCCGTGGAGATGCAGGAGAGATGCAGGTGAAAGATCCAGAGATTGGGCTTGTCCATAATATCGGCGGTGTCGGCCTTTATGGGAATGTAACCATCCTGGGGAGGTGAGAAAATGGCCAAGAAGGAAGTGGATGATAGATTTAAAAAATTCGGTACCGTGAGCTTTACGGCTATCAGCAAGACGAATGACTTTATTGACTACCTCGAGGAGGGAAGAGTAATGGGCACCAGATGCAAGGATTGCGGAGCTAGGTTCTTTCCTCCACGCTCGGACTGCTCCACCTGCTTGCAGAGCAACATGGAGTGGTTTGAGGTTTCCGGGGCCGGAAGGCTCATGAGCTTCAGCGAGCTCAAGTATGGGCCCGTGGGATTTGAGGATGATCTTCCCTATACGATTGCCCTCGTGGATTACGGCGATTTTAAGGTATTCGGGAGGATAGCAAAGGAGATACCCTATGAGGATTTAAAGGTGGGAATGGAGTTGAAATCCGTGAGCAACACACTGCCGAATAGTCAGCTGAACTATGTGTTCAAAAGGCCTTGAAGAGGCCATCAATTAGGTAGCAAAGTAAGGCTTTATTCTCATATTTAAAGAGAACTCTTTTAAGCATTTTTGCTTTTTCTTTATCAACTTGAGATGCCAAAATTCTTCGATTAATGACGCAGCCTTTCATTGGTTTGTGATAGTTAAATGGGATTCACGATCATGCAAGGTGGAATCAGGGGGCTAATTTTTATTTGACAAAGCTCGATATTCAAGATAATGATTAACACCAATCCTTAAAATAAATCACCATTTTTGCAATATATATCATATCTTATCAGGCTTTTTGGGAATGGCCTTAATTATAACTTACAATTTTACCTAACAACCTAGCGAAGATTACCCATACCAAAAAGTTCGATCTCAGCGACAGAAACCCTTCATAACTTTTAAAAATGTGGCTCCTTAGAGGATCTATGCTGACATGGCTTTAATTGCAGCATGCGGAGGACATGGAGCATCGCTAACGAGAAGCCTTGTTCGTTTCTGTATCCACGAGCCCTCTGACCAATAGTTTCGGCATTGTGGTTCATGGCTTCGACGATTCCTGTATCGATTTTTAAGATCACGGGAAAGGAAGACTCCCTCCTTATGGGCTCCGAGCATCCAGGCAACTATTCGAGGGGATGTGAGGGGGCTGGGCTGTGTCTAAGGTATGCTCTTATAACTCCCCGTCTTTAACAATCTTCCTGAGCAGGTATGCTCGTATGATCATAACGAAGCCCGTGAGCAGAGGAGAGCCGATACTTGTTTAGTTCTCGGTGAGGTTCGAAGTGTTTCTCACCCAGCTCTCAGGACCTCACCGAACGTCTCAGCCACAGCCGAGACTTTTATTTTGCTAACTGTTTCTATGGACTCCGTGAGATGGAAAACGACAGGGAATTTCTCGCAAACAATCACTCATTCCCCGCACTCCTCGTGGATGAGCTCGATCCAATTCCGCCGCATCCGGAAGCAAACCTCTTCGATTGCGGCGCTACGTTTTCTTCACCACTGCGCACCGAACCATTGAAGGGAGCTGTGAACGCGGTAATCGGTGCTCACTCTCATCCGGTTTCTCTTCCGATCAGGAGCCGTGGTACGGTGAGGAAATGCACGATACGGTCTCTGGACATGGGGCAGCTTCGGTATCTGGTTTTAGGGGAAACACGCTCCCTCCCAGATGGAGCTCATACACTCATGTTTCAGAAGCTATTCATTGAGATGAAATTCTCATAAAGTAAAGTGTCAAGAGTGCCGAAGGCATTCATCTTGACTCTTGACATATTTAGCTTGGAATTCTCCGCAGCTTGCTGCGGGGAGGGTCCAAGAAATAGAACGTTTCCTTATGATCGGCGAAGCAAAGTGAAGTCGATGCTACACCATGAAGCTTGCTGCGCGGAGAGTTCATTCTTCTTCAAAAAAGGAAATGACAAACATTTTGAAGGTTCCTAAAGTATTAAGAGCTGTAAAAGGATAAAGAAATCGAGGAGGGGCAGCATGTATAATTTTCAACTTTCAGAAGAAAGACTTCAATTTAAGGAACTAGCAAGAAAATTTGCTGAAAATGAGATAAAGCCTTACAACGACAAGTTCGAGGACGACTGGGATACCCACCAGTACATGAGCAAGGTATTGCAGAAAGCTGCAGAACTGGGATTCATGGGCCTCGTCATTGATCCCAAGTACGGCGGTACTGGCGCAGACGGCATGACTGCCATGGCGGTCATAGAAGAGCTCGCTGCGGTTAATGGAGGTGCGGCCTGCGTGATCAGCGACACCTGGTTTGCACAGACACCCATCGTCATGGCGGCAAATGACGAGCAGAGGGAGCGGTTCCTAAGGCCCCTCGCCTCCCGGGAGGAGGTCAACCTAGGCTGCATTTGTATGACCGAGCCCGCTTCAGGGGCAGATATAGAGGACGAGCGGATGCGCTTGAGAACCGTGAAGACGATCATCAAAGAGGATGGCGACGACTACATTATCAATGGGGTGAAAATATGGCCGAGCAATGCAGGGATCGCCTCTCACTATGTGGTGGTAGCGACTACCGATCCCAAGCTCGAGGACAAAGGATCCGCGATCCTCGTAGTGGAAAAGGACAGACCAGGGCTTTCATGGGGCAAGGTAGAGCGGAAGATGGGGATGGCAGAGGACCAGAACAGAGAGGTCGTATTCGAGAACTGCAGGGTACCCAAGAGTAACTTGCTCGGAAAGATCGGAGATGGCCATAACCTTCTTCAGAGAACCGTTGCCTATAATCGGTTGGGAGCAGGAATGATCTCTGTGGGCATGGCGCGGGGCGCATTTGAGTATACCCTGAACTATTGTAAGGAGCGGGTGGTCGGGGGAAAGGCCCTGATAAAGCACAGCCTCATCTCATCCATGTTCGCCGATATGGCCACTAAGATCGATGCAGCCCGGCTCCTTGTCTACCGGGCATCGTGGTCGCTTAAGATGAGGGACAGCAACAGGGTCCGGTACTCGAACATGGCAAAGGTATACGGAACGAGGATAGCCTCAGAGGTGGCCTCAAATTGCGTTCAGGTAATGGGATCGTATGGCTATTCTAAGGAATATCCAGTAGAAAAGTACCTGAGGGACACGAAGATTGTGGAGATCTATCTCGGCCCTAATGAGATGGTGAATCAGCTTATAGGGGAGAGCCTTTAAAAAGGCGCAGAGCCAGAACTAAGGACTACATTGAGTTCTATTTAATGTTCTTTGGACCGCCGTCAAAAAGAAAGGAGGATTTTGTATGTATAGGTTAAAATTTGATGAAAATGTTTGTGTAACCTGTCCAACCTCTGACTGTCTGTTTAAGTGCCAGTATATAGATGTGGATAGAGACACAGCACACAATGAAATGATGAAAATCATCAAAGGTGAAGGTTCTTTTGTTTTGCGCGATTGTGTAACATGTTATGCCTGTGAAGAATATTGCAAAAGAGGCAATCATCCCTTCTATCTAATTACTGAACGAAGAGAAGAGAAGGGCATGCTTACCGCATCTAGAGCCATTACAAACCAATGGATCAATATGTGTGAGCCTCAGGGAAAATATAGGGTAGGGGAGGTTAAGGAAAAAGCACTATCCTGCTGTTTCATAGGTGAATTGAGGCAGATGGCAAGAGGAAAGCTCTTTGAGGGGATTCGATCTTCATATGTTCTTGGTGCAGAGTTTTTCTGTGAGGTTGTCTATCTACATTTTGCCAAGACATCAATCATAAAAGAGAGGCTCCCCAAGGTAATCGAGAATATTAGTCAACTCGGCATCAAGCAGCTCATCTGCATGCATGATGAGTGTTATGGCTCATTCACATCCCTCGCCCCTGCATTTGGGATCGAGGTACCATTTGAACCCATTCATTATCTTGAGTATTTATATGACAGGCTCCAGGAATTAAAGAGCGAAATAAAACCACTGAACATAAAAGTAGCCTATCAGCGACCCTGTTCATCTCGACTCTCACTGGATAAATATCATTTTGTGGGAGACATCCTTGCTCTCATTGGTGCCGAGCTGGTGGAAAGGGAATATCAGGGGGAAAATGCCCTTTGTTGTGGAGAGATCATAAGGATGACCGATCGAGACGAGGTAGCCAATGACGTACAGAAGAGAAATATAGATGATATGGTAGAGAGTGGAGCAGAATACTGTGTATTTAACTGCCCTTATTGCCAAATGGCCTTATCTGAAAAGGTTTCCAAAAGAGGGATAAAGCCAATCCATATTATCGACCTGTGTAAGATGGCCATCGGTGAAAAAAAATAAATAAGGGAGGTGAAAAAAATGAGCGATATCTATAAGTCTCTTGTTGAGATAGCAGGGGAAGGGCATGTCTCAACTCAGACAGAGGAGCTGTATTTCTATGCACGAGATCCTGGTTTGATGCCAACCCATAAGCCGGATTATGTAGTTGCTCCAAAAACCACTGAGGAGGTACAAAAGATCGTAAAGCTTGCCAACAAAGAGAAGATACCTATCGTTCCTATGGGGGCAGGCATGGCGCTAACTGGCCTGATCATTCCCTTAAAAGGCGGGATTGTGATAGATATGAAAAGAATGAGAAAAATAGTGGGAGTGAATGAGAAGGCAAGACATGCCATAGTTGAAGGGGGAACCTCCCAAGGTGCACTAAAGGCCTATTTGGAAAGAAATTACCCTAATCTTAGGCATAGTATTCCTGACGCACCACCCACTGTAACCATAGCAGCAAATGTGGCAATCCATGGTCAGGGTCGCTTGGCCCAACAATACGGCTTCAATTCAGACATGGTGAGCGGATTAGAAGTTGTCCTGCCAACTGGGGAGCTGTGCAAAATTGGCTCATGCTCTATGTCACCGGACTGGTTTTCAAAAGGCCCTACCCTACCCGACCTATCAGGACTTTTTTTGGGATGGCTTGGAACCACTGGGATCATTACGAAGTTGGGCCTTAAACTCTATCCTAAAAAGAGGATGAGAGATGTGGAAATATTTGTAACAGATAGAGAAGACTTAGTTCCGGATATATTGTTTAATCTTACCCATACTGAGATGGTTGAGGACATAAACATCTGGTTTCAGGCAAAACCTATAATGTTCACAGGGAACCATCACATTACCTTATATATTACTGGAGACAGGGATGAAGAGCTCGAGTTCAAAAGGAAAATGGTATGGGATTCTCTTAAGGAGTTCAGAGATAGGAAAGATGGTGGATTTATGTGGGTTTTACCAGCAATGAAACCAACCTTTTTGGATATGCCGCAGAAGAGCATAACAACATTCGCAGATGTAAAAAAGGGAGGGGGATTTGAATATTCTGGGCCAATCGTGCTGATCGAGAAATATCCAATGCTCGCAAGAAACTTAGAGGAGGTGGCTAATAAGTACAAACTGGCTTACTCTGGTATGGCGAGAGTTATCGGCAGAGGCCATGCAATGATGTTTGCTATTGCTTTTACATTTAATAGAGCAGATCCGGATATGATGCAGAGGGTCAAAAAAGCAGGGCATGAAGGGATTACTTTTGCCTTTGACCATGGGGGGATACCGTGGAAGCCCACTGTAGAAGAACAAAAAATGGCTATGGAGAGAATGGACCCCAATACCCTAAAGCTTATGAAGATGGTAAAGGAAAACCTAGATCCTAATGGGATCATGAATCCTGGAAATTGGGAGGTGAATTAATATGGAATTTGAAGCGATTGTTCATCGGTGCTTTCGATGCGGGTACTGTAAATTCACAGAGGATTACCAAGATTTTAATTGCCCTTCTTACGCGAAATTCGGGCTTGATACCTATGCTGCTGGTGGAAGGATGTGGCTTATAAATGCTTGGCTTAACAATGAGATAAAAACAAGCGAGCATTATGCTGAAATCCTTTATTCATGCGTTACCTGTGGCAATTGCGAAAAGCATTGTGTATTCACATTTAGAGACGATTTACTCAATATCTTTGAGGCTGCAAAGGCAGAGTTGGTAAGTGAAGGACTTATTCCCCCTCCTGTCAGGGATTACTTCAAAGCCATCAAGGTAAATGGAAACCCGTACAAGGAGCCACAAGATGAACGGGGAAAATGGGCTGAGGGAACTGATATTCAGCTTTACTCGGACCAGGAATATCTCTTTTATGTGGGGGATGTGGGCTCATATGATGAGCGTGGAAAAAAGATGGCGAAATCTGTAGGGAGATTGTTGACTGAGGCAGGTTTATCAATTGGCATATTGGGCAATGAGGAGAAGAGCGATGGAAATGATGTTAAGGCCCTTGGTGAGAAATGGCTTTTTGAACAACTTGCTAAAGATAATATAGATATATTTAAGAAAAAAGGGGTGAAGAAGATAATAACCCTTGATCCTCATGCCTTTAATGCCTTCGCCCAAGAATATCCTAAGCTGGGAGGAAACTTTGAGGTCTGGCACTATACCCAGATCCTGTCTATGCTAATAAGAGAGAAAAAAATTCCTCCACTTTCTGCATACAAGGTGAAAGTCACCTATCATGACCCCTGTTATTTAGGCAGGCACAATGGTGTATATAGTGCCCCAAGGGGGGTATTGAAAGGTATCCCTGGGATTGAGGTGATAGAAATGAACCGAAACAGAGAGAATGCCTTTTGCTGTGGAGGCGGAGGCGGGAACTTTTTTACAGATATTTTAGGGGTTGGCGAGGAAAGTCCTAGTAGGATTAGAGTTCGGGAGGCATTGGATACAGGTGCCGAGGTTTTAGCTGTGGCTTGTCCTTTGTGTGCTAAGATGCTGGACGATGCAGTCAAGGCAGAGGGAGTGGAGGAAAGGATTACGGTTCGGGATGTTGCTGATATTATCATTACGGCTATGTGAAACCAGTTGTATCATTCTTATTTGACAAAATACTTAAAGAATAATAAAAAATAATACCAATTTAATATAAATCAGCACCTTTGGAATACATATATCATGTTTTATCAGTCTTTTCAGAACTGCCCTTATTTATAACCCTGAGATAAGGAGTATTTTTGAATGGATATTTTACTGCAAATAATTGTAACCGGCTTAGCCGCTGGAGGTGTTTACGGACTGATTGCCCTTGGCTTTGTGCTCATATATAAGGCAACCAGTGTCCTCAATCTAGCCATGGGTGAATTTATGACCTTGGGTGCCTTTGTTTGTTTTACTGCCCTCACGCAATTGAATGCCCCTTTTTATCTTGCCTTCGCCCTTACCCTTTTTTTAGCATTTTTCCTAGGCTTTATCATCGAACGCCTTATATTAAGGCCCCTTATCGGTGAGCCTATTATCTCAGTAATTATGATTACGATTGGTTTAGGGCTTATCCTTAAAGGAATTATGTATATGATCTGGACCCCTTCTTTCCGTACTTTTCCGAAGATCTTTCCACCAAAACCCCTGGACATTGGCTTTGCAGTGGTCCCATCAGGGCTTCTGTGGGGCTTTATTTTTGCTATTACTGCCATGATTATATTTCTTATAATCTTTAAATTTTCCAGAACTGGTGTAGCTATGCGGGCTACTGCCAATGATCAGCAGGCTGCCCTTTCCATGGGTATCAGCGTTAAAGGAGTCTTTGCACTATCATGGAGTTTTGGTGCCATTGCTTCCGTTATCGGGGGAATCGTTATCGGAAATATAATTGGTATAAGTGTGTATATGGGGGATGTCGGCCTGAAAGTGCTTTCAGTCATTATTTTGGGTGGTTTGGACAGTATCGGGGGGGCCATCCTGGGAGGTTTTATTATTGGAATTCTGGAAAATCTAACCGGTCTTTACCTGGACCCAATTATTGGAGGGGGTACCAAGGAAGTTGCTTCATTTTTTATACTAGTAATTATTCTCATGATCAGGCCGTATGGGCTATTTGGTAAAGAAATAATTGAAAGGGTTTAGGGTATGAGGTGTGGCGATTTCAAAGAAAACTATAGAAAAGACGAGCAGATCTTTCAGTCCATTTTTGTCAAATTCTGGCTAACACTCTTTTTTATCTTTCTCCTTATCTTTCCTTTTATTGCCAATCACTATATTCTCTATGTGGCCAACATGGTAGGTTTTGCAATAATCGGGGCCATAGGTTTGAATCTTCTTACCGGATTCACCGGGCAGATATCCCTTGGCCATGCAGCTTTTATTGGTGTAGGAGCCTATGCTTCAGCAATCCTTATTACCCGTTTGGGGTTTCCTTTTTGGTTATCCTTACCCTTTGCCGGTCTTATCTCTGCATTTGCTGGTGTTATTATCGGCATTCCATCCCTGCGAGTAAAAGGCCTTTATCTTTGTATAGCCACCTTAGCTGCCCAATTTATCTTTGAATTTATCTTTGTCCACTGGGAATCCATGACCAAGGGCATCACCGGGATCCATATCCCACCACCAAGGATAGGTAGCCTTGAATTTTCAACCGAAAAGGAGTTTTACTGGATTACCCTGTTCTTTGTTGTGCTTGGTGTGGGCTATGCACGGAACCTGGTTCGCTCTAAGATGGGAAGGGCGTTTGTGGCTATTCGCGACCGTGATCTTGCCGCCGAAATCATAGGGATTAATCTTTTTCGTTACAAGCTGAGCGCCTTTGCTATAAGTTCTTTTTATGCTGGCATAGCAGGTGCATTATGGGTCACCTTTTTAAAGGTTATTACCCCGGACCATTTCCCTTTCATCCTTAGCATCCAGTACCTTGCCATGATTATCGTGGGAGGTCTGGGAAGCATATTAGGTTCCATCTTTGGGGCCATTTTTATGACCCTGATCCCAGAGCTTCTGAATTATCTATCCGAAATGGTAAAATTATATGCGCCCGGCAAAGAAGAGATTTTCATACCCATGAAAGAGGTTATCTTTGGGCTTTCGATTGTGCTCTTCCTCATCTTTGAACCTCTTGGACTGGCGGAAATCTGGAACAGGATAAAAAATTTCTTCAGGCTCTGGCCTTTTTCCTATTGAAAAAGCTGGGTTGGAAAGGAGGTGAGTTTGATTATAACCCACGAATAAACCTTTAGCCCAAAATTCAAGGAGGAAGCATTATGAAAAAGCTAGGAATTTTTATGCTCACTTTAACCTTATGTTTTGGTCTATTTAGTATGCCGACTATTGCCAATGCGGAACAGGAGATTACCATATGTGCGGTACACCCCTTTACTGGCCGCTTTGCCTTTGCCGGTATTCACGGTGCAGATGCCATGGAAGATGTAATAAATATGGCCAATGAAGAGGGAGGGGTAAACGGGAAAAAGATTCATTATTACTGGGCAGACGGTGAATACAAAAATGATGTGGGGATAGCTGCCTTTAAGCGCCTTTATGCCCAGTATAAGCCCCAATGTATGTGGGCACAAAGCACTGGGATGACCACAGCACTGGCACCTGAGATTAAAGACCGGTATAAGGTTCTCTATTCGGCCTACACCTTTGCCGAGGAAGCGGCTAACCCAAAAGAAAACCCTTACCTTTTTCTTCCAGGGCCAACGTATGTTGAGCAGTTTGGGATTGTTCTCAAGTACATTGCAAAGGAAAAACCGGGCGCCAATATAGCCTTTTTTTACAGCGATA
>Ga0315545_1003360_pt1 | contig 13772 bp, 24 predicted proteins | sample SalMarSW160210MG_FD_203096 | JGI IMG/M metagenome (GOLD analysis project Ga0315545, IMG submission 203096) | Salt marsh sediment microbial communities from the Plum Island Ecosystem LTER, Massachusetts, United States - Salt Marsh Sediment SW1602-10 ... | reverse complement strand
GCTTCCGGCTGGCCCGGAACTCTGCGACTGCTGGTCCGCGAGAAGGCCGAGCTCCTGCCGCTGTGGTTTCTGCAGCTCCAGCTCAACGGGGTTTCGAATTCGGAGCGGGCCACCTGGGAGATTCGCGAGAAGTGGTCAGAGTGGGATCGCTTCTGTGGTCCCGGTCCGGTAGCTATCCGGAATGTGCCGATGTTCGTGGTGTTGGCGCGCCGACGCGGGGTGGAGCTCGACGACGTCCTCGCCCTGGCACGCCTCTGGCCGTGGACAGGTCTTCAACCAGGGGCAGAGCCGTGAGCCAGAAACGACGTAAGGGAAGGGCGGTCGCGGAATCGGATTTCCAGCTGGCTGCTCACGATCGCAATTGCCAATGCCCGGCCTGCGGACGGCACACCTACTGTCGCGACTGCTGCCTCTGCCGCACGTGCGGATTCAACGACTGGGACGCGCAGCACGACCTCAGGTCACGCCTCAACTAGAAAGGACCGGAGCATGCGCACGCTGACTTACGACGAATGGCTCAAGCTTGGCAAACGGCTCTACGGCAAAGACATCCGTCGGTGGAAGTTTCGCTGTCCCGCTTGCGGCAACGTGCAGAGCGATCACTCGGTCAAGCGCCGTAACCCATCCCTCGGTGACACCTCCAGTTGGATCTTCTTCGCCTGCGAAGGGCGCCACACCGACGGGGTCGGATGCAACTGGACGCTCGGGGGACTGCTACAGATCCACCGCCTGGAAGTCGTGGACGAAAGAGGAATAAAGCCACACCGGGTGCGCGTCTTCGAGTTCGCCGACGATCCGGAAGCTAGCCACAACCTCGCGCAGTCATCTGCAGAAGCATCCGCGCCATGACCCTCATCACTACGGAGATGTTCGTGGTCTATAGCAAGCAGGCCCCAACCTTGAACGAGATCCAACAGCTTGCCACCGACTACCTCGGGGATCTGTGCCTGGAGCACAACCAGTCTCGCTACCCCGACGGTACGGGAACGATCTTCGTCACCGTGCGTGGATCCACGAGCAACCCCTACCACCGCGTCGGACCCGCGCGGGACGAGCGCTCCGCCGCTGGGCGCTATTGGGAGCAGGCACGCCCGCGGCGCATCAAGATCGAGGTTCGCAAGACTTCCCTCGAAGTGCTGGCTCCGGGAGGGGACCCAGCCACGTGCGCACTGGCCCAAGGCTTGGTGTTCTGTGCGGCGGTGCGCTGGGAAGGGTTCATCCAGTTCATGCCCGAGGTCGCGGCGCACATCTACCCGGACCCCGACTGACCGAGCAAACATCAGGAGAACCCATGTTCAAACTCTACCCCGCCACTCTAGAAACTCCCAAGGGAGCGGACGTACTGGTCATCGAGGATGCCGGCTGCGGCGCCACCGTCACCCAAACTCGTTCGGAGCCGTGGTCGCTCGGAGATGGCACCCTGGTGGTGCAGCTCATTGGACGCACGGGAGGCTACCGGCTGGACCGAGTGTTCGAGTTTCCTGCTGACATGCTGAGGCCCGGGGTTGCTGGACCATGAGCAGTCTTCCCCCCATTCAACCCTTCTACCTCAAGGGCTGGCGGGTCCAGGTCGTGTTCTGCAACCGAGAATTGAATTTCTCTCCGGTTGACGCGATCGATCTATCTCATGCACTAGGCGGCGATCCGCGTTTCGGGGTCGACGGTGCCACAATGATGCGATGGAAGCGTGGTAGCTCCGATGAGCTGGGCGTCTACTGCTGGTCCTTCACCGAAACGGAAGCAGAACGCATGTTCGATCTGCTCGTCCAGCGTGGTCTCGCTCGGGGGTGGAACGTGAACTACCGGGAAAGCCAGGTACACCAGCAAACTATGCTGGTCAGCGCCAGCCTGAGCTTGACCGAGCAACTGAGATCGTTGCTAGCGTCAGAGGATCTGGACTCTATGGTCGAATTACTGTCTCACTTTGGCAGGGTCTAGCCGTGTGGACCTGGCACCCGCTCGCCCCCGTCATGCCGGTCGTATCCGGACACGCTACCATCTACCGCGAGTCCCGAGGAGCAGTGCTGTTCTTCCGTGACGACCGCGGACGCGAAAGGATCTTCCGGTTGCCCGAACTCTGCCCGGAGTGCGGCAGAGTGTTCCGAGCAGACGGAGTCTGCACCTGCGAGGGTGAGTGCGTCTGCTGTCGCTGCAGCCGTATCCACCCCCGCTACCCCGATTGACCGAACCATCCCCAGGAGGATCCATGTCTGAAAATCAGCAGTGCGATCGAAGAGTTCATCCTCCGCGCCAGCCCAGGGGACCCGACGCCATGAACACGTCCCCCGTAACCGATCACGAGCTCAGACGGCAAGCGGTTCGGAAGGCTGGCGCTTGTGCAATCGGCGTCCTGCGCATTCACCGCTCCAGGAGGAGCTACTACTTCGTCGAGTGTCCCCATTGCAGCACCCATTGCTGTTTCAGGTCCAGCCACCCGAAGGCCGCCAAACGCATCGTGCTCGGTTCGCTTCTCCGTCACCTGCTACAGTGCCACCGGGGGCTGCTCGCCGGCGACGATCTTCCGTGAGCTCGACCTCGGCCACCCGCTGCGTGCACTGCGGACGGGAAAGCCGCCTGTGCGTACCCGGTTTTCCCTACTGCTCCCCCGCGTGCTGGAGAGCGCACCTCCAGGATCGGACGCCGCTCTTACCGTCCACACCCCAGCATCCAACCGAGCTCACCCCGGTGCCGAAAGGGAAACGTCGGCGGCGTAGCCAACAGGGCGGGACGCGCTCGATCCTCGCACTATTCGGCTGGGAGGACGATTGATCGGTCCTTGCGCACCTCTGGTGCTAGAGCTACCCTCAGGGGGAAGGAAGCCACCCCCGAGCACGTACCACTCACCATGACCACGAATACCATCTGGATCGGACTACTGGCCGTTACTTGCGGGTGCTCCGAGGGATTCCGGAGCGCCGACCTGGCCGAGGGGGGCGCTGCGGGACGCGAGAGCCTCGATGAGCCGGTTTCCGGGGCATCTGGACACGACGCTGGGCTGAGCGCGACGGGCGGCCAGGGCGCCGCTGGAGCCCTGGGAGTGGGTGGCCACCCCGAGGGCTCCGGAGGGTCCGAAGAGTCCACCGGCGGAGCTGTGGGCCTCGGCGGGGCCACGACTGGAGGTTCCGGGTCCGGTGGTCTGGCGCCCGCGGGAGGGGCACCGGGAGCCGGCGGCGTTGAACCGGCGGCCGGGGGATCCGAACCAGCGTCCGGTGGATCAGAGCCAGCTGTGGGGGGCCACGACCCCGGCACTGGAGGAGTCGGAGAGCCGGACCCCCCCTGCGCGCCTGAGGACGCGATCATCACCCTCCCCCCGTCCGTGACGCTGACGGAGTGGAGCCACACGCGGCCCCAGACGGGCAACTGCGCCAGCTGTGAGGGCTACTCCTGCCTCTCGTGCACTTACATCTGGTCGGAGCCCGACTGGCAGGATCGCCACGTACGCATCTACGCTTTGGGTGGCAGCTCCTGTGAGGGCGAGGCTGAGTCCGGCATCTGCGGATCCGAGGAGGCTTGCGATCTCAACTTCGTGAGCACCAGCTTCGACGTGATCATGGACATCGACGTAGAGCCCTGCGGACAGGCGTGGTGCCCCAGTGAGGTCTACATCTCCCGCTTCGTCATGGTGTACGCCAACTGCCTGTCGGAGTGGGGAGCCGACAGTGCCATAAACCAGGCCGCAGAGGACACCTTCCTCGCCGAGCTCGACGGCGTCACCTGGGAGTGCTCGGGCTAGGGGCTGAGCGCCGCCTCTGCCGCTCGCTCTGCCGCACTGACATGTGACAGCAGCACCTCCGAGCTCACGCCAGAGGCCGCAGATTGTACGGCCACCGCCGCCCGCTCGATGGCGGCCGCGGCCAAGCGTAGGCGCCGAGCGTGGGGCGGTAGCTCACGCTGCAGAAGCTCGTACTGGCGCACGGCGCGCGTGAGTGCTCCCTCGGCGCGAAACGCCTCGCGCTCCGCCGCCAGCGCGGCGGCACTCTTGACCGCGCGTCCGCACGCTTGCAGCGTCAGCAGCTGGAGTTCCTCGGTCACGTGCCGACAGGTACGACCGTAACCCGGCTCGCGAGCACCTCGAAGTACAGGCCACTGCTCAAGAGCTTGACCAGCACCAAGTCCGCCGTCGGGTTGTCTCCGTCTCCCTGATCGCGCCGGAAGACGTCGATCACGTCACCCTGAAAATCGCTGGATGCTTGAAAGCTAGCGCTGGGGGCGAGGTTGATGATCACCCGCTGGCCGCTGAGCGCATCGGCAGTGGGAGCCTCGATCTTGTCGAGCGCCTGGGGATCGAGGTTGGCCACCAGTCTCCCGTCTTCCCAGAGCACATTGATGTCGCCCTCGGCCGCGTCCACGACCCCAAAGGTAGGCGGCTGCGGTTGCGCTTGTACGGTCCCGGAGACCAGGTGGGGGCTGACGATGTCACCTATGAGGAGTGCCATGGTGATGCTTTCCTAGCGCGCTACGTACCCGCTCCCACCACCGTGACCTGGGAGGCAAGCACCTCCAGGTACAGTCCGCTGCTCAGGAGCCTGACCAGCGCCAGATCAGCGGTGGCGCTACCGCTATCGTTTTGGTCACGCTTGAAGAGCAGCACCACGAGCCCCTCGTAGTCCGAGGACTGCTGAAAGCTTGCTCCCGGTGACACGTTCACGATGACGCGCTGACCAGTGAGCGCATTCGCGGCGGGAGGCTCGATGTTGTCGAGCGAAGCGTTGGTGATCCCTGTCTGCAGGCGCCCATCTTCCCAGAGCACGTCCACCCCACTCTCGTCGTCTACGACTCCAAATTTGGGGGGCTGCGGTTGAGCCTTCACGGTCCCAGAAAGCAGGTGGGGAGACACCAAATCGCCATTGGAGAGTGCCATACACCGAACCCTAGACCGGTTCCGGGCTGGCCGTCAAAGATCCGGTCCGCTATTCGGGAAAAGGGTCTTTTTCCTCAAAACAGTTCTTGATTTTACCGAGAAAAACCGGAATGCTCGGCGTGTTCGTTGTGGCGTGACATCGTTGTTCTTCCGTGCTCCGCGGGCGCCCCGGCCACCATCCTCCGGCCGGGGCGTTCGTCTTTTGTGTGGAGCACAGATCCGGGCTCAAACGCAGACCTCATACGCGACCGCGGCGGTCAAGCTGCACCGGTTGATCACGGCAAGGAGCCAGCTGCCGAGTATTTCGTCTTGAGCACGCGTCCAGGCTCTAGCGTCGACAGCTCCATTCGACTACGGCTCCGATCGGACGGCGCCCCGGGAGCCCTGAGTGATGGGGAGACCCCCGGGGCTGCGCCGGGGCGCCAGGTAGATCCTACCGCCCTAGCCACAGCATTTCCATGGAGCTCGTACTGAGCAGCTCTTCCGGTTCAGCCGGTTGCAGCTCCGCATTGAAATCCACCCGCTGGAGCGAGAATCCCTGATCCTGGATCTCCCGCAGAAAACCCCGGGCATCGGCGTACAACCGCGGCGTGAACTCCAGCAGTACCTGCACCGCCGGGGAAGCTTCCAAAATGCCGCTGAGTCCGCGCCAGATCTCGGGCTCGTGTCCCTCACAGTCGATCTTGACGAAGTTCACCGTGCTCGGATCCTCACACAACTCGGGATCATCCAGACGGTAGCAGGTCCGCGACTGCAGCGTGACCTCGGAATCTTCGAGCACTCTCACTCCCACGCTGCCCCGTTCCCAGGGCTCAGAGAGCGGAACTGCTGCGACGTATCCCCGCTGCTCGCTGGCAGCTGAGTTCACCACGCGCACCCGATCCTGCATACCGTTCATATGCACGCTCCGGGTGATGCACTCAGCCAGATCGGGCTGCAGCTCCCAAGCTTGCACGCTGCCCTGCTCTCCCACGATGTCCGCTAAGAGCAGCGTGTAGTAGCCGACGTGTGCGCCCACGTCGAGGCAGTGCCAGCCGAGTCTCACATGACGGGCCATAGCCATGGTGATCCACATCTCCCAGTAGCCGTCGAGCAAGAGGTGGGGCACGAGGCTGGCGTCGTCGGTGGGAAGGTGCATGAGGTATTTGCCGAGCACCCGGGCGAGCGAGCGACCCTCGCCGAGGTAGGCAACGCGCGCGTTGGCCTGCACCCACCGCTCGATGGCAGTTCGTTCTTCGGTCTTCAAGAGCTTGACGACGTCCACTAGTTGACTCCTTCTGTGCGATCAGTCTCCAGGAAGTAAGCCACCGCTCGATCGGTGATCGCCTCTGTTTGGTCCCAGTCGTGATCTTGCTCCGCGTAGCGCAGAACTTCTACCACAGCCTCTTCTCCAAGGTAGCCGCACCAGACGAAGCAGACGGCGCCGAGAGACTCCGTGCAGGCGCGATCGAGCTCGCTGAACGTCCAGGGCTTGCTCAGCGTGGGAGGCGCAAAGCGCGTGAGTGGGGCATAACACCAAAGGTCGGGGTGCTCACGTAGCTTTATCAGGATGCGCCGCACGTGCTCGACGCCAAGATAGCCGCACCACGCCGCGTAATGCCCCGCCAGTACCCCCGTGAACACCTTCCCGAACTCCCGCTCGTTGAGCTCGGGGGCGCCCGAGGTGCGCGGATCGTAGTACCCGTGTCCCATCAGACAGAGCTCCGATCGACGCGCACGCTCAGCGGCAACAGCGCACGGCTCGACTCCCACAGGTCCAGCAACCGGTGGGCGACGTCCCAAGCGTCCTGCAGCCGGCGTGTTCTGAAGAGTAGGGTGCGGTAACGGTGGTCGATGGACTTGAGCCAAACAGTATTCCACGCAGCCGCCTGGATCCGTTCATCCCACTTCGAGCAGTAGCTATCTAAACGACGACTCTCAGGGATCTGGTAGGTCACGTGTACGAAGAACGCACGCGACGCAATGGACTTCCGTCTCGAACTTTTCTTGGCCGCCACCTTTCAGGTCCCTTCCGTTGGAGGCGCCGTGCCCCCGTCCTTGACCGTCAGCAGGGAGAGCGTGATGTCACCGGGCGCGTCGTATTGGATCCAGACCCCGGCGAGTTGCTGCATGAGCACGAGACCGTCATTGCGGCTGCTCACGGCATAGCAGCGCGTATGATACACCCTACGTGGGGGACGAAGCTCTGGCCGATCCGGCCAGACCGGATCGTGACCCGCCAAGCGATCCATCTTCTGATGGATGACCGCGAGGAGCCGTTCGAACTGAGCCGGGTGTTTTTCAGATCCCTCCAGCGTGACTTTGACCTGATAGCGGACAGCGCTCCGGGACCTCTGCTTACGCTCTGCCTGGTAGCGCTGCGCCGCGCGCGAGCGGGAGCGCGCCCGGGGGCGGACAGGTTTCTTTGCCGACCGCTTGAGCTTGGTTCCTCGCTTTTTCTGAGCGCCCATGGCGGTCTACCCCAGAGCGCGTTCAGCATTGCCGGTCAGCGCCAGGCAAAAGACCCCGATGGCACCAGTGAGCCCGGCGTCTGGAACGCCGTCGCTCCCGTCGCCGAAGGGATTTTTGAAGCGATCGTTGGTCAGCGAGGCGTAGCCATAGCTGCCGTCACTCATAGGGATCGTGGACAGCATGGTGGCCTCATTTCTGAGCCAGTGCTCGCGGTGCTGCAAGCACAGCATGGCCGCGAGCACCTCCTCCTCCGGGGGCACGCTCATGTCGTGGAAGTGGAGCACGGTACGGGTGCGGAGATCAGCGCAGATCCGACCCATCCGCTTGGCCGCCGCCGAGTGCCGGTGCGCGATGAGGTAGGGGTAGCCGGTGCGGCCACCGTGGCAGATGAGGCTGCGTCGCTCCGCCCATTGCTGATGCTGATCCTCATCGAGGAAGCTCAACAGCACCTCAGTTGCCGGCTCGATGGCGCCGGCGTGACACTGGGGGCAGCAAGGCGTGGGACGCTTGACGGTGACGGCCGAGTCGGCCTTGTCCTTCTGCTTCTCCACCTGCTCGGAAAAGCGATCCAGATCCGCGCCGGTGCCCTCTACGGTCTCCACGCGACCGTCCTTATACTGCACCGCGGAGAGCGTCTGCTTGCCCGTCTTGAGCTGCTTGGCCATCGCGACTGAGACCTTGCTGATCGGCGCGCCGAGGCGCACAGTCTGTTGCTTCTTGCCCTTCGGATCCCAGAGCTCATCGCTGTCGCTCCAGCCGCGGCGCTTGAAGTACTTGCCGAGCACCACCAGCGCCCCGAGCTCACCCGGCGTGGGATCGAGGATCCTGAGCAGGCTCGCGTCAGTGTGGTTCGGGTCGTCCTCAACCCGAAAGTCACCGTTCCAACTAGGGATGAACCACTTCATGTTGCTCTCCTGGTGAGGTACTTGGGGTGGCAGGTGGATCCTCCTGCCAGCTGTGCCGAAGCTCGGGGTGCGCCGCGCATCCGATCCCGGCGCCATCGACCACCTCTCGCTCCAAGCCGCACCGCTGGCAGACTTCGACGGGTTGAGGGGAGGCTGGATTCAGGATCTCGGAATCAGTGTCTTCGTCCACGAGCCTCGTCCGCCGCCGCACGACGCCCATCAGGTGATCGGCAAGCTCGTGCATGTCGTTCGCTCGCGCCTCCGCTGCGGCGGAGACCAGCTCCGCGAGCCCGGGCATACGCTTGCGCTTCTCCTGCAGATCAAAGAAGCGCGTAGCCGCCGGAATGAGCTCCCGCAGCACGCCGCCTCCGTAGGTCTCGGCTGCCATGGTGGGAGCGATCACTCCGCCACCGGAGAACTCGCCCATGATCCCGAGATCGGCACCCTCCGACTGCTCGATCTCCTGGCCCTGCTCGTGCAGCTCGGTCGCCAACTCAGCGAGCATGCTGCGCTGCTGCTCGGCCAGAAAGGCGATGCTGGCCAGGTGCTTCACGCCGAAGTCCGGGGCCTCGACCAGCCGTCGGAGCTCGTCCTGCACGGCCCTCAAGAGCGCCTGCTTGCCCTCGGCCGAGATGGTGCCTGAAAAAGATGCACGACGCTTGAATCGCTTGGGCGGATAGGCGATCGGATTACCCAAATCTAGTTCCATGGTGTTGGCTCCTTGTGTGGTTCTCAGTGGTAAGCCTGGCGCCGCCGTCCTCTCCGCGACACCGGGAAAGATCTGACGATGAGCTCGGGCGCGTCTCCGCGATCTTTGCAGCCGACGGTTCGACCCACCTGGACGCGCTCCGTCGGGTAGCCGCGGTACAGGCGCCGGGCGAGCGTCGTGTCGGAGTTCGAGAGCATCACGTGGCAGCCCGCTCCCGCCAGCACGCGGAAGAACCCTGCCAGGTGGTAGTGATCGGCTCCCCCAAACCCCTCCGCGGTGTACGATGTGAACGCCTTGGCATCGTCCGGCGGCAGGAAGGGCGGATCGAAGTACACCAGATCGCCCTTCCGGGGCCTCACCTCGTGGAAGGCGCCGCAGCGGAGATCCACTCCCCGGAGCGCCGCAGCGCAAGCCCTGAGGTTCGGCTCGTCGCAGATGGTGGGGTTGGTGTACCTTCCGAACGGCACGTTGAACTTCCCCCTCTGGTTCACGCGGTAGAGTCCGTTGAAGCCCGTTTTGTTCAGGTAGATGGTACGCGCGGCGCTCTCGTACAGATCCAGTTTATTTGGATCCTGCTCTCGCACCTCGTAGTAGTAGTCCCGCTCGTAGCGGTATTCTTTGAGCAGAGTCACAACGTGGCCCACGCTCGTCTGAACGGCACGGAAGGTGTCGATGAGCTCGCGGTTGGTGTCGCTCAGGACCGCGCGCTTCGGCCGCAGCGCAAAGAAGAGCGCGCCTCCCCCGAGCATCGGCTCGTGGTAGGTGCGGTAGCGGGGCAGCTCCGCGATCAGTCGGGGTAGCAACCGCGACTTTCCGCCAACCCATTTCAAAAACGGCCTCGCGCCGTTCGATGCTGGTTTGTCCACGCCCTACTCCTCCCAGTCCGATCCTTCGTCCGCACCCGGATCTGTATCGGCCTCGTACTCCTCCTCTTCGATGCTGTCGTCCGGATCCGCTCCCAGCTCGATGGGGTTCGGAATGAGGAAGTTCTCGCCGCTCGCGAACTCCAGCAAGATCCCCCGCGGTACCTCGCGCACGTTGGTCTCGTCCAACATCTGCCCGATCGCGTCGGCGAGCGCGCCCTTCAACTCTTGCTCATCCATCTGTTTGCTCCTCCTCACGCGGCTTGGCCCAGATCCGATTACGGTCATCCGCGAACAGCTCGTAGAGCACCGAAGTTCCGTCCTGAACCACGTTCACGGCCCCGGCTACACTGAGCTCGTCCACCCGGGGCTGCTCCACACTCGGCATCGGACCCCGACGGGCATCGTACAGCAAGTAACTCAAAACAGGTAGCCTCCCATGATTTGACCGTAGCCCTAGTGCCTGGTGGTCGCCCGATAGACGCGGCGGAGCCACAATGCATCCCCCAGCGCGTCGTGCTCGTCGTCCTGATGTGGCAAGTCCTCACGCGGTATATTCAGTTGCCAGATGAGCTGTTTGAGATCGAGGCAGAACTTCGGGAAATGCTCGGGCAAGTCGACCATGGTGCCAAAGAGCTGGCAGAGCACCACCCAGTCGTAGTCGGCGTAGTACCCCCAGAACTCCGGCGCGCGATCCGAACCGATGAACGCCACTAGCGCCTCGCGTATCTCGTGGCGAGGACCCCACCCCTGGAGCACCCGAAGCCCGGCGCGGTAGTGCACGTGAAAATCGTCCATCCCGTTCACCTCCGCAGGCCGCGAAGGTAGTTGCGGCAGCACGTGCTCTTTGACCCAGTCGTTCGCGCGGTTGAGATCACACTCGGAGTTACACAGGTACAGAGCACAGCCGCGCTCATCCACCAGACCGAGACTGATGAGCTCGATGGTCTTTCCGTCCTCGATGAACTCCGTATCTAGGAAATAGCGTCCCATCTCAACCTCGTGTGAAGTAGCGGTCTGGATCGTCCCACATACCCAACGGCGTGCCAATGATGGCCAGCCGTCCGCAGCGGCCTTCTAGCAGTTCCACCACAGCCTCGCGCACCAGCGTCGACGGATCGGTCGCCAGCCGATGCGCGCGGCGCACCAGCGCTTGTTTGGCTCCAGGCGTGATCTCCGTGGCGATAGAGGTCAGGTACCGACTGGTCCGACCGCGGCGCTCGGTGCAGGTCTTCAGGCGGCGCCCCCGGTAGATCCAGGCCCGACGACTGAGCCGCTCCCCCGAGGGTGGATAGCTGAGCAGGCGGTGGATGAGGCTCCTCAGCAGGACGGCGTGCGTGAGCTGGCGCGTCTGGCAATAGGCGCACCAGTCCTCGTGCACCTCGCGGGGCAAGAGCAGCTCGAAAAATTGCCGCCCCCCACTGCGCACAGCTGCCCCGGGTCGACCGATCCGTGAGGGCACACGGCCGGCGCGTTCGTAGTCGGCGTTGAGCGATCGCTGCGCCTCGCGCAGCACCTCCACGCGCACGCCCAGCCGCTGGCTGAGCCCCTCGACCTCCTCGTCCACAAATGTCGACCAACTCGTCTCCTTGAGCTTTTCAATCAGCCAGCTACGAAACTGCGCGTGGCCTTTGGGGTCGGGCCCCGGAGGCATAGGAGCTACCGTATGAGCTGGCCGCCCTCGTTATTGGGCGCCCCCGGTATTTTGATGAGTGGGTTACGGGCCTGCTCGACCGCCCGCTCGACCTGGCTTCTCGATGGTACCGCTTGCGACACCGCCCGGATCTGATCCGGCCGCACGGTGTACAGCGTCTGACAAAGATCGGCCGGGTCGTCATCGTTGGACTTCTGCATGATCACCACGTGGGTGCCACAGTGCGCCGGCTGCAGCACGACGTTCTCGAACACATCCGAAGAGCCCGTGTTTCCTTCCTTGTCCGTAGCCAGCGAGGGAATGCCTAGCACGCCCTTCTCTCCCTGGGGACCCCGCACCAGCATGGCTGCCGACGCTCGCACCAGCCAGATCGGTTCGGAGAGTTGCACGGTGACGGGCACGCCAAAGTGAGGGACCAACCATTCGAGCTCGAAGGCGATCTGGGTCCCCTCGGGGGCAAGCTCCGTTTCGTTGGTCGCCTGTTCTTTGCTCGCCTGAGCGCCCTGCGGAGTGCTCTCTTGCGCTCCACCGTTGGTCGGGGTCTCGCCGTCTCGATCGTTTTCCTCAGCTGTCATCACATTCCTCCACGAGCCGCGCAAAGGGCGCGAGCTGCTGTTTCCAGGACCATACCGTACGCACCTCCTCGGCCTTGGCAAGGGCGCCGCGGCAGAGCTCTGTCCAGTTGTCGTACGCAATCTCCAGCGCCGCCTCGATAGCTTCAACGGAAACCGTTGGAGCGCTGGAGCCGGGCACATCATCAATGGGAGCCTCGTGACCATGTGCCACGATCGAGACCCCCTCTTCCCACGTGCTTCCGAACGGCATGTGCTCGGAGTGCCCGGTGCAACGGGTCGCGACTACCGGCACCCCGCAGGCACGGGCTTCGAGCGGCACTAGCCCGAAGCCCTCGGCGCGCGAGGGCTGGCAGACCAGGTGGTACTCTGACAAGAAACGCGCCATCCGCTCCGGGGGAGCGCCACGCCCACCTTCGAGTCGGTAGAGGAGGCGGCTATTCGCAGGCAGACCCGAGCCCTGGTCACTCAGTCGCTCCAGAAACGCTCCCGCGGCCAGCGGATCGAGCAGCAGCGTGAGCTCGGACTGCGGTGGTAGCGCTCCGCGCTCAACCGCCCACTGCCAGGCCCGCACGAGCTCCACCGTGGATTTTCTCTGCTGCGGACTGCTCGACAGGTGCACGACACGAAAGCGCTCGCGCTCGTAAGCGCGCGCTACCGCCTCACGAAGATCGGGCAGAGGCGCAAATTCGGGTTGTAAACCATGGGGCACCGTGTGCACCGGAAGTTTGCTCTGTGCTCGCAACACTTCGGACGCCCACTCGCTGGGGGTCAAGAGATCCGTACAAACGGTCTCAAACAGGCCGAGGATGTTTGTGGGCACACGGTCGCTATTGGGAGCGAGCATGGCAAACCGACGCACGTGCGCCGCGTTATGCACCAGACTCACCACCGACGGCGGCGCCCCGGTGAACACCCCCACATGGGCGCTCGCTCCGGGAGGGGGATCGTCATCCAGGTCGAGCTCCTCATCGACCGGGTAGACGCCCGCCAGTACGTCGTGCGCTTCCAGGCCGAGCTCAAAACCGTGGCTCACCTGAGCGTAGCTGCCCCACCCCTCCAGGCGAGCATAGAGCCGAGCGCTCACTTTTGACCCTCCAGGAGATCATGGGGGCAGCGTTGATGTCGGTAGCGTTCCTCCCAGGCGTCGCTCTCACGCATGATGCTTTCCCAGCGACAGAAATGCAGGAAGGCAAGCAGTCCCGTCACTCCCGCCCAGCTCGCAGCCTCGATGTTGTCCAAGTACACGTAGAGCAGCACGCACAGCAGTATGCCTATCTCACACAGCGACCCTACCAAGCGCAGCAGGTAGTACTTCACCGATCCACCCCCAGCAGTTCGCACACGCTCCGGAGCTCCGGTGTCGAGAGTTCTTCCCACTTGGTACGCCTGAGGCGCTCGCACATGCGCCGGCGCCGAAGGTCTCCAAGAGCGCGAACACTCGCCACCTCCAGCCGGCTGTACAGCATGGAGCTAGGCTTGGGGTAGGGCTGCCCTCCGTCCGGACGCCAACGGCTGCCGTCATCGAGCTCGATGTAGCGTTTGAGCACGCGCGCTACCCTTTGCTCGCGCAGGGGATGCTCAAAGTCGTCGTACACCACGACCCGGGTCCCAACGGGCAGAGGCTCAAGAGGCACTACACGCCTCCAGGTAGGCGCGGGCCTTCGGAACGGAGTCGAGTGTGTCGAGGAGCAGCGCGCGCATCTGCTTTCCCACCGCCTGCAAGCTGAACGTCTCGGAGAAGCGCGCGCTGCGCA
>Ga0315545_1003359_pt1 | contig 13773 bp, 9 predicted proteins | sample SalMarSW160210MG_FD_203096 | JGI IMG/M metagenome (GOLD analysis project Ga0315545, IMG submission 203096) | Salt marsh sediment microbial communities from the Plum Island Ecosystem LTER, Massachusetts, United States - Salt Marsh Sediment SW1602-10 ... | reverse complement strand
GCAGGGCGGACTGGAACGATTGCCTGAATCTCAATTGCTTCTCGACCAATCCGGATGAATCCTTCCAGTTGTCCGAAAACAAAAAAGACGGCCTCGCCGAGTCCGTTATGATTGCGGGAATGTTCGTTCTTTATGGAACCGAGTTTGTGGAGTTATGTAAAAGACACGGCCGGAAGAAGGAAGCGGATGAAGCTGTTTCCCACGTTAATAAAATGAAGGAAAGTATCAATAAATATGGGTGGGACGGCGATTGGTTCCTGCGTGCTTACGATTATTTTGGGAAAAAAGTCGGCAGTAATGAACACGCCGAAGGCAAAATTTTTATCGAGCCTCAGGGCTTTTGCATTATGGCCGGATTGGGTCTCGACGACGGCAGGGCGCAGAAGACACTTGAGTCAGTAAAAAAATATCTCGACTGCGACTATGGCATAGTCTTGAATCATCCCCCCTTTACTAAGTATTACCTTAACTTAGGCGAAATTTCCACGTATCCGGCAGGGTACAAGGAAAATGCGGGAGTATTTTGTCATAATAATCCCTGGATTATGATTGCCGAGACCATCCTTGGCAACGGTGAAAGGGCGTTCGAGTATTATAAAAAAATCGCGCCTGCATATCTTGAAGATATCAGTGACCTGCACAAAACCGAGCCTTATGTCTATTCACAGATGATTGCCGGCAAGGACGCATTTACGCCGGGCCAGGCGAAGAACTCATGGCTGACCGGCACCGCGGCGTGGAACTTTTATGCCGTCACCCAGTATATTCTGGGTATTAGGCCGCAATACGACGGGTTATTAATCGATCCTTGTATTCCGGAGGACTGGGATGGTTTTACCGTGGAGAGAAAATTCCGAAACGCCGTCTATAAAATAACGGTGCAAAATCCGAAACACGTCTCAAAGGGTGTAAAAGAAATTCTCGTTGACGGCAAAAAGCAAGATGGAAATCTCCTGCCTGCCTTCGAGGACGGCAAAATCCATAAGATTCAGGTTGTTATGGGATAATTCGGAGCCTTCTCAAATTTCCATAATTTTAATGCTGTAAGGCTCTAAGCTGATATCGATTGCATTTCCTTTTGCATCGAGTACTTTTGTTTGTTGTGCCTTTTCACTGCTGTTTATCACCACCAGTTTTTTCGCTTTCGGGTAATAAGCACAGTCCGTGTTGATGTTGCTGGTTGTCCACGGTCCGAAGTCACTTTGATGGCCTGCGGCCCAGAAAAGGCAACGGTGTAGAAGCCGGGTGTTTTGCGGCGTAAACTTGAAACCGGAAAGATAAGCCGATTGTCCCTTGCCGAAGCTGTGGAGGGTGATTTTCGGCGACCGACCACTATCGAAGAGAACCTGCGTGTCTTTATCTGTTATATAAATATTATCGATGTCGTCCCCGAAGTCTATATCGCCTTCGGCATCCTCAAGAATGAAGTGCTTCTGTTCGGTTATGGTGTAATTTCGCTTGGGCTTGCCGCAGGTCTGTCCTGTCTCACAGTCCACGCCGAGGATATGGACAAGCTGGAAGTACTGGCTGCTGTGACGGCAGGCAGAAGGTTCACCGACGCCGATGAATCCTCCGCCGTTGGCGACCCATGCGGTAATCGTCTCGATTATTTTTTCGTTTTTCCAGTGCTCTCCGCCTGTCCAGGCGCTGTCGAGGCGTCCGGCGTTGATAATGACCCGACAGTCTTTTGGTATGCCGTTTCGGAGAATATCGTCGAAGCTGATGAAGGTGACATCTACCGGAAGACCGGCTAATGACTCGGTAAGCTCGTACAGCTCCATTCCGGCGATGAAATGGCCTACGTACACCCACGAGCGCAGCTTGCCCCAGGCCGTCAATACGGCCACTTTGATAGGGGCAGTGTAAGGTTTGTCGTTTTTATGGAAACCGCGCAGCGTTCTGAACTCTTCAGTGATTTGCGTTACCGTCTCTACGAATTCGGGGAAAGTCTCTACAAGATGCAGATAGCCACCCAGGCCGATTCTGTCCACCGGCTCACGAAGCAGTCCCCGGCGGATATTGGCCCAGAAACGCCTGGCATCCCGTGCCGGATCGCCGCCTTCCATAAATGTTGGTTCGCCTTTCAGACCGGTCGGGAAAAGATATGGATGCAGACGCAGCTCCTTTGTTTTAACACCCTGCGCACCGGCACATAGTCGGGCCTCGAAGGCGTTGAACACACATTTAATCAGGCCGTCGAAGCCGAAGTTTTTGAATCTTTCGCCATATGGTTCGGTGCCGACCCAGTGGTCGTCGTAGAACATATAGGCCTGCTTGCCTGCGGCATGGACCAGGTCGATGCACTTTCTCCCGAAGTTAGTAATGAATTCGTTCATAAAGTCCATCCAGTCCAGCAAGCGTCGCGACGGCACATTGTGACTGGAACAGTAAGAGCCGTTGTTGACGAAATCTTCGCTTGTCAGCTTGTAGCCTTTTGCCTCGGAGAAAAGACGCATGGCATAAGGGCTGACCGTCATCTCGTATGAACCCCAGTCCGCGTATGTGAAACGCAGATCGGCAGAATCGCCCCAGAACCAGGCGAAGTTATAGAACATCGAGGTAAAGCGAACGATTTTTGTCCGGGGGTGGTCTTCGAGCCATTGTTCCAGATAACTTAAGATGAATTCCTGCGTCTGGGGATATATCGGGTCAATCACCATCAGGTGCTCCCTGTCACCCCAGTTGTTGGTGACGTGGTTGTACATCGAAATGGCTTCCCAGATTCGATAGGCCAGGAAATTAACAGTGTATTTATGCCACTTTTGTGTGCCTTTTATAGTAATGGTTCCTTTGTCAGGATCGAAGTCCCATTGCTCGATTGGAATTTCCCTGCCGGTGGTCCTGTCGAATACCTGCCACCATGTTTTGGGATCGTCGTGAGTATTAACCAGGAATTGTTCCCGGAAAAAGCCGCTTAACAAATCTATCGTGACGTTGTCACTTTGGGCGATAACGGGATAGCTCATTAAATAGTTTTGCTGGAGCTTGTCCATGTTCGCCTTCGCCCATTTGTTGTCGATGCGAACAAGGCAAATCGTGGAATAGATATCGAATCCGGTGGAAATTATTTTTTCCGAAAGTACCGTGCCGTCACTGTCGCGTATGGCGTCGGCCCCCCATTTTTCGGCAAGCTCCAGAGTCAAGTCTTCGTAACCTGCCTCGCCCGGCAGTGTAAAATTACCTTTATTTAATGCATTATCAGTCATCTCAACCTCTCGTTTTCAATTCACGGTTTTCGTTATTCGGTTGCGCTGCTCGTTTCGTCTAACGTATTACGTTTAACGTTACGAGCCTCGTCACCGCAACCGATTAACGTAGATAGCAATTACTCCTTGCTTTTTCTCTCTTTCAGTTCCACTTCTATTCTTGCCATTAATTTTTTGCTAATGGGATAGAAGCACAAAACCAGACCACAGACCAAAATAATAGCTGCGGGGATAAGACTAAACAGCAGTTTGATTCCATGCGTCGTCCTCAGGGTCTGAGGCACATTGGCCACATATCCGAAGCGGCCCAGCGCCTGCAGGCTCATAAAGCCGCCGACTGCGACCCCCATCTTTATTGCAAACATGATACCCGCAATGACCAGGCCCGTTGCTCGGCGTCCGAACTTCCACTCATGAAAGTCCGTCGCATCGGAGAACATGGCAAACATAAATACCGGCATGGCACCCGCTACCAACGACCAGATAAAATTGAACAATAACAGTAGCTTTAAGTTAAATGCGCTGTCGTTTTCATTCCAGGCGATTCTGCCGTCCGCCGCCGAAGCCGACAGCACGTCCGTGTCGCCATCCGAATCCAAGTCTGCGGCAAAAAATAATCTTGCATAGTCGGCTTTGGTGATCATCAGTCTCTGGTTGGAGAATATACCGCCGTCCGCCTCGGTGGTGATTACTCTTTGTTTGAAGAATTCGACTTCTGCTATTCTATTTATTACTTCGTTTTCTTCGTTTCTTTCTTCTTTGACTTCTGTGATATTTTCATACCATGCGATCTTTCCGTTAGCATCCGAAACTGATATAACGTCCGGATCACTGTCCGAGTCCAAGTCCGTCACGTAAATCAATTTTATGCCGTTGGCGTCCGTGGCAATTATTTTCTGTTCGGAGAAATTGCCTGCTCCGTCGTTTTCATACCAGGCAATCCTGCCGTCACCGGCCGAACCAGATATCACGTCAGCATCGCCGTCCGAGTCGAGGTCCGCCGTGCAAACCGAACATGTGTCACCGGCTTCAGCGGAGATTATTTTTGGGTCGGAAAAACTTCCTGTGCCGTCATTTTCATACCATGCGACCTTATTGTCCCGGGCCGATGCCGACAGTACGTCCAGGTCTCCGTCCGCATCCAGGTCCGCGGCATGAACCGATTTTGCGTCATCGGCTTCAGTAGTAATCGGTTTTGTGTCGGAGAAGTTTCCTGTGCCGTCGTTTTGGTACCATGCGATTTTGTCGTCCTGGGCCGAAGCCGACAATACATCCAGGTCGCCGTCTGCGTCCAGGTCCGCGGCATAAACCGATTCCGCCCCGTCGGCCTCGGTGGTAATCAGTTTTTGGGCGGAGAAATTACCCGCACCGTTATTTTGGTACCATGCTATCTTGTCATCCTCGGCCGAAGCCGATAATGCATCTATGTCACCATCCGAGTCGATATCCGCCGCGTACACCGAGCGTACGCCGTCGACTTCGGTGGTAATTACCTTTTGTTTGGAAAGGTTGTATTGAGGCAGTACATAGAATGCGCCTCCAAGAACTACACTGGCCAAGGAGAAGAAAATCATTAATGGTTTTTTGCCGCAGTACTTTTTGAGAGGCGTGCTGAGAAAAACGCCGGCCATCATACCCAGGGTGCCAACTGTCAAAAATACAGTGGTCTGATCAAAGTCTAAGATCAGAGGTCCTATGGTCCAGGTGAACATGTTATTACTGCCGTTACAATAGACGTAATCGAAATAGTATATGCCTGCACCGTTGCGTATTACGTTATGGGTAACCCAGAAGATACATGCAATAAACAGAATGATCCAGGGGGCATTTCTAAAGACATCCGCAAGATCCTGCCTGAACGTACTCTTCTGCTCTTTCGGCGGCTGGACACGCTCCCGTGTGGTCAGGAAGGTAATTAGCAGCAGGACAATAGCGATTGCACCGAAGACGCCCATCGTCATTTGGTAGCCCAGCGCTTTACTATAGCCCAATGCTTCATCGTAGCCGGGATGGGAGGGATTGGCACCGAGGAACTTGGCCAATGGGAGCGTAAAGGTGGTAATCAACATCGCCCCGACAAATGCGAAGAAGAAGCGATACTGCGACAGGGTCGTTCGTTCCTTGGAGTCCGGGGTCATAACGGCCATCAGGGAGGAATAGGGGATATTGATTGCCGTATACGCCATAGTTGCCAGGATGTAGGTGACATAGGCATAGACGACTTTCATATTCTGACTCCAATCGGGTGTGATGAACATCGCGCATGCCAGAATCCCGTAAGGAACCGCCATCCACAACAGGTAGGGCCGGAACTTGCCCCATCGCGTGTTGGTGCGGTCCGCGATCATGCCCATAAGAGGGTCGTTAATCATGTCCCAGACACGCGTAACAAGAAACATGAAGCTCGCCACCTTTGGATCGATCCCAAATACATCCGTATAGAAGATCATAAGAAAGAAGCTCCACGCCTGATACAGGATATTAGATGCGGTATCGCCGAAGCCGTAACCTATTTTCTCATACAGGGGTAGCTTCCCGCTTAAGTCACCATCGGCCGAGCCTGTGACCTTCGGAATCGAATTATTGTCGGATTTCATTGTGATTTGTTCCTCTTTAGGGCATTATAGATAATTTTGATTCGCCTAATACGCACTTCCTATTTTGACGTTCGTGTCATGAAACGTTTAGAACGGGCGTCATTTAACAAAAAATACTCCGCCTCTGCAAGTAAAATTAAGAAACAAATAAAATCTGTCAGCGTATTCCCAAAATCCCTGCTAAATGGTATAGTTCATCTATGAAAATAATGCCCCGTCGGAAATTTTAGGTAAAACTGAGGCGATTTATGTTAAGAATAATCTACATAAATTATCTTACATCTCTCAATGTTGGAGGATAATATGCAGCTTCACATCATCGATATATCAATCATTATTCTTTACCTTGTTACAACGGTTGTTGTCGGATTTCTCATATCGAAAAGGGCCTCCAAAAATATGGATTCGTACTTTCTCGGCAGCAAGAGTATCCCCTGGTATATACTTGGTGTTTCTAATGCTTCGGGAATGTTCGATATAACCGGGACGATGTGGCTTGTATATCTTCTGTTTGTTTACGGTCTCAAAGGTGTATTCATGCCGTGGCTGTGGCCCGTTTTTAACCAGATATTTTTAATGATATATCTTTCCTGCTGGCTGCGGCGTTCGAATGTCATGACCGGCGCCGAATGGATGAAAACAAGATTCGGCACCGGAATCGGCTCGCAGTTATCCCATATTGTCATCGTTATATTTGCCCTTGTGAGCGTCATTGGTTTTTTAGCTTACGGTTTCAAGGGAATCGGTAAGTTTTCATCGGAATTTCTGCCTTGGAATCTGACGCCGAATCAATACGGCCTCATCTTTATGGGTATAACCACCCTGTATGTTGTTAAAGGGGGGATGCACAGCGTGGTTTTAACCGAGCTGATTCAATTCGTCATAATGACAGTAGCATCTATCGCCGTTGGTATAATCGCCATGAACCATGTCACTTCGGGACAAATCTCGGAACTAGTGCCTCAGGGATGGGGACAGTTGCATTTTGGCTGGAGGCTTAATCTGGACTGGAGCGGGATCCTTGATTCGGTCAATACTAAGATCTCAAAAGATGGTTACGGATTATTCACCTGCTTTATGATGATGATTCTCTTCAAAGGCTTCTTGGTAAGTACAGCGGGTCCTGCTCCAAACTATGATATGCAGAGAATTCTCGCTACAAGAAGTCCCAAAGAAGCTTCCAAAATGAGCGGCTTTGTGTCCGTGGCTCTGTTTTTCCCGAGATACATGCTGATAACGGGCCTGGTAGTCTTGGCCATTGTATATATTATGCCCGATTTGGCGGCAATGGGTGATAAAATCGATTTTGAAATGATTTTGCCGATGGCGATGCGCAGGTTTGTTCCAACCGGTCTTTTAGGTGTATTAATGGCTGGTTTGATTGCGGCGTTTATGTCAACTTTTGCCGCGACGGTCAACGCGGCCCCGGCTTATATTGTCAACGATATATATAAACGCTATATCAATCCCACCGCTTCTGATAAGCAATATGTCAGGATGAGTATCATCATTTCGCTTGCCGTTGTGGTGGTGGGTATTACGTTTGGGCTTTTTGTCGTTGAGTCGATAGATTCGGTGACGCAATGGATAGTCTCATCCCTGTGGGGCGGATACGCTGCGGCAAATGTTTTGAAATGGCATTGGTGGCGATTCAACGGTTATGGTTATTTCTGGGGGATGATTACCGGTCTGGTTGCGTCTCTCATATTGCCATTATTTATGAGTTTGCCGGATTTTTACATATTTCCATTTATTTTAGTCATCTCACTGGCCGGTTGTTTTGCCGGGACATTGCTGACAAAACCGGAAAATGACGAAGTTCTCAAATCTTTCTATAAAACAATACGCCCATGGGGATTCTGGAAGCCGATACACGAGAAGGTCGTTCAGGAAGATCCGACCTTCGAAGGAAATAAAAATTTCAAAAATGATATGTTCAATGTGGTTATTGGGATTATCTGGCAGACGTCACTAATCGTTATTCCGATATACCTGATTATTAAAGAAAGAGTTTCCCTGATTACGGCGATTATTATCCTGGCGATTACCTCGTTTATTCTCAAGAAGAACTGGTACGACAAATTAACCGATTAGTGGCAAAGGATTGCGGTAAAGAGAGCTGAAGTGCCTAAAGTGAATTACTTTTAACTTTAGATACTTTTCATTTTAAGCACTCAAAACTTTAGTCATCTCCGGTTCATCGTCACACAGAGGACGATGGCACGAGAGATAAGGGTGGTCTTTTTTGCTGTAAAGGGCGGGTCCGTATCCGCAGAGCTTGTTTCCTGCTTTATGACTTTTTTAGCCAGCCTCAGCAGTTGCGACCGGATCTGAACTCCGGATTGTTTTGCGGCAACCATGTTGATTTCAAATCGAACTTTCTTTTCCTCCATTATCAGATTAATGATGCCTCCGGCCTCGAGAAAACCTTTGTAATCTGCGACCGTGAGAACGCCATGCTCTTTTACGGATTCGAGGATATTTGGTGTATAAATTTTTTCCGAAGGGCAGATAAACAACAGATGGGATTCCCGGATAGCCTCTATTTGAGGATGTTTCTCTGAAGCGTTATCCAGTCCGGATATTCCTTTATATTGTTTTACGATAACTTTTTTGCCTTCTATAGTCTTGTTTTTTATATTATCAAAAGCATCCTGAAAAACATTTTCGCCGATAATACTGATAATTACTGGTTCATTTGAATCCTTTGTCTTTGGTTTCGGCCATTCCACGAATTTCAGAAAGTTAAACAGAAACGCGGCCTTGATTTGGTATTCCTGGTTCGTGACGTCATCGCCCCGGACCGGCTGCAGGAAAGGCACCAGGAACAGCCATGTTATGAGTATTATATATGTGACAGTTTTGCTATTCATTGATAATTCACTATTTACGCATTCTATATTTAATTCGTCAATATATGTTTTAAAACTTTAAAAGCAAACTGACGAAAAATGTCCTTCCCGGTACTTCGTGCCCTGTAAATGTGCTACTTTCTCTGACAGGATCGTGTGTTTTATCGAGTAAATCTCTTACGCCGACCATTATCTGCCCCTTTTCCTTGTTAAAGGTTTTAGAGACATTCAAAATCCAAACGGTGTGAGACATTTACGCTATTATCGCCTGCCGACGGATGATAGCCCGGAGTCGTATCGGTATAAGCGTAGTTTACATTAAATGTCCAGTCGGGCTGTATTCGATGCCGATATCGCATACCGGCTTTATGTTTTGCCGGGAGAAAGGCTGAAACGTCCTGATTTGACCTGTCCGGCTCAAATTTATTATAGTTGTACCAGCCCGATATTCTGCCCCATGTTTTATCGAGAGCTATTTCAAGTTCACTTCCCCATGCATCAGCTCCGTCAATGTTGTCGACGGTAGCGAAAGTCTGGCCGAGAATGTTTGTAGTTTTCCGATACCCGATAAGTTTATCGAATTTCTGATAATACGCATCGGCACGTAAAGACAATGTTTTTGAAAGCATTGTGACATAACCGGTCTCAAGACAGTAAATCTCCTCGTTTTCGAGGCTTCTCGGGGCGGTCACGTTCAAAAGATACAGCGGCCCCATAGGTAATAGGGAGCTGGATGCCTCTCTTAATTCTGCTAAGGGTGCGCTGAAAGCTTTTGCCGCACTGAATCGAAGGATATCGTTTCCTGCCTTATCGGACTTATAAAAAGCGGTCAATCGACCGGACCAGTCGGTCTTTGTACCCGAATAATAATCGCCGCGAAGCTGACTTTCAAACTCCCATCGATCGCTCAATTCCCATCTGTCGATGGCGAACAACCCCACATTGTATTCGTCCAACGGTTCGCCGTCTAAACGTACCTGCTGTGCCGATGAAGTGTCGGAATTAATATAATCCCGTCGAAAGCTGGTCCCTATACATGAGTTGTGTCCCTCTTTTAAGCTGAAATTATATTGTGCTTCCAGTTCATGCCGTTGCATCGAAAATATCCCCGCCATGGGCCAATTCATGTTCCAGAATTCGCCGGACCATTGCAGGTAACCTGAGTTGCCATTAACAAAATTATGGTCGAGCTTCATATATGTTCGTACATCATCTTCCCGAATATTCTCTCCTGGAAAGTGTCCGCCGAGTTCATAATCTCCTGCGTCAATATGTGTATAGCCTATTCCTGTGGATAGTTTTGTCATGTCCGAGATATCAATGAATATATCGGTATCAATTCGGCTGTTACGTGTAAAATCCCTGGCCTCGAACGTACTGAATCCTATCAGTGGTTCGAGTGCCGGATTAGCGATTTCAAAATTGGCTGTTCCATCGATGGCATCTTCGGAACTTTTGATATCCTCGTATCCGACGGATATTCTCCAGCTCAAGGCGGATTCTTTCTGGGCCCATCGCAAATACGTATAGCTGTCACCGAATTCGGTAAAGGTTGTTTTGGCCGTGCCGCCAAGGACATCCGCAGGTTTTTTTGTGATTATATTGACTACGCCGGTAAGTGCGTTGGCTCCCCATGCTGCGCTTGCGGGACTTCGGACAATCTCGATTCTTTCGATATCCTCGACCATAAAAGGCAAAGCCTGGAAGTGAGGCCCGCCGTAAACGGGATTGTCCGCCAGACGTCCGTTGATTAACAACGTGGTCCGATCCGAGAAGGTCTCATGCAAACCGTGAATGCCGATGGCATACCTTCTGCGATCGATTTGAAGCACATCTATACCACAAAAAAACTGGAGTATTTCAGGAATACTTGTCAGGCCGCTGTAGTGAATGTCTTTGGATGTGATGATAGTAACCGGACTCGATTGTTCTATTGATTTTTGGGGCAATCTTGAGGCGGCCGTGGCTATCGGAATCTCCATAAGTTCATCGAGGGGCATATCGAAATAATCCGGCGTTTCACCGGTATTCGGCTGTTGTGCGAGTATCCTGAAATTGATCACTAATACAAGCGACAGTATTAGTAGTATCGTAGATTTTTTTAACATACTTCGTTTACTTCGGAAAGGTTAACTATTTGTAAAGATCCCCCATGATTTTTATATCTTTTATACCTTTAGAGTAGTTTTCTCTTATGAGTACCCCCGTGTATATATGTGTTTTATCGTCAGGTACGCATAGGGGCTTAACCAAATTCCTTTGCATGATTTTGATTAGAGATGACAGAAAAAAAATAAAGTAAGGCTATTATATTAAATTATGGGACCTAGCGTTTTTGACACAGTCGGCAAAGGCATAATGAGCCGGTCGATACGCGATTTTATAAAAATTAGTTGTTCTATAATATTGTAAATACAAAAAGCAATGCCATGGAATATAGGCCAATAACATGATAATCTGAAGTATTGTATTTGTCTGGCAAAGCTAAAAAAGACAAACTCACTTTAAGGATGATGAATCTGGATTTTATTATGTAACAAACTTCTGTTTGCAGCCGGAATGCTTTCCTTGTGTAGGATATTACGAAAATGTATATTATCGAATTTGACAATTTTGAGGCATTACGAAATTGCTTCGGCTGTCCGGAGTATCGTGCAACAGCTCCGCTGCGCGAAAAATCGACTAAAGGCAGGGCGATTGCGGTCGAGGGCATCGAATAAAAGACAAATCGAATGAAATTAACCGGTACAATTCACACTTTTAAGATTCCTTTTAGGATTCAGACCATCGGCGGTGGTAAATCCGCTTGTTGCAAAAGGATTTGCCTCGAGCCTTGCATACTCAGGTAAAATCCTGTAATTTCTTTTTTCCTGTTCGGACTATTGAAATCAGGATATGGAAATGGAAAATCCTTCTCACGAATATGTTCATGGCTACTCGGCCAGAGAGAACCGAAGGCTGATGGACCAGGCGACGACTCTCACGCAGCTTTTACATCACGATACTAAATATCCCGCCGGTGCGTTAGTTCTGGAGGCTGGCTGCGGAGTCGGAGCGCAGACAACTGCTCTTGTTCAAAATAATCCCGATGCTCATTTCGTATCTGTGGATATTTCGCAGGAGTCTCTCGGAGCGGCGAAAAGTCGTATTGAGACAGCAGGCTTTCATAATGTGACGTTTCAACAGGCTGATATTTTCAATTTGCCCTTTCCGGAGAGACACTTCGACCATGTCTTTGTCTGCTTTGTACTCGAGCATCTGAAAAATCCCCTGGATGCTTTACTACACCTCAAAGCAAAGCTCACAAAAGGTGGCACAATCACGGTTATCGAGGGCGACCACGGCTCGACGTATTTTCATCCCGACAGCAGGGCGGCATGGGATACAATTCAATGCCTGATTGATTTGCAGGCCCGAAAAGGCGGCGATTCCCTTATCGGCCGAAAACTCTTTCCGCTGGTACAAGACGCAGGTTTTCACAGTGTCACTGTTTCACCGAGAATGGTTTACGTCGATTCAAGCAGACCCGGATACGTGGAAGGCTTTACGAAAAATACGTTCATCGCAATGGTCGAAGGCGTTCACGACGAGGCGATTAATTCCGGACTGATAGAGGAATTGCACTGGGAAAAGGGAATCAAAGACCTCTATCGAGCGACGGGAAAAGACGGGACTTTCTGCTATACCTTTTTCAAGGCTCTTGCAAATAAGTAGAATAATCTGACTGGATAATTGATATGAGAACTTAAATGCCTAAAGTGAGCTAAAGTGCCTAAAGTGAGTTAAAATGAATTATTTTTAACTTTAGTCACATAAAATTTTTGGAAATTTACCATGAATATGGGCGGGAAGAAATTGAATTCCAGCTCAAATGGTCTGTTCCGGATTAGGATTTTTTTAGGAGTAAGTAAAATGAAGGCAGTCGTCATAAATGGCAGTCCCAAAGGTAACAAAGGCAACACGGCCTTGATATTAACGCCCTTTATCGAGGGAATGGAGGAAGCCGGGGTAGAAGTCCAAATATTTTATCCGGTGGAAATGAATATAAAACCCTGCCGGGGGGAATATAACTGCTGGTTCAAGACGCCCGGCAAGTGTTTTCAGGACGACGACATGCGGGATTTTCTGCCTGTGTTGATGGAAACGGAAATTTTCGTCCTTGCAACACCGCTGTATGTCGATGGAATGACTGGGCCAATGAAAAATATGCTGGATCGCATGATTCCTATTGCCGAGCCGATCATCGAGCTTCGGGACGACCATTGCCGCCATCCCGGCCGGGTAAAAATAAAAAAAGGAAAGCTGGTTTTGGTCTCTAATTGCGGCTTTTGGGAGATGGATAATTTCGATGCCCTTGTCACGCATGTTCAGGCGATTGGAAGGAACATAAGTATGGAATTTGCCGGAGCACTTTTACGCCCGCACGGGCCGGTCTTAAAAGGGATGATGGATCAGGGGATGGATATGAGTGATGTTTTTGAAGCGGCAAAAGATGCCGGCCGGCAGTTGGTTAGGGACGGGAAGATGTCACCTGATACCCTGAAGGCCGTCAGTCGAGACCTGCTCTCGAAAGAACAATATTTGACGATTGTAAATATGTTCATTAAAAATGCATTATCACAGAACGACAGTTGATAAAACAGGAAAAAATCTTGATGAAGAGCCTCAAAAAACCATTAATTATTTTAGTTGTTTTATTGTTTTTAGGAACCGTTTTCGCGAAGGACCTGCCAGTTGTCAGGCCTGAAAAGGTAGGACTTTCCTCGCAGCGGCTGGAACGGCGCGTTAAACATCCGGTTCTGGGTCCTTACCTATCATGTAATTGCGGACTGATGTTTAAATGAATGTTCAGAAAAAATAGGTTTGTCCGGAGGAACTTCTGTCGATAAGGTTGCATTTTGTAGCTAAAAACACTAAAATGCCTTTTTTAGTAAATTGACTATATTTAACCAGTCTTATTATGATCATACAAAGGAAACAGGAATGTTACGTAAATCACAATTATTAATCCTGGCTGTAGTTTTAATTTTATTGGGCCAGCCTTCCCATGCGGCGGTAAAAAATGTCATTCTCATGATTGGTGACGGAATGGGATTCGAGCATGTCAAGGCCACTTCG
>Ga0315545_1003357_pt1 | contig 13776 bp, 12 predicted proteins | sample SalMarSW160210MG_FD_203096 | JGI IMG/M metagenome (GOLD analysis project Ga0315545, IMG submission 203096) | Salt marsh sediment microbial communities from the Plum Island Ecosystem LTER, Massachusetts, United States - Salt Marsh Sediment SW1602-10 ... | reverse complement strand
GACCTATCAGCCTCGCTGGAGCGACTGCGCGAGATACTGTCCCGATTGCAGTAGCCCCCCCTACCCTGCCAATCTAGCGGTATTTACCATGGCTATGATAAACCAACGAAATCAAAACGTGCTTGACGACGACCGAATCGGGCGGCTGCTGCTTAAGCTGTCCCTGCCTACCTTCTTCGGCTTTTTCGTCATGACGCTCTACAACGTGGTGGACACTATCTTTATCGGCCACTACGTTGGTACTCTGGGTATCGCCGGGCTTTCCATTGTCTTCCCGCTGCAGATGCTGTCGATAGGCATCGGGGAAATGACGGGGATGGGTGGGGCTTCGCTGATTTCAAGGTCAATTGGCGCCGGTGACATAGCCAAGGCGGAGCGGACGCTGGGTAACGCCCTGACGGCCAACATCACGCTGTCAGTGGTGCTAATGATAGCCTGCCTGGCTGTGCCCGACTTCTGGTTGCGGATTATGGGCTCGTCGGAGACTATCCTCCCCTACGCCCGCGACTACATGACCATTATCGTTATTGGCATGCTCTTCATGACCTTCTCCATGGCCATGAACAACCTGATAAGAGCCGAGGGTAACGCCCGCATACCGATGATTGGTATGATTATCGGGGCGGTGGCTAATATCATACTCGACGCTCTATTCATCATACCGATGGGGATGGGGATACAGGGAGCGGCGCTGGCTACGGTGCTGGCCCAGATGATATCCGTCGCCTTTTTTATGAGGTATTACTTCTCGGGGAAGAGCTTCCTCAAGATTCATCTTCAAAACCTGACTATCCAGTGGAACATACTGAAGGAAATCCTGGCTATAGGGATTGCCTCTTTTTCCCGTATGGTGGCTACCAGCTTCTCCGCCATTTTCGTCAACCGGATGCTTATCACCTATGGCGGCGACCTGGCTATCTCCGCCTTCGGCATCATTCACCGCATAATGATGTTCGCCATTATGCCGGGTATTGTTATCGGCGGGGGTATGCAGCCGATACTGGGCTTTAACTACGGGGCCAAGCGCTACGACCGCGCCATAAGAGCGATTTTAATCGCTATGGGCGCCGCCGTGGGCTGCGGGCTGTTTGTCTTTGGAGTTGTCTATTTCGCCCCGGAACCGTTTATCCGCATCTTCACCAACGATGCCGAGCTGGTTAGCCTCAGTGTCTATGCCGCCAAGCGTATCTTCTTAGCCCTGTCTATTATCGGCACTATGATGGTGGGTTCGCTGATCTTCCAGTCCATCGGGAAGGCGGTACAGTCCTTTGTCACTTCTATAGCCCGGTCCATTATCTTCCTGCTTCCGGCAATATTCATACTGCCCCGCTTCCTGGAACTGGAGGGGGTATGGCTATCCTTCCCCATCGCGGATGGGCTTACCTTCCTGCTAACCATCTTGCTCCTTATCCCCCAGGTAAGGGAGCTAAGGAGCAAACACCACTTATCCAGGGGAAGGCTGATTAAACCCTGAAGTATGGCTGGTTAGAAGTACATCTTGCCGGGGCCAACGCTGAAGTGGAAGATGGGCTTATCTATGCGAGTAAAGTGGATCGGGCAGTGCTGCATCCCCTTGGGGATAAAGACCAGGCAGCTTTTGTTGATTATATGCTTTTCGTCCTCAAGCCATAGTTCCACTTCGCCGCCCAGGTCGTGTATGTCTTCCATATCGCTGCCGAAAAAGCCCAGGATTTCGTCATAATCGTGCTTATGAGCCTGCGGTCCCAGCTTCTTAATGTCAACATCGGGCGGAGGCCTCATTCCGGGCATAAACCAGACGCACTCCATGTAGAAAGCGCCGTCGATAACCTCCTTGTCTAGGTAGGCGACGCGGCCGGGAACCGGGCCTTTAGGGCTCCATTCGGGCTTGATGATGTTCTCCTTGGGTTTGTAGACAATGTATTTCCCGTATTTAGATTTGGCCATTTTAGTTCTCCCTTCTTTTATTCCTTTCTTATATACTCACGGGCAAAGAACATGTCGTGGAACAGGATTGGCTTATTGGGGTCATTCACCTTCTTGAAATTGAGCGGGCAATGCAGCATTCCTGCCGGAACGTAGACGATGGTGGCGGTGGTAAAAACGAACTTTTCCAGCTTTCTCTCCTCTTCGCCCAAGGTCAGCTCAACCTCCCCACCCAGGTCGGTCATATTTTTCATATCTCCACCGACAAAGATGAGGAACTGGTCAAAGTCATGAGCATGTGTCTCCGAAACCATCTCAAAGGGTTCGGCAATGGGCCACCAGCTCAACGAGAAATTTTTATTGCCCAAGCCCTGGTCGCTAGTCAAGCCCAGAACCGGGCTTTTAACCTCGGTGTGCCGCTGTTGTATTTCTTCGGGCACCTGCATAGTTCGTCTGATATATTTCTCCAAATTTGATTCCGGCATTAGTCCCTCCTTACTGCTTATTCCGGGAGGAAGAGTCCGAAAGGTACCTGTTGTTTTAGCTCGTCCAGCGTCCACCGCCCCCCGTATTTGACCAGCGTCTTAGCTATCCCCGGCTCCGCGTAGAGGTTTATCATGGGGCCGCCCACGTTAAAGACCCTTCCGTTGATACCAGCCGCTTCGTCGGAGGCGAGATAGTTTATAAAGGGGGCTATATCGTCGGGACTCGGGGTCATCTCAAAATCAAAACTGAACTTGCGGTCCATCCAGGGGCTGTCTTCCGCACTCACAGCCTTGTCGTAAGCCGCCAGCTCATAGGCAGCCCGCGTTTTGGCAAAGGGGGCGAAGGCATTACAGGTTATACCATACGTTGCCAGCTCTTTAGCCACCGCCAGAGTCAAACCCACCACCCCCGCATTAGCGGCGCAGTATTCGGCGTGCTTAAGAACGTCGCCCGCAAACGCCCGCGAGGTGCAGTTTATTATCCGCCCCCACTTCTGTTTCATCATATAAGGGACGGCATGGCGAATACAATTGAAATAGCCCTTGGGCTTGGTCAGGTTGACCTTATCCCAGAGCTCCTCGCTCATCTCCCAGATGTTACTGAAGCCGAAGGTGCCGGCAACGTTAGCCAGGATATCAATCTTGCCGAAGCTATCGACAGCTGTCTCTATCAGCTTTTTGGCTGTCTCAAAATCGGAGGTGTCGCCGAAGAAGGGCACTGCTTCACCACCCTTTTTCTTTATCGCCTCGGCGGTGGTCTCAGCGTCACCGCCCATCTCCTCCTGCTTTTTACGCAGCCACTCCTTCTGCTTCGAACTCATCGACTTAAGAACCTTTTCGGTCAAATGAACATAACCGGTAGAGCCACGGCGGCGGTTATTGGTCACCACCTTAGCCCCCTCCTCGGCCATGCCCAGGGCGATAGCCCGCCCGATTCCCTGTCCTGAGCCGGTTACTACGGCCACCTTGCCTTTTAACGCGTCACCCATAGACAGTTCTCCTTCCGTGCTGGAAACTAAAGTCATGTGGGACTATTGGGTATATATTAAACCTTGTTGCAGGCGACTAAATGGCCACCGCCAACGTCGCGGAGCAGCGGTTCCTCCTGGCTACACTTCGGCCTGGCCTCGTCACAGCGCGTGTGGAATCGGCACCCGGAGGGGGGATTCATGGGCGAAGGCATCTCCCCGGTAAGTATTATCTTCTCTACCCCTTTTTCCTCGTCTTCAGGCAAGGTCAGCATAGAGGCGGATATCAATGCCTTCGTGTAGGGGTGCAGAGGGTTCTTGAATAGCTGCTCGGCTTCACCATATTCCACTATCTGCCCCAGATACATTATGGCCACGGTATGGCTCATATAGCGCACCGTAGCCAGGTTATGAGCGATAACCAGGTAGCTTAGATTGTGCTGCTCCTGAAGGTCTTTGAGCAGATTCATAATCTGGGCCCGAATCGAAACGTCCAGGGCTGAAACAGGCTCGTCGAGCACGACCAGGCTGGGGTTTAAAGCCATGGCCCGCGCCACCGCGATGCGCTGCCGCTGCCCTCCGCTGAACTCGTGCGGGTAGTTCTCGGACTGCTCGGGATCGAGCCCCACCTCTTCCAGCAGCTCCGCTACCCGGCTTCGGAGTTGCTGCTTAGTCTGCTTGATATTCACCACCAGCGGCTCGGCGACGACATCCCTTACCTTCATCCTCGGGTTCATGGAGCTCCAGGGGTTCTGTTGTACCGAGCCTAACCGGGGTCGATATTCAGTCTTAAGCCGGTGGGAAGAAAAGTGACTGAGGTCCTCACCCTCGAAGAGAATTGTCCCCGAGGTTGGCTTTTCCTGTAACAGCACCGCCTTGGCGGTAGTCGTCTTGCCCGCACCCGATTCACCAACCAGGCTTAGTGTCTTACCCCGTTCTATGGTGAAGGAAATGCCGTCCACCGCCCTTACCCAGCCGACGGTGCGCTGGAGAAGCCCTTTGGTAATAGGGTAGTACTTCTTCAGGTCGCGCCCTTCCAACAAAATATCTGCCATGAGCTACTTTACTCTCCAACAAGATACAAAGTGCCCCTCGCCGATTTTCACCTCAGGAGGTTCTTGCTCAAGGCAAACCGGTTTTACGACGGGGCAACGAGGAGCAAAGCGGCAGCCGGCGGGCAAGCCCCTCAGCGAGGGGGGCTGCCCTGTAATGGAATACAACCGCCCGCCTTTCTGGTCCAGGCGAGGCACTGATTGCATCAAGGCGCTGGTATAAGGATGTTTAGGGTCTTTGAATATTTCCCGCGTCGTCGCCGTCTCTAAAATCCTACCAGCGTACATAACGGCTACCCGATGGCACATATTGGCCACGACCCCGAAGTCATGGGTAATAAAGAGTATAGACACATTGGTCTTCTCCTGGATATCCTTAAAGAGAGCTATGTACTGAGCTTGTATGGTGGCATCGAGGGCAGTGGTGGGCTCATCGGCAATGAGTAAACGTGGGTGACAGGACATGGCGATGGCTCCCACCACCCGCTGCCTCATCCCACCGCTCAGCTGAAAAGGATAATTACGCATAACCACTTCGGGTGACGGAATCTTGAGTAAGCGTAGCGCCGAAATAACCTCCTCGGTAACCTTCTCGTCGCGAAGCCCCTGGTACAGCTTCACCGCTTCGGCTATCTGGTCGCCAACGGTGTAGACCGGATTGAGCGAGGTCATTGGGTCCTGGAGAATCATTGAGATAACCCGGCCGCGGTAGTGCCTCATCTCCTTCTTGTCCAGCTCCAGGAGATTTACCCCGTCCAGGATAATCTTGCCGTCAACAACCTGGCCCGCCGGCTCCGGAAGTAAGCGTATGATCGACAAGGCGGTTACTGTCTTGCCGCAAGCGGATTCGCCGATCAGACCAAAGGTCTCTCCCTCATTCACGTGGAAGCTTACCCCGTCAACGGCCTTGACCACGCCCTTACGGGTGAAGAAATAGCTGCGCAGGTCCTCAACCTGAAGTAGCACTTTGCTCATACTTGCCTCAGTCTCGGGTCTAGCCTATCGCGAATCCAGTCACCCAAGAAGTTGCCGGACATCACCACCAGCCCGATGGCTATACCAGGGAATAATGCTATCCACCAGGCGGTATCGAGGTAGCTTCTTCCATCAGCCACCATGCTGCCCCAGGAAGATGTCGGCGCCGTAACGCCGATGCCAAGGTAACTTAAAGTGGATTCCATCAGAATTATCATACCCACTGATAATGTCATCATAACTATCAACGAATTGATGGTATTGGGGAAGATGTGCCTGAGCATTATTCTCCAGCCGGAGGCGCCGCTAATACGTGCCTGCGCTACGAAGTCCGACTCGCGCAGTCTCAGAGCCTCTCCCCGAACCATACGTGTGTAGCCAGCCCAGCCGAGTAAAGATAAAGCCAATACAACTGTCCAGTAACCCTCCCCGATGCTGACGGCTAACAACAACGCCAAAAGTATACCGGGAAACGATAAAGCCATATCGGTTACCCTCATGATAAAGCCGTCAATACGCCCCCCCAGGTATCCAGAGAGTATCCCCAGCACCGTCCCGATGGAGGCGGTAATGAATATGACTAGCATTGAGATACTGAGAGATACCCTAGTACCATGGATGACGCGGCTTAAGACGTCCCGACCCAGTCTATCTGTCCCGAGCAGGTAGTCACTCTTGCCCCCTTCCATAAAAGAGGGTGGTAGGAACCTGTCCGTTATCACACCGGCATTAGGGTTATGGGGCGCTAGACCGACATCGGGCAAACCAATCCATGATAGGTCGGCGAATATCGCTATTATGACCATTAAAATCAGTATCGTTGCCGGGATAACGAGCGTAAGCTTTCTTACAATCCGTGTTCGTCGCGAAAGGCCCCCGGTATATATCTTCTCGGGCCTTTTTTCTATGCTCGGTATTATACTCAACATGGTTTAATCCCCTACGACTTCTCGTATCTGATTTGCGGGTCAATGTAAGCGTAAGAAATGTCTACCAACAGGTTTATCCCCAGAACGAAAATCGCCGTAATTATGGTAATTGCCTGTACCACCGGGAAATCGCGGGCAAAAGTCGCATCGAGTAACATCCGGCCTAGACCAGGCCAGTTGAAAACCTGCTCGGTAATTATGGCGCCGGTAACCAGCATGGCGAATATCAGGCCGGCTACCGTCAGCGGTGTTATCAAGGCATTCCTCAGGGCGTGTTTCCAGATGACTACTCTCTCGGGAAGCCCCTTGATTCTGGCCAGTTTAATATACTCGCTGTCAAGGACGTCCAGCATGCTGGAACGAATCAGGCGCATCATGCCCGGCAGTATGAAGAAGGCCAACGTGCCCACCGGCAGTATATAATGGGCGGGGGTAGTCATACCAGCGACCGGGAACCAGCCCAAATTAACGGAAAAAATCAACACGGCCATAATAGCCACCCAGAAGCCCGGCAGGGCCTGCCCCAGCACCGCCAGAAACTTCACCCCGTTATCCCAGAAGGAGTCGCGGTATGTCGCCGCCAAAACCCCCAGGATAAGCGACAGTATCATGGATAGGGCAAAGGCGGGGAGGATTAATTTGAGGGTATTGGGCATCGCGCCTTTTATCATATCTATTACGGGTCTCTCTCTGAGGAGCGATTCACCGAGGTCGCCTTGGGCAAGGTCCCCCATGTAAATTATGAATTGCTCGCCCCATGACTTATCCAGTCCAAGCCGTTCCTTGATATGCTCGTACTGCTCCTCAGTCAAATTGGGGTTAGACAGCAGGCTCAGGGGATCTCCGGAAGCGCGGACCAGGAAAAAGACGATGATTACAATACCAATGAGGGCAACGAAAGTAAATATAAGCCTGAGAATAATAAAACGCGTCATCTATCTTCTCTGATAACCATACTAACGCTTAATGTTCCTTATATACTCTGGCACATCACGCAGCTCTGGACTATTCCAGCTTATATAAGGGGCATCAAAACACTGGTTCTTTCAGCACAAACCCCAGGATTGCTACTAACTTTATCAGCTTACAGGTTTATTATTAGAAGTGTCAAACAACTCACAACCGGGCTCCCGGGGCGGGGATTTTATACCCCGCCCCGGAAACCACGGCTAAGGCTCTTTAGCCGACACTTATTGCCTACGGCTTATCAAGGTTGCTGGATGCCGTTGGCAGCATCCCAATAGCTCACCCAGTTTCTGCCGGCAAATTCACCGATTGTATCCGGGTTGTAGACAAACAGGTTATCCGTCTGAGCGACACCGATATTTACGTACATGGTCCTAGCGTATTCCTGGAATTCGGCAAAGTACTCAGCGGCTAATTCGTAGTCAATCTCACCGGCGGCTTTGAGATAGAGCTCGTCCGCTGTCGGGTCGTTACCACAGTTGTGTACACCCCAGGAACCATACATGTTGGAGGACTGGTACATGGCGTTAAAGAAGGCGTTGTAATTCCAGCAGAATGTCCAGCCCACATTTTCATCGCCTTCCTGCAGCCGGGCGAAATTGAACATGTAGTTGTTCCATATGGTCGTGTCGACGACATGCAGCTCGATATCAAGGCCGACAGCCTCCCAGTAGCTCATGAGCAGCAGGAAGAAGTCCTGTCCACCGGCAAGTCCAGCGTAGGAAGTCGTGTAGATATGGATGGTCGGGTCAGCGAAGGCGTCCGGATAGTTGGCTTCATCCAGCAGGTCCATGGCTAATTCGGGGTCATAGGGGTCGGCGACTAACTCATCGCTCCATCCGAAACACCCCGGATACATGTAGAACTGGCCACCCGGCTCGGCGTAACCCGAGAACCAGGTATCGCATATCTCCTGGCGGTTGAGGGCGTAGGACAGGGCCTGGCGGACGCGAATGTCACCCACCGGCCCGGCATCTGGCAGCCAGGAGCCCTGGATGCAGAGACTGCACGTGCCAGGGGGATAGAACTCTTGTAATTCGAACCCTTCATCCAACAAACCGGGAATCTGGTCATAGTCCACGCCGATTATATCAACATCGCCCGTCTTGAGCATGGCGATACGGGTGGCTAGCTCAGGTACCTCGTATTCCGTATAATACTGGAAGGCAGGTATTTCATCCTCGCGCCAGTAGTCGGGATTGGCTTCCAAGGTCATCTTTGTGTCCGATATAAGCTCGACGAACTTCCAGGGACCGGAGCCGATAGGATTGGCGCGGAACTCGTCCTGTCCGACTGATTCGTAGTAGTTCTTGGGCAGGATACGTACCCAGGCGAAAATGACAGCCTGAGCCGGCTCGGGGTGGTCGGCGATGAACTGGAAGGTATAGTCGTCGATGACCTTTGTCTCTACCTGGTTGTAGGCTGTGCTCAGGTAGAAAGACCACGGGTTGCCTGACTGGGTCATATCCGAGAACCGGTCAACCGAGAACTTGACATCGTAGGCAGTCAGCGGGTCGCCGTTGTGGAAGGTAATGCCCTCGTGGATTGTGAAAGTCCAGGTACTCGTAGCCTCATCAAGCGTCCATTCATCAGCTACCCCAGGGATAAGAATCCCGTCTTCATCCCATCGGAGCAGGGAGTCATAATACATCCAACCCCAGAGGGACTCTAAGAAGACCGGGTCAGTTGACTCATTGCCAAAATCCGGTACCGCGACTCTTATCGTCGTGCCTTCTACTGGTCCCGATGGCCCACAAGCACCGCTGAGACACATCCCGGCTATCATGATAATCACTAAAGGAATAAATAAAAGTTTCTTCACCGTTAAAAATTCACCTCCTTTTGGATTGCCCAGAGAATATTTTTGTCCACTACGTCATATTTACCTCCTTTCCTCAAATAAAAGCGCTTAGTTTTCAAGCCCGATTTAGCTTTAAAATTTGGAGGGGACGATTTCTATTTCTACTTGATGCCATTAGTTTGAACTAAGCCCAATTATACTCACATTCTCTGGCTTGTCAATAGTTAGAAAAACAATTCAGGCTCACCCATATGGGTGAGCCTGTTTCCACAGTGGCATAGGGCAACGCAAGCCCTCGGATTCTGACCGCAGATATAGAATTTCTCAATACGTACCATATTCCTTAGCCGCCTCCATCACAGCATGTAGATTTTCCGGCTTCCCCTTATCCACGGCTGCCCCTCCAGTTAAGATATAACCGCCGCCTGGGGCACAGGTCTCGATAAGCCGCTTGCAGTGTTCTTTGACCTCCTGGGGTGTTCCGGTGCAAAGCACCGTGACTGGTATATTGCCGGCAATGCAGGCAGTATCATCAAGAATCTTTTTGGCTTTGGCCATATCCATACGCTCGAACCACCATATCACCCCACTCCTGGGCATATCCTTGATAATCTCCAGCCGCGGTTCATAGTTCCCCTCGGCGAATGGCATCGGTACCAGACCCTCGTTAATTAAGCCCATCATAATCTTTTTGAAGGTAGGCCAGTAGAAGGTCTCAAACTGCTCGTTGGACATAAAACCGCCCGTCCCTTTATGGAGGGGCATTACAATTATCGGACATCCCGAAGCATTTGCGCCGGCCACGGCCTCGTCAATCGCTATAGGCACCATCCTTTCCATAGCTTCATGAAGCTTTTCCGGCCGCCGGAACATGTCCATCATTATCCCGGCCGTCCCTCTCAGCATATCGCCTATCATGTCGAAGGGCGCCCCGGACATACCCCCCCAGAAAGCGGGGAAACCCGCTTCCAGCAACTCTCGGTTGACATCATTGACAACCCCCATCCATTTCATGGTTTCGACTCCGGCATCCATCAGCGTCTTGAAAGCCGCCTGGATTTCCGGGTCGGCGAAGTAGGCTACATAGAAGACCGGTATGCCGATAAAAGCCGTCAGTTGGGGCAACTTCTCAAAAGCCTTACAGGCACCCATGGCACGGGGCATGAAGGTTCTCAGCCAGAAATCAGAGGGGTCTTTAATGAGCTTGTCGTATTCCTCTGGCTTTATATACTCGCCTTCGATGAACTGGTAAGATTCGATATCGTCAGCTAGACCGTGCCCCGGCCATTTTTCCAATTTAAAATCAATGGCTTCGAGTACCCTCCCCGGAAAGACAAGACCGGGACCGAGAAGCGTGTCCGATTCAAACTCCCGGAGAAACTCCCGCCACGCCCGGCGGAGTTCGTCATAATCATACATAACCGTCTTGAGATTTACCCCGGCGAGATAAGCCGGGATATTCCCCGCCGGCAGTATGACCGGCACGCGGTCCGGTTCCTCCAGTTTGATGGCTTTAATGAATCTGGTTGCCCTCTCCTTATACAACTTTTCCGCTTGCGGACTGGCGAACTTCACATCTGGAGAGAGCCACCGCTTAAACCGTTCTTCCCGTTTTTCTTGCCAAGATAACTCTTCCCATTTCTTTTCCATCTTAAAACCTCCGTCGGGGTTTCGAGCTATTTGTAGACGCCGTATTCCTTGGCCGCCTCCATCATAGCGCGCAGGTTATCGGGATTCCCCCTCTCCACCCCAGCGCTCCCCGTCAGTATGTAACCACCGCCTTTAGCACAACTCTCAATGACCTTACGGCATTGTTCCTTAACCTCCTGGGGAGTGCCGGTGCACAACACCGAGACAGGCACATTGCCGGCAATGCCGGCGGTGTCGCCGAGAACCTTTTTAGCCTTAGCCATGTCCATACGCTCAAACCACCACACTACCGAACTGCGGGGCATGTCCTTGATAATCTCCAGCCGCGGCTCGTAGTCACCCTCGGCGAAGGGTATCGGCACCAGACCTTCATTGATTATACCTATCATCACCTCCTTGAAGGTGGGCCAGTAGAAGGTCTTAAACTGCTCGTTGGACATGAAACCTCCCGTACCTTTATGCAACGGCATGAATATGATGGGGCAGTCCAAGGCATCAGCCATACTTACGGTTTCGTTAATAGCGATGGGCACCAGTCTCTCCATAGCCTTTTGCAGCTTATCGGGTCGCTTGAACATATCCATCATTACCCCCGCCGTTCCCCTCAACATATCACCAATAAAGTCATAGGGTGCCCCGTTCAAGCCGCCCCAGATGGAAGGATAGCCGGCTTCCAGCGACGCCTGGCTGACCTCCATGACAGCCTCCATCCACCTGTTACACTCCTGACCGGCCTCAAGCAAGATCTGGTAGGACTTGCGGATATCGGGATCGCCGAACTGACTGACATACCATACCGGTATACCGACAAAGGCCGTCATCGGGCCTAACTTGCTCCAGGGGGCCAAAGCGCCTACGGAACGGGGTAAAAAATACCTCATCAGGTAATCGGCGGGGTCCCTGATGAGGTCATCGTATTCCTCGGGCGGCATATATTCGCCCTCAACGAACTGGTAGCTCTGAGAGTCATCGGCTAGGCCGTGCCCGGGCCATTTCATCAATTTGTAGTCAATCATGTCCACTACCTTGCCGGGAAAAACGAGGCCGGGGCCGCCGAACGAGTCCATATCGCCAAACTCGTTCATGAACTTCAACCAAGAATTTTTCAGGACATCATAGTCGTACATAATATCCTTCAGAGTGTAACCGGAATAATAGGCCGGGTAAAAGGCCGCCGGCAGCATAACCGGTACGCGGTCCGGTTCCTCCAGCTTGATGGCTTTAACGAAACGGGTTACCCGTTCCTTGTAAAGCTTTTCCGCTTGGGAATTGGCGAATTTTATATCCTGCGAAAGCCAGCGCTTAAACCGCTCCTCCCGTTTTTCCTGCCAGGATAGTTCTTCCCATTTCTTTTCCAAGCTTAATTGCCGCCTATCCATTTTTTAGCCAGGAAAACCGCCGCCATGGCATCCTTGCCGTAGGCATCAGCCTTGGCGTATTTCACGATCTCATCATCAATCTGGCCGCCACCAATCATTATCTTCATCTTGCCCCTGATGCCGGCCGCCTCCAGAGCCACCACCGTGTCCTTCATGGCGTCGAAGGCAAGGGTCAAAAAGCCGCTTAAGCCCAATACCGGGGCTGATGTCTCCTTCATCTTCTCGACGAACTTCTCGGCGGGAACGTCAACACCCAGGTTATAGACCTTAAAACCGTTGACGCCGAGCATAAAGTCGACGATATTAAGTCCGATATCGTGAATGTCACCGGCTACGGTGCCGATAACCACCTCGCCCAGGTGCTTGGTCTCGCCCGACTGGACAAGGTGGGGTTTAACCAGCTCGGTAATTTGCCTGAGCAGCTCACCGGAATAGACCAGCTCGGGAATGAAGTATTGATTTTTGACGAAGCGGTCGCCGACTATTTCCATGGCTTTACGGCTGTCCTCCAGGATAGCCAGTGCCCCGTCGCCGGCTTCAAGTCTTTGTTTGACCAGCTTGATGACCTCCTCTTCCTCCAGATCGGCCAGCTGAGTAATAAAGTCTTTTGGCATGCGTTTATCCCCTTAACTATTAATAATAGACTTGGTCTGGAATGGGAAGGTGCAAACAGGGCGAGTATACTAATGCCTGAGCAAAAAGTCAACAGTCTATTATTTTTTAGGCGGGGCATCCAGCCCCCACACCTTAAAGAGCTCCTCATAGAAGGGGGGTTGGGGGAAATCGGGCGTCATCTGCATGTTAAGGTGGCTATAGCCCAGCTTTAGCTCCTCAAAGAACCTTAGCCCCGTTACCAGCTCTTCCAGCTTAGCTGCCGGTACGGAAAGGATAATCTCGCCTTCTTCCGCCATCGCCCGCTCGAACTCACCGGGGTCGGGCAGGGTAATGCGGTATTCTCCGTTTTGTATCACGGGCACGATAGAGTAGACGCAAGAGTCTATGGGGTCAAACTCGGATTTCACCAGGTTGCCCTTTTTATACTTAATCGCCATCAGCATACTGCGCAGCTGGGCGGTATTGGAATAGATTAGTATCATATCCGGCTTAAAGCTGGCCGTTTTCAGGGGGGCGGTGAGAATACCGATGTACTTCCCGTATTCCAGGCGGGGAAAAGTCTTGAGCATCTTCTTGGCCGCCTTCATGTTCTCCACGATATATATCATCGGGGAAATGGTCTTTTCATCGAAGGGCGGCACCAGCCCGTAGCCGATTAGAGGCGCCCAGCACCAGTTATCTTCCTTGAGCATGGCTATCGTCTCCCCCTTGCGGCGGGTGAGGGCGAAAACCTGACACTGGGCGAGGTGATGGCCGCGGTCTCTCTTGGGCCTGATGGCTTCTTTGGGGATATCGCTTTCCTTTTCCAGCATCTTGACCGCTATCGGGGCTGTCTTGAGCCGTACCAGCTTCTCCACTTCCTCCCCGTGGTTGTTGAACTCAGCTATTGTCGTCATGTCTACCTCCTGTGCATTCTGCGGTTATTATGAAGAAAAAAGCACTATTTTGCAAAATTTCTGTGGAAACTATATTATGATAACACCATAAGATATTTTTCTACTAGTACTATAATACGCAACTGGCCACTAAGGTATGCAACTGGGTATATTAT
>Ga0315545_1003356_pt1 | contig 13777 bp, 13 predicted proteins | sample SalMarSW160210MG_FD_203096 | JGI IMG/M metagenome (GOLD analysis project Ga0315545, IMG submission 203096) | Salt marsh sediment microbial communities from the Plum Island Ecosystem LTER, Massachusetts, United States - Salt Marsh Sediment SW1602-10 ... | reverse complement strand
TCAAGGTGGAAATTCTTACAATAAGAGCTTCTCTTCAATCATAATATATAGAGTGGCACTTTTTCCAGTGTTTCGTGTATTTCCTGCCGCGCGGGATTTTTTTTGATGAAGCTTTTTCGTGGGCATGGTATCACCTGGATACAATATTGTCAATATTTAATAGCAACATTTCCGATTCTATCACTTCATAATGGCGGATCGGGGAAAAAATCATGATGTTTTTGCTTTTTTGACTTTTTGGTCTATAATTTATAGTGTACACTGCGAATGAGGCTGCATCTAACCTTCATGAAGGGGAAAGTGGCTCAATGAAACGAATATTTTTCTTTTCGATTATAAGTTTTGCTATTCTCGCATTTACGTTTTCTAGTTGTGAAAAAAAGAAGGAACTGAAGGGTTTTGTCCCTGTGGAAGAAACTGAACAGGCTCAAATAGAGGAACAGAAAGAACCTGAGGAAAGGGAACCGAAAGAACCCGAGTACAAAAAAGAGGCACCGGTTGAAAAAGAAGAGGAAGAAATCGTTCTGTTCGAAGAAGAAGGAGTTGTTGCAATACAGGAAGAAGCGGAGGAGGGAGCCATTACACAGGGAGTGGTAACCTATGTGTCCGGTGACGTAGATGTAAAAAGGGGAGGAGGGTGGAACATTCTCGATGTCGACGATATGGTTTCGCTGGAAAACCGCATCCGAACAGAGAGTGAATCCTTCTGTGAACTGCAGTTTTCGGATTTCGGTATCATACGGGTCCAGGAAAACACAGAGCTTGCGGTCGGAGATGTGTACCTCGTGGACGACAAAAACCGTGTCAATATGAATCTCGATGAAGGGCGGCTTCTCTGCAAGGTGAGCAAACTCACAAAAGGTGAGAAGTTTCAGGTGAAGACGAGCACCGCGCTTGCAGGGGTGAGGGGAACGGAGTTTATCATTGCCACACATCGGGACGAGTCTGTAAGCCTTGCGGTGAAGGAAGGAACGGTAACGGTAATTCCTTCCCGGGTTGCCGAAAAAATCGATGAAATCAAGGCGGAGCTGAAAACAGAAACTGCGAGAAGTGTTCTGGAAGAAATAGAAATTCCCGAAGTGGTGGTCACGGAGGATGAAGAGATTAAACTGGAGAAAGCGGAGTTGGAAAACGCCGCGAAGGAATTCGAAGATACCACTGAAATCATCAATGAAAAGATACAAAATATCGACAAAAAGGCTGTCACACTCATCAAAGAAGAAAGAGTGCTTTCACAGAAGGATGAGAAGCCTTCCGCACGAGAAATTCGGAAAATAGACGAGATCAAACAGGAGATCGAACTCCTAAGGGAGGACGTGATCTCTGTGACATCAAAAGAAAGCGGAAAAGTCGAAGAGAACCTCAGCAGACCGCAAGCAGTCAGCGCGCCTGTTGTACAGGAGCTCGGCACGTTTGAAAGAATGGAGACGAAGGAGTTTGTCATTGCGGCAAAGAAACAGCCGAAGGAGGGAGAAGAGGAAAAAGAGCCTGCGTATACGAAGGTGATAATAAAGGTGTCTCCCGGAGATGCGAAAATCGTCGTCAACAACGAGGAATCCGGGAAGGGAAGATTCAGCGGTCTGTACCTCCCAGGCACCGAGATAACGGTGAAGGCGGAAAAAGAGGGGTACATAGATGAAGTGCGAAAAATCATCGTGAGTGATAAAGATGTCCAGCACGTCCAGATCGAGCTGAAGAACTCACCGCTGAGCTGGAAGTTGAACATCGGCAGCACACCGTACATAAGAGCGGTAGTGGTTTCAGGGGAAAATGTTCTGCTCGCAGACGCAAACGGAAAAGTCGTGTGTGTCAGTCCGGAGGGAAAAAATCTGTGGGCAGTATCCACGAAAAACTCACCGAACAACAACTCGATACCGGTTGTAATCGCCAGAAATGTGTTTTTTTCAGGGCCAAAGGAGCTTGCGGTCATCGACCTGCGCACGGGAAAAGCAACCAAACGGATACCTGTGGGAAAAGATGAATACTCGAGCCATCTCTTTGGAAGGCGTGTCGTAAAGTTCAAGGACAGCATCCTCTATCCCGGAAACAGATCGATTCTGTTTCTCGATCCCGAAAACCTTGCTCAAAAAGCCAAGATCACGCTCCCGGAAGTGTCAAACTGTACCCCTGCAGTGCGCGGCGGTGAGATCATCATGGTGGACCAGAAGGGCACGCTCATGAAGATCGAGCCTGTAAGCGGACGGGTGGAGGCAACGGTGAACACTTCAGCGCTGCAGCCGGTGAGCATTGCTCCGGTTTTAGATGGCGACAGGGCACTGTTTGCAGGCAGGCAGGGAATTATCGTTTCCGCAGACCTCTCGCAAAACAGGATACTCTGGGAGCGCAGCCTGGACATCGGCACTGGAAAAGGCATCTTTCAGGATATTGCGGTCGGTAAGGAGGGGGTATTCCCCTTCACCGGAGATGCGTTTCATGCTCTGTCGGCAGACAACGGAGCGGTTCTCTACAGTTCTGTAAAAGCTACATGCGCGCCTACGTATCATGAGGGAAAACTCTACTTCGGCGACCCTGGAAGGCGTTTTGTGTGCATGGATGCTGCAACCGGTAAGATACAAAAAACGTACACGCTCGACAGCGTGATCAACCTACAGCCGGCCGTGTACGATGAAAGCGTTTTTGTAGCAACGAGCTCAGGAACGATTTACCGGCTCGAACCCGGCTACATGTAGCCCAAACTGCAGAAAAAAAACCTGCAATTCAAACTCCATAGATGTGTGATGCATTTCTGAAGAGAAGCATTTCAGCGAAATTTTTTGCATCTTCAATAGAAATATACCCTTCAGCAACCTTCTCCGCGAGCACGGACGCAACCACATGCTGAAAGGCGAGTAGGGCCCCATAGGCTTCCTCGGAAGTCCAGCTGTCGCTTCCCCATGCGAGCTTGTCACATGAAGGCACGACTTCGATATACTCGTGAAGGGCTGTCTTCGCCGCGTTTGTGGAGATCAATGGCAGCCATACGAGATCGACAAGAACGTTACTGTGGTTGTGCGCAAGTGCGCCGGTTTCGTGAATCCATGGGTACCCTCCGTGAAAAAGCACAAACCGGGTGTCGGGATGACGCTTTATCAGCCCCTCGAGAGCCAGGGGATTGGAACCTGAAAGTTCACCGAGACCCGTGTGGACCTGATACGGCACGTTCAGTTCCGCAGCAAGCTCGCAGATCCTGTTGATGATGAAGTCGCCGTACGCACGCATGTCGACATCGCCCACCTCACTCGGGTCTCGCATGTAGACGCGCGCAGCGCTTTCAAAAGACCCGCGGTAAATCTCGATCGGCCGCTCGTACGCGGTTGCCAGCTTGAATGCAACTGCTCCGTGTTTCACCCGCTCACGGTGAAAGGCTTCGAGATAATCGACGTACTCCCTGAATGTGAGACCATCGATGGAGAAAAATTTCCAGGGGGATTGGTCATCGTGATCGCGGCAGGCAGGATGAAAGCAGGTGACGAACATGTCGGAGCGAACCACAGGCTTGAACAGCTCAGGGTGGCCGAGATCCGAGCCGGTGTTCCAGTAAATATCTGAAAGCCCGACTCTGTATCGACAATATGTTTCGAGCACCTGCAAATGAAACCGGTCCGCTTTATGGGAATTCCGAATTTTTTCAGAAGTCTCTTTCCAATTTTTCGCGGTTATCCCACCTTTGAATCTGTAAATCTTTTCCAATGCTTTCTCAAGCCAGACGAAGTACGAGTTGTACCGCACTTTCTGGAGGAAACGTTCGTGTTCCTCTTCAGTTTCACCCACCGGCACCTCAAGCCATGCTACATATGAATGTTCAAATAGTTTTTCGAGCGTGAGACGAGACTGATCTTTATCTTCCAGATGATGTTCATGGGTGGACACAACCGGAAGCTGTTCGATAAAATCGTATAGGATACCGTAAAAATCCCTTCGCATAGATCCTCCCTTTTTGCAGATTGCACATAGAAAACGCGTTCTCTTTTGTGCTCATGCGATATAGATTCTTTCCTCTATTGCTTATCACACAACTGCGCGTGTGTAAAGAGAGAAAATGCTGTTTTTTCTGTGGCACAGAGCTTTCGATTGACATTTTCTCCTGCCTTATGTACGCTTAGTTTTGTTTTTACGGAGGATTCGTCATGAGTAGTCTCGTCTGGGTCGAGCTGGATTCGAAAGCACCCGACCACAACGTGAAAGAGCTCAGAAAAAACACCCAAAAAGAGGTTCTTTTCTGCGCGGTCGTCAAGTCAAACGCCTACGGACACGGAGTGGCGCAGATCCTAAAACTTCTGCCCTCCGCAGACTGGTTTGCCGTGAACTCGCTCGAGGAGGGGATCGAGCTCAGGGAGCTGGGGGTGCAAAAACCCGTTCTGCTTCTCGGCCATGTCTCGCTTGCCAGGCTAAAAGAAGCGGCGCGCGCTCACCTGCGCCTCTCGGTGTACAACAGAGAAACCCTCACCGCTCTTTCACGGCTTAAGGCGAGAGAGGATCCTGTACCGGTTCACCTGAATGTGGAAACCGGCACAGGAAGGCAGGGCGTGCTCATAGAGGATCTCCCCTCATTCGTCCGGGAGATACAAAACACGAAAAACGCTGTTTTAGAGGGTGTGTCGACCCACTTTGCCAATATCGAAGACACCCTGAATCACGAATACGCGGAACACCAGCTCACCGCATTCGGTGAGGCGCTCTCGATCATAGAAAAAACCATGGAGAAACCGCGCATTGTGCACACCGCGTGCACCGCTGCGGCGATTCTGTTCCCGAAGACCCATTTCAATATGCTGCGGGCCGGAATCGGAATATACGGCCTCTGGCCCTCAAGAGAAACCTACCTCTCGACCCTCATGGGGCAGTTGCCTGTTCCGGATTTAAAGCCGGTGCTCTCCTGGAAAACGCGGATCGCGCAGATCAAGACTGTGAAGGAGGGGAGCTACATCGGCTACGGCTGTACTTATAAAACCACACGTGAGACCCGACTCGGCGTTCTGCCCGTCGGGTATGCGGACGGGTATGACAGAAAAATGGGAAACACGGCCTATGTCCTCGTGAAGGGAAAACGCGCGCCTGTTATCGGAAGGGTATGCATGAACCTTTGCATGATCGATGTCACGGATATCCCCGACGTGAAACTCGAGGACGAGGTCGTGCTTCTGGGAAAAAGTGGTGAAGAAACCATTACTGCGGAAACAATGGCCGGATGGGCAGGCACGATCAATTATGAAATCGTGACCAGGATAAACCCCTCCCTTGAGAGGTGGGTCTTGTAACGTCGTAACCATAAAGAGGATTGAATTACTGAGTGAAAATAGCAGTTTCTCCTGAAAACGATTTGACTGGAATCTTATCTTGTCCTACACTTTTAAAGAGGGACAAGCACTGCAGACGGAGGACACCGGGCAATGTCTGATGAAACGATTTACAAACGAGATGAGAAAGGGAAAAAAGTTGCGAAGAGCCTGCAGACGAAGCACATGAGAATCAGGTTCAAGGACAAGGATATCGATGTGAACCGGCTCATCACGATCGGAAGAGATCCGAAAAACGATATCGTTGTCAAGGACGATCCGCTTGTTTCTCGTAAACACGCACTGATCGAGAAGGAAGGCTCCCGCTACTACATAATGGATAAGGGGAGCACAAACGGCTCTTATCTGAACAACAACCCTCTCCCGAGCTGCGAGCGGGTAAAAATCTCACCCGGAGATGTGATCATCGTTGGAAAAACAAAGCTCGAGATTCTCTAGTACCGATCCTTATAGTGCTCTGTGCGCAGCCATCAGATATCGGCTGTTGACATATCTGACTGTTCGATTTACCATTACGTCACCATGAAGATCATCAACTTTCACGAACACATGTCCGACGACCTCATTAAAAGGAAAAAGAAACACGAAAACATCTCACTTGACACAGCGTATCTTTCTTTTTTCTGTGATCGGTTCATTCCCCATACCGCGCCTTTTAAGCTGATTCAGCATGCGGTTCGTCTTGTGGGGCCGCTTAAGGTGTTGTACGGGTGGGAGAGAACCGACCCCCGCATCATTCTGGAGGCGGACATTCCCGAACGGAGCAAGGAGCTCATCATGCATGAAAATGCGTAGAGGTTCCTGTATCGTTGAAACTGAAAGATGAGACGTGAAACAGCTTGTCTGTTTTCAGATAAAAGGGGTGCTGTTTCGCCTCCGTATATGAATCTGATCGACCCAGGCGCGGTTTGAGAGCGAGAGGAGATAGAGCACAGTGTGTGCAATATCCTCAGGCGGCATGAGGACCGACCGGTCGAGATCTGGACGTGCCTCTCCGATGAAGCTTGTGTCGACACCGCCGGGAAGAATCGCGGAGACGCAGATGTTGTGTTCCTGAGCTTCCACTGAGAGAGACTTTGTAATCCCCATGACTGCATGTTTGCTCGCCGTATACGCGGACTGCTTTGGATACCCCTTGAACCCCACGACACTGGATATATTAAAAATATAACCCTGTTTTTTCGGGATCATGAGTTTCAACGCGCGTTGACAGCAGAGATACATACCCCGAACATTCACGTTCATCAGTGTGTCGAAATCTTTCATGTCGAAATCAACCAGCTTTCCCCAGATACCAATACCGGCATTGTTGACCAGAATATCGAGTCTGCCAAACTGCTCCGCGATCCGCTCAAAGAGCGCGATCGTTTCCTGCTCAGATGAAACATCTGAAGCAGCCGCTGTCGCGCTTCCTCCGCGTGCTGAAATTTCCTCCTTCACGGATTCCAGTTTGTCTCTGCTGCGTGCGCTGAGAACAACGTGTGCACCCGCATCCGCGAGTGCAATACCGATACTCCGGCCGATTCCCCGGCTCGCCCCTGTCACGAGCGCAATGTGATCATGTAGATTCGCTGACATAACGAACGCCTTTTTTTGAGTTTGGAAAATCCTTTTGCAGATAATACCATAAAGCGGGGGGAATCACAAGGCCGATTTTCCTGCCCTTGTTTTTTTTCTCGAACAGAAGCGGAGAGGAAGTGTTTTGTGTATTGCAATTCGCCAGACACTTACGGTTTTTTCTGTATTTTGCATTTTCTGTGTGATAAAATAATAGACGAACCAAAGCGCGTCGCCATCCCGAAAAAAAGGCGGAAGAAACGGTGGGTTTTGTGAGCAGTGCACGTATATACCGGCACGCAGAATCGGAAGGGTATGTTGTTGCGGGTTTCGACTCCTACTGCCTCGAGGTAATACAGGCACACGTCATTGCCGCTAATGCAGAAAACGCTCCTTTTCTTCTTCAGGTCACTCCAAAGGGACTGCGTCAAATCGGGCTCGGGTACTTCACGGCAATGGCACGAGCGCTCATCAGCAACAGCACTGTACCGGTCGCGATGCATCTCGATCATGGGACAAGTCTCGATGAAATACAGCCATGCATCGAAAAAGGATTTACATCAGTGATGATTGACGGTTCGAAACTTTCATTCGATGAGAACATCGAAATCACCAGACGCGTGGTAAAAATCGTGCACAGGCGCGGAGTGACGGTGGAGGCCGAACTCGGGAGGGTCCTTGGAAAGGAGAGTGACATCGAGGTGAAAAACGGAGAGGAAAGCTACACAGACCCCGATGCTGCCGTGGAGTTTGTGAGGGCAACCGGAGTCGACAGTCTCGCTGTTTCAGTGGGAACGAAACACGGATTTTACCGGAAAGAACCTCTCATCGACTTTGAACGGCTTGCCGCCATCCATGAAAGAGTACGAGTGCCCCTGGTCTTTCACGGTGGGACGGGACTGGGTCCTGAAATAATAGACCGCGCCTCAAAGCTCGGGGTGCGAAAAATCAATATAGGAACGCTGATAAAACATGCGTTCACGTCAGGTGTGAAGGAGTACACGCACGCACATCCGGATGAAATCGATCCTCGGAGGATTCTCGGGCATGCACGGGACAACACGGTCAAGGAGCTGAGAGCGGTTTGCAGGATGTTCGGCTCGAGCGGAAAAAACTGGCTGAAATAGCGAAGAAAGGAGCCCCGGGAAATGAAAGAGATGATCGGAGAACATACAATAAGATCGATACTTAAACAGCCTGACACGTGGGAGTCGACGATTTTAGAGGTAAAATCCAAAAAGGAGGAGATTCTCGCATTGTTCAGGGGAGTGGAGCACGTGCTGTTCACTGGATGCGGTTCTAACTACTACATGTCCCTGTCTGCTGCATTTCACCTGCAGTTTCTGTGCGCAATCCGGGCGAGGGGTGTTCCCGCTTCCGAAATAGTGCTGTTCAAGGAGGGGGTATTTGCCCCTCATGTGAAGACCCTTGTGGTGGCGCTGTGCCGGTCTGGGGAAACGACCGAAGTCAAGGAGGCAGTGAAAAAGGTTAAACAAAGCCCGATGTGTAAAACCCTCTACATAGGCTGCTATCCCGAAAGCAGTGTCGCAAAGATGTGCGATCTCGCAATCGGTCTTTCCGATGCCCAGGAGAAAAGCGTGGTGACCACGGAGTCGTTCACTGCTATGCTGCTCGCTGTACAGATAATAGCCGGATGGCTTTCCGGCCCGGTGGCAGGAAAACAAGACGAATACGGAGATCTGCTCTCTTTTCTTCCGGAAACCGGACGCAGGATCATTCGAACTTTTCATCCGGACATACGGTCTATCCCTGTTCATGCATATTCCCAATTTGTGTTTCTCGGATCAGGTCCCTTTTACGGGATTGCAAACGAATCCATGTTAAAAATGAAAGAGATGGCCCTCGTTCCCTCAGATGCCTTCCATGCACTGGAGTTCCGGCATGGGCCGAAATCGATCCTCGATAAAGACGTTCTCGTCACGCTCTTTTTTTCCGATAGCGGGCTTCACTTTGAAAAACAGCTTCTTAAAGAAATAAAGGCTCTCGGCGGTTCAACGGTGTCGGTCTGTGACAGTGCTGACTCAACGGTTCGCGATGAATCAGATTACCTCTTTGAACTGCGCTCGAACATCCCGGAATGCGCCAGAAGTGTGCTCTATGTACCGATCATGCAGCTTCTCGCATTTTACAAGGCCTTGTCCAAAAACATCGATGTGGACGCTCCCAGAAACCTTTCCTATTACGTTACGATCCGAGACTGCTGTTGACAAGAAAGTGCTGAACATTTATCATCACTTCATGTTCCAGAACATCGATTCAAAGTTTTTCAAAGAGCTTGAGCACATGAATCCGGATAACGTGTGCAGCAGGAGTCTCGCCGAGTTCGATCCGGAACAGGGTATGTACCGTGTGTCTGAGTTTGGTGAGCCGCTGGCCATGGGAGATGCGGCATTTCGGTTCCAGATTCTCCCCCGGATTCCTCTTACTGCAGTGCTCTGGTACGGTGACAAAGAATTCGAAGCATCAGCAAAGCTTCTCATGGATTCGACGATCCAGCACCACCTTCCACTCGATGTGATATACCCGATGTCTGTGGAATTCATACGAAGGTTTGTGGGGTATCTTTGATTGGTGTTTTACACTCACCTCCGAATTTCGGTTTTCAGTACCTTTTTCAGCTTTTCATAGAACTCTTTTTCCGTTATCTCGAACTTGTTTATGTACTGAACCGATCCGATTTGGAGCTTGAGGCCTTCAGAAAGGCGCGTTTCATCGAGAAATACGACGATAATGTCCTTGTTTTCGTTGAACGCGAGGTTTATCTCGTTTCGCACGTTTCTGGAAGCGGAAGCGGACGGGCTCATGAATACGAGAAACTGTGAACATTTGATAACCGACTTTCCCACGACCTCGGGCCACTCGTTTCCCGGTTCGATTCCTTCGTCGTACCAGATCCGATACCTGCTCCTGTTCAGCGACTTGAGGACTTTAAACACGGTTTTCATGTCTTTGTGAGAGTAACTGGTAAACAGATATTGCTTGGCCCCTCTGTATGCGGGCATGGGAGTCTTGACTGGAGGCTTATGCTTCTGTAACGCATTTCGCCTCGATGCTGTTCTTGGGGGCGCAGTGGTTTTATTCCGCGCGCTTTTTGATGCTTGCTTTTGCTGCGAGGCGGCGGAGCTTTTCACAGCGGTTTGTTTTTTCGGCGCACTCTTTTTTACAGCGGGTTTTTTTCTGGCTTGCGGCTTTTTTGCTGCGGTTTTTCGAGAGGTTTTTTTCGAAGTTTTATTTTTTCTGCGCGGCGTTTTTGAAGCGGACGTTTTACGCGAGCTCGATTTCGCGGCCGACCGTGTGCCTGTTTTCGTCGGTCTCTTTTTTGTCTTTGTTGTGGACATGGCTGTACCTCTCACAGAATACTAAAGAATTTCGTTTTTTCTCTTTACGAGATAGATCGGGTACTTCCCGAACTCTTTTGGAAGAACAATTATTCCCACGTATTTACACTCCAGCTCATTGTTTCTGTCCGACATGAGCAGTGAGGCAAACTGTTCGCTCGCATACACGTTGCCAGGACTGGTGATGGGTTCGATTCTTGCAGCCTGATTCACATGGGTGCCGAAATAGTTCATTCGGTTCAGCACCGGTTCTTTTGCACTGAACACCGGGCCTGCATGCAGGCCGATTCTGATGTTGAGATTTTCAGGCAGATTGCATTTTTGCCGGTCGATATTTTTCACAAAATCCCTCAATTCGAGGGCGTACTGCGCCGCCGAAACCAGGTCTTCAAAGACAAAGTACAGTGCGTCTCCCCACATATTCCTGAAGATCGGCTTGTTTCGTGTTTTATCCAGGTTCTCAGCAAGGGGGTGCAGAAATTTGTCGATATACGACGGAATCTGCTCCTCTTTCAATATGCTGAATCCGACAAGATCGGAAAAGAGAAGGGCTTTGATCGATCGCTGTATGGTGAGCCCGGCCGCACCCCTTTTTTTCTCCCGCGAAGCAGGTTTCAAAAGGTCTTTTTTTCTGGTCCGAGAAGCCGATTTTCTTATATTTTTTGCCTGATAGAGGTCGACTGTTTTGATTGGAAGCTTTTTCGATTCCCACACCTGTATGAATTCCGATGTTCCGCCGGAGCCGGCCTGTTTTTTTCCGTCCCATACAGCGACGAGAACAGGTTCGGTTTCCAGCACTTCACTTCTCAGCAGCGCCTTGCCCATGATAATCGAGTTGGCGTAGTCGAACAGCACATCATCTCCAAGATACTTTCCCCCTGTGACATTTATGATTATGGAGCTCTTTTCCATTGCCCTTTTCGCACGCTGCACCCATTCGTCTCCCGCAAACGCGACGCTCGTTTTGATGAAGTCTTCTCTGTCGAAGGGCAAAATGATATTCATCTCGGCATTTCTTTCCTGCATGCACTCAACAAATAGTATGTCTGACCCGCATGCCACTGAAGAGTATCCGATTCCTGCATTGATTGAATCGAGTGTGGAGAACAGCTTCTTTTTTGTCTCTTTTTCGAGCTCTGGAGGAAACCGCGGGTTTTTTCTCTCCGGATGGTCTATCATGTGGCCGGTGAACGCCACGATCCTGGGGATCTTCAATATGTCGAGGATTTCCTGATCGATATCGATATACTTTCCCAAAAGCTTTATCTGCCTCCGGGTGCTCGCGAGGTCGGAATAATTTTTCGTACTTGTCGCCTTTGCTTTTAAGAAATACTGTTTTGCATCCTCGATTTTTCCGACAAGGAGATTTCCCTCTCCCATGGTGGCAAGACACCAGTACGAGGGGGCTGAAGATCTCTGTATCTTTTGCATACAGATGCGAATCACAATGGACGCAAGTTTCTCCGCAGTCTGTGCGTCTCCAAGCATCAGGCTTAGGCTTGCTGCGTTTATTCCGGAATAGTATCCCTTGTTCTTTCGAAATGCCTGAAAGTAGAGATTTCTCGACATCTTCAGCTCGGAGCTCAACGAGGGCGCCTGTCCGGAAATAATCCACATGTCTTTGTACACTCTCCCGAGTAATCCGAGCGTTTCTTCGTCATAATTTCCTTTCTTCAAGAGGCCCGACAGGATGTCCCGCGCTCTCGTGAGATATCCGCATTTAATCAGAGAAAGAGAAAAGAGCTGGTTGAGACGAAGATTTTCTGCAAAGAATTGAAGACCTTCACTCAATATGTCGTAGGCAAACATGACCTGCCCGAGTTTGTACGCGCTCTCTCCGATACGGATGTAATATGTCGGGTCCTTTCTCCACTGTGATTCATCTTTCGAGATCCAGAGCTCGTGAATCACGTTCTCGATTTCGGGATTCCTGAGATCGAGTTTTTTCTCGAATGCATGTATTTCGATGCGTTCATTCATTCGGTTTCTGCTCTCATATTGAAGTATAGCCTGTTTTCTTACAAATATCATATTTTATCAATTGCAGCGGCATATACATCTGTAGTATCATAATACACTCATGTATCGTGCGTGGTGCAAGAGGAGGGTACATGGATGTCGCTTTGATCAATACGAACCGAATAAAACCGCCCATAGCTCCTATAGGACTCGAATACGTGGCTGAAGGGCTTTATGCAGCAGGACACTCACCGTACATACTCGACCTGCAGTGGGAGGATGATTCTGATTCTGCTGTTGAACGGTTTTTCGCGAAAAAGGAGTACGAGCTCGTCGGGGTGAGTATCAGGAACACCGATGACTGCGCCTACAGCAGCAGGCAGTCGTTTTTCCCGGAGTATGAATCTATGATGGGAGCTGTCCGGAAGAATTCAGGGGGAACGGTTGTCATTGGCGGAGTTGGTTTTTCATGTATGCCGGAGCACTCTGCAGAAGTCCTCAGGCCGGATGCCGGGTTGTGGGGCGACGGGGAGCATCTTTTCGCAGATATTGCCACACGTATCGAGAAGAGGGAAGCCTGGAAAGGTGTTCTAGGTTTGGTGCTCCCAGCTGAAAGCGGGTGGAAGCGTGCTCCACAGAGTTTCCCCGATTTGGGGGAGTTGCCGGAAATGACGAGGAGGTGGGTTGATAACCTTCGGTATTACAGAGAAGGGGGACAGGCCGGCATAGAGACAAAGAGGGGGTGTCCGGGGTTATGCATTTACTGCGCAGATCCTCTGGCAAAGGGAAAGACGCTTCGATTGCGGGATCCTTCCCGTGTGACGTCTGAATTGAAAAGGCTCGTTGGGATGGGAATCGACCATTTTCACCTGTGCGACAGTGAGTTCAACATACCTGAAATGCATGCGGAGTGCATCTGTGAAGAGCTCATCAGGCACAGGACGCTGAAAAACGCGCGCTGGTACACATACTGTTCACCGGTTCCTTTTTCCCGCCGGCTGGCAGGGCTGATGCGACGAGCGGGATGTGCCGGGATTAATTTCGGTGTGGACAGCGGAGACCGTCAAATGCTTCGGAGACTCAGACGGAACTTCGTCCCTGAAGATATTGTGGATACGGTTGCAGCCTGCAAGGAGGAGGGCATCACCGTCATGCTGGATCTCCTTTTGGGCTCTCCCTCTGAGTCGGAAGAGAGTATTGTGCACACCATTGATCTGATGAAAAAAATCAACCCGGACTGTGTGGGGGTGAGCGTGGGAGTCAGAGTCTATCCAGGAACACCCATAGAATCCATAACAAAGAGTGATTCGATGAGAGATGGAATCAGCGGGGACGAACACAGGAATGAACCGGTTTTCTTTATCGAGAAGGGGATTGCACACGATATCTTCGGTATCATTGACAGACAAGTCGGGAATGACAGCCGCTTTTTTTTCTTTGATCCTTCGAAACCTGAGGTCAATTACAACTATAACGCAAACGAGCGGCTGACAGAGGCCATTTCAAAGGGATATCGCGGCGCGTACTGGGACATTCTCAGGCGATATACAGGTTGAGGAAACGTATACATGTTTATAATCTGTCACACATTCACCGTATATCATC
>Ga0315545_1003355_pt1 | contig 13778 bp, 14 predicted proteins | sample SalMarSW160210MG_FD_203096 | JGI IMG/M metagenome (GOLD analysis project Ga0315545, IMG submission 203096) | Salt marsh sediment microbial communities from the Plum Island Ecosystem LTER, Massachusetts, United States - Salt Marsh Sediment SW1602-10 ... | reverse complement strand
GTTTTCAATAAAAGAAAACAAATTATTCTTTGACGGTTTAATTAGGAGTTTGAGCATAACAGGAAAAGACAAAAAGATTTCTATTTCTAAATAATCAAAAACTGTTTTTTATTAACTTTTATATACTAAATTATCTATTCTATAAAATGAAAAAGAAAACTTTAAATTTATTTATCGGAGTTGTAATGTTTGTCGCTGTTCTTTTAGGAGGATATGTTGTTTATGAGCATTATGACTCTGAAACAATTAAAATAGCTAACTGGAACTTGCAGGTTTTTGGGCAGACAAAAGCAAACAATCTTGGATTAATGCAAATTTATTCAGAGATTATTGAAGATTATGATATAATTTTTGTCCAGGAAATAAGAGATTCCTCACAGATGGCATTTCCAAAGTTGTGCTCTATGTTGCAAAATTATTCCTGTATGTCTTCAAGCAGGGCAGGAAGAACTTCAAGCAAAGAGCAGTATGGTGTAATTTACAAAAATGAAATAAATCTAATTGATTTTAAAGATTATAATCCTGATTCGCAGGACAGATGGGAGCGCCCGCCGATAAAAATAATTTTTAATATTGAGGATTATTCTTTCACTGTTTATAATATTCACATAAAACCAGAAGATGTTCAGGAAGAACTAAATTATTTGGAAGATGTTGTTTCAGATGCAGGAAATGTTTTAATTCTTGGGGATTTGAATGCAGACTGCTCTTATTACAAGAATGAAGAGCAAACAGAGTTCAATGGCTGGAACTGGCTCGTAAAAGATGACGAGGACACAACCTCTTCAGATTCTGATTGTGCATATGACAGAATAATTTTAAATGGCGACGCATATGAAGAATATGTACGCGACGGGATTTATAAAAAAGGCATAACAACAGATGTTTCTGACCATTATCTTGTCTGGGTTGAGATGAAGATATAAGAGAATGGAAGGGGACGTTTTTGAGGATGGGACAAGTTTAATTTTGGAGAAGAAATAACTTTTTAAATGAAAAAGAACCCTAATTATTGAGGTGATAATTAAATCATCTCAGTTTAATTCTGAGACAAATAAAATGGATAAACCAAAACCAAGAACCAATCACCCACATGAATCAACATGGGACCACCATGGAAGTTCTCAATGGACATATTTTAATGATGAAGTAAAGCAAAGAATAAATTTTTTCTTATCACGAAGATTACACGGTAAAAATATAGATGTTGGAGGGGGGTGGTATTTATCTTATCCAAATTCTACGGTTGTTGATTTATCTTCTGTGTGTCTTGCCCATAATCCTGCTAAAGAAAAACTCCAATTTGATTTAGATGAATTGGGCGAAGGGAAACATCTTCCTTATGGGGAAGGGACTTTTGATTCTGCTACATTGATTAGTGTATGGCAATATCTCAAACACCCAGTTGCTGTAACAAAAGAATTAGAGAGAATACTAAGACCTGGAGCTGAGATTTATTTAATCAATGGTCAAGGAGGAGCATTACAAAAATGTGCTGTTAGTTCTGGTAGAAGTCAAGATGTTCAAAAATTCTTTCAAGAGAGGGGATATGATACTTTAATAGAAAATATTCCATCGTTTGGAAGAGATGTTAGAGGATTCCAGTCGGTTTGTGTGGCAATGCCAGATAGAGATTTATTTGGAGTTGCCCCATCAAGAGTAAGAAATAAAGAAGAGAGAAATAGAGAAAATGAAGAAATATGCCAAGACCCTTCTATATTTCAAAATGAATTTGCAGATTGGGAATTAAGGAAAAGAGCAAATTTACTATCTAAAATTTCAACATTCCCTATTACAAGGTATTCCCAAGAATATTTGGAGAGAATTGAAAGATTTAGTCAGGAATATCATGAACAAACTAATGGAGTTCCTCTTGTTTTTGATGAACACACTATTGAACCTGAATTATTAATGCTTACTCCAGATTATAGATTTTTATTTGCTACAATGTTTTTGATGGGAGAAGAAGAAGCTGTTGATAAATATAATGGACCTGCGGATGATTTACTTAAAAAACATAAGTTGGGATTTTCTGGACATTGCAATTATTTTGATTTTGAAACAACACAAAAATTATTAGAGCATTGTGATAAATTTGAACCAAGAAAAGATGATTATTGGGGAAGAACAAGTGGAAATGAAACAGAATTAAGAAAATACGCAGATTTCATTTCAGCTATTGGAATGAATTCTTTTACAAGAGAGTTACAAACACAGATTTATCAAAGATTAAAATTAAGAGTGGAAGATTTCGATGAAAGAGTAGAAAGACAAAGGGCTTTTGGATACCATATGGCAACTTTTGAAGGAAAACAACAAAGAAAGATTGATCAGTTGGTTGATGCTAAAAGAGTAATAGAAAGTAATGGAATAGAAATAGTTGGGGAGGGTAGATTAAATTATTTGCCTTACATATCAAGAATGAGAACCTTTCTTTTAAGATAAGTGTTGCCTTTTTCCATAAAACCCCGCAGTGCAAACTCCTGACCTCGCACGGGTTATTGATAACTTATTTTTTTCCCTACACGAAATCGCTCGGAATCGAAAAGAAATCTTTGGGATTTACTCCGGTGTCCTGTGAATGGAACTTTCAGTTCCATAAAACGCCCAGTGCAGGAATCGAACCTGCCAGTCCCGAAGGACCCGGATATTTGCGAACAAATCAAACGAATTCGTAGCAATCCGGTGCAATACCACTATGCGAACTGGGCATGATTATAGAATTATTCAATAAGTTTTAAAGTTTTTGCATTTAGATAATTATTTTTTAGAATATAAATCTTTAAATAATAAAAGGACAGATTAACTTTATGTCTAATCCAGGTAAAGTTCTTTATCAAACTAAAGAAGGTCCATTAACTCAAAGAGAATATGAAGGATTGTTAGATGAAATCCATGATAAAAAAGATTATTTAGATATGGAAAAAGCATTAAACTTCCTTAATTCAGAAGGAAAATTAGAAACTACCTCTTTGACTAAAAGGGAAGTAACCCAAGTTTTAGAATTAATAGTTTTTAATACAATTGGTGTAAACAGAAATTAATTATTCAAACAGGCCAGATATATGGAAGATTATCTTTTTCTTTCCATTTGAATTTTGAATAATGCTTTTGATTTTTTCTTAACAAATTGCTTTTATGAGATGCATGAAATTCTTTATTTCCAAACCATTTTGGAAAAACTGTTCTTCCTCTTGTTTTTTCAAATTTCATATTATTTTTATATCCTCTTTTAATCCATTCTTCTAAAGATTTGTTAAAATATAATTTAAGAGCATTTGGATATTTTCTCCACATTCTTACAGCAGGATGATTTTTCCAACCTTTTTTTCTGGTTCTTTTAAGAAGAATGTTCAATATTTGATAAGCTTCTACTCTCTGTTTTCCTAATCTTTTATCATCTAAAACTTTTAATGATTTTTCAATATTTGGATATGGCAGAAATGTTTGCATTTTAAAAAGTAGCAGGAGCGGGATTTGAACCACGCGACCTCCGGGTTATGGGCCCGACGAGCACTCCAGACTGCTCCATCCTGCTATAATAATAAATCACTTAGAATGCTTTTAAGGTTTTCTAAAACGCCCATGCCCTGAGTTGAACAGGGATGTCCAAAGGACGCGGAGCTCGAGTCCGCTGCAATACCGTTATGCGACATGGGCACGCCCGCACCAGGAATCGAACCTGGGAGCCCAAAGGGCCATCCGCTCCAGGGATGTGCAATACCACTATGCGATACGGGCACACTCTAGCATCTTTACACAAAAAACAAGAACAATTGATTTATATTGTTTTCTAACTAAAAACTTTAGACATAAAAATAACAAGGTTTTTATATAAAAAACTTTTCTGTTAGCCATGTTAAAGCTGGGAATTGATGATGCAGGAAGAGGTCCTGTAATTGGACCCATGGTTTTGGCAGGATGTTTAATCGACGAAAAAACAGGAGGCGAATTTAAGAAATTGGGGATTAGGGATTCAAAGCAATTGACTCAAAAAAGAAGAGAGTTCTTGGAAAAAATAATAAAAGAAAAGTCAGAGACTTTTGAGATGGTAGTTATTTACCCAGATGAGATTGACGGAGAAAACAGCAAGGGGATAAAATTAAATGAACTTGAAGCCATTGCCTGCGCTAAAATAATAAACAAAATTAACGAGGGCTATAAAACTCAAAAATTCTTGCATCATTCCTCAGGATTTTTGGGTGCTCAGAAATCTAGCAGTAAAAAGATTTCTGACAAAATAAAAGTTTTCGTTGATTGTCCTTCTGTAAGCATAATCAAATGGCAGGATTTCTTAAAAACAAAAATTAAAAATCTTTCAAATCTGGAAATTTCTTGTGAACACAAAGCAGACAAAAACCATATTTCAGTTTCAGCAGCCTCTATTTTGGCAAAGTGTGCGAGAGAAAAAGAAATGGCGAGCCTTAAAGAAAAATATGGGGAGGGAATTGGTTCTGGCTATTGTTCAGATCCATTGACTTGTAAATTTTTAGAAAATCATGCGCGAAAACATAAAGACAAGGGAATTTTCAGAAAAACTTGGGCAACTTGGAAAAGAGCTCAGACAATGAAAGAGCAGAAGAAGCTGGAGTTTTAGAAAAATTATCAATCATATAAATTCTTATAAAGATATAATCTTTTAAATTATATGGTAGAGTATACTCTTGAAATACCTAATGGAAAAATTTTCCCTATAACTAATCTTAGCGTAGAAGAGGATAATCATTTATTCTTTCTTTGGTATGAAAAGTATGCTGATTTAGAGTTTTTAAAAGGCCTAAAACCTGGAGAGAGGGTTCTTTTGGATAATCAATTAATGTCTCTAGATAATGCTTGTGATTATTTTGGAATTAATGTCATGCCAAGATCAAAAAGCTTAATACATGTTTATTCAGATAAAGAAGAGTTCTTGGAGTCTATCCTTAGTCTTAAAGAAAAAGGAAGAAAAGAGCCAGATCCTCCTTATGTTATTGATCTGCTTGACCCTGTATTTTCTTTTGGTATAAGAAAATAAAAAAGAATTTATTTTCTCCCCAACATCTTTAAAAATCCCTGTTACTTTTTTCTCACATGGCATATATAAAAAAACTGGTGATGTATGGGTTTAAGAGTTTCCCAAAAAAAACAGAGTTGCCTTTTATTCCTGGGATAAATGTTTTCCTTGGTCCTAATGGTTCTGGAAAGAGCAATGTTTCAGATGCACTGTGTTTTGTTTTAGGAAGATTAAGTATAAAATCCATGAGGGCAGCCAAAGCAAGAAACCTGATTTTTCTTGGCACCAAATCAGCGTCGCCGGCAAAAGAGGCAATGGTCGAAGTTGTATTTGAAAATTCTGATAGAATGTTTTCAATAGATAAAAATGAAATTTCAATTAAAAGAATTGTCAGAAGAAACGGACAGAGTATTTACAAGATTAACAACGAGACAAAAACAAGGCAGGAAGTTTTAAGCTTGCTCGCTCAGGCAGGGATAGACCCGAATGGATTTAATATAATCCTGCAGGGAGAAATTCAAAATTTTGTGAGGATGCAGACCGAAGAGAGAAGAAAAATAATTGAAGAAGTTTCAGGGATTTCAATCTATGAATCAAGAAAGCAAAAATCCCTGAAGGAATTGGAAAAAACAGAGGAGAAATTAAAAGAGGTTTTTGCAATCTTAAGGGAAAGAACTTTGTATTTGAATAATTTAGAAAAAGAAAGACAGCAGGCACTGAGATTTAAGAAACTTGAAAAAGATGTCAGAAAATACAAGGCGAGCATAATTAATCAGAACTTAACAAAAAAGAAAAAAGAAGCAGAGGCAGTGAATTCAGAAATTTCAAAAAGGGATAAAGAAATAGAAAAAAATAAAAGAATTAAAAAAAATATCGGGGATGCAATCGCTGATTTTGAATCGAAAATAAATTCCATAAATTCAACAATACAAAAATCCACTGGTTTGGAGCAGGAAAAACTTAACCAGGACATAGCAAACATAAGAGCAGAACTTGCGGGCATGAATGTTAAACTTGAAAATTACGAGGGCAGACTTTCTAAAATTTTGAACCAAAAACAAGAACTTCGGCAGATAATCGAGAATAATAAAATTTCCATCCAGGAACTTCAAAGAGAATCTCCGACAATAGTGAAAAACCAAAAGGAAATAGAAATAAAAAAACAGGAGCTTGAAAAATTAGAAGAGCAAAGAAAGAAATTTTATGTGCTCAAGTCTGAATTCAAATCAATCAGGGAAAGAATTCAGGACAAGAATTCTGTTCTTCAGAATTACACGGCTGAATCTGAATTTTTATTAAAACAAATCAAATCACTTTCAGCAGAACTTTTTGACAGGAATACAGACGAAAATAAGTTGCGTGCGTTAAAATCTTCTTTAAAAGAAAAAAAAGAAATTCTGGCTGATTTAAATAAGAAGGAAATAGGACTTGAGAAAATATCTTATGCCAATGAATCTGAGATTGAAAAACAGAATCAGTTGATAGAAAAAATTTCTAAAATGGATGTCTGTCCGGTTTGCAAAAGCAGGATAACCAAGGAGCATATAGATTTAATAAGAAAAGAGGCGTTGCCAAAAATAGATTCATTAAAAAAAGAAATAGAAAATTCAGATAAGGAGTTAGGGGAGCTTTACAAGAAAAGAGGAATGTTGAATCAGGGCATAGAACAGATGGATTCGGAAATTTCTAAAAGAGAGTCTGATTTAATTAAGCTTTCAAACATTAATGAAAAAAAAGAGCAGATAAAAATTCTTCAGGAAAAAATAAAAGAAACAAAAGAAGAGATTGCCAGTCTAACCAAAAAAGAGAACATTCTTGAAAGCAATTTTAATAAAAATTTAAATGTCGAAAAGAAATACGAAATAGTCAGAATAGAATTTCAGGAAATTTCTCTGAGAACAGAGGAAAACGTCGATTCAGAAATTTCGTTCAAGCAAAGGGAACTTGAGCGTTCGAAAATTTCCTTTAACCAGCTTTTGAGGGAGGAGGAAGATTTAAATGGAGATCTGGCGGAAATAAAAAATAATTTAAAAGAAAAAGAGAAATTGCTCGAAAAGAAAAAAAAGCAGGAAGAGGAATTAAGCGAGAAATTCCAAAAATTAATTTCAGAAAGAGATGCTCTGCAGGAGAAAAGAAGGGAGAATGAGTTGCAGATTTCAACAGAACAAAATTTAATTTATAACATGGAGAGAGATATAAATAATTTCAAAATTGAAAAAGCGAGGACTGATGCAGAAGTTGAATCTCTTGAAATGGAAATGCTTGGGTTCCCTAACATAGAAATAATAAAAGAAAACAAAGAATCTCTTATTCATAAACTGGAGAAAACTCAGGAAATTTTATCAAAAATAGGTTCTGTTAATTTGCGTTCTTTGGAGGTTTATGATTCAATTAAAAAAGAATATGATGCAATAAAAGAAAAAGCGGGAATCATCTCAAAAGAAAAAGAAAGTGTTCTTAGAATAATTCACGAAGTTGATGTAAAGAAGAAAAAAGTATTTGTCCAGACATTGCGGGCGTTAAATGAAATCTTTTCAAGAAACTTCTCCCAATTAAGCGAGAAGAGCAGGGTTTTTTTAGAATTAGAGGATAGGAAAAATCCTTTTGATGGGGGGGTTAACATTATAGTTAAAACAGGAAATGGGAAATACTTTGATGTAAAATCTCTTTCAGGGGGGGAGCAGACACTCGTTGCTCTCTCATTAATTTTTGCTATTCAGGAATACAAACCTTACTGTTTTTATATTTTGGATGAAATCGACGCTCCGCTCGACAAAAGAAATTCCGAAAGACTTTCAGGATTATTAAAAAAGTATATGAAAAAAGGACAGTATATTGTAATCACGCACAACGACGAAGTAATCTCAAATGCAACTGCTCTTTATGGAATTTCAATGCACGATGGAATTAGTAAGATAACTAGTTTAAGGGTTTAGGTGTTGAAAAAGGAATAAGTCTTTCTCTCAAGCTTTTGTAATTTCTTCCTAAATCCTGATTAGGAATTTCTCCAGTGGGCAATCTCTCTATTCCCCCATATTCTCTTTCAATTAATCCTAAAAAATCTCCATATTCTGGCCAGTGAGTTCTGTGGAAAAGTTTTGTATCTGCTATTAATTGTTCTACTTCTTGTTTTGTAACCATTTTTACCTTAACATGTGCTCCTTTTTAAGAATTATTGTGTTTTATTAACTAATTACTAATTAATAATCGCGAGCCCCTGTGAGCCAATTTATTTAAACTCTTTCTTTTTCTTTTAGATATGGACAAAATTCAACTCCTTTCTTCTCTGAAAGCCAGAGGATTTTCTCCCCAAATTATAAGTGCTTTTTCAAAAGTTAAAAGAGAAAATTTTATTCCAGAAAAAATAAAACAACACGCTTATGAAGATACTGCCCTTCCTATTGGTAATGGACAAACAATTTCACAGCCATACACAATTGCCATGATGTTCTCTTTGCTTGAATTAAAAAAAGGGCAAAAGGTTCTTGAGATAGGTTCTGGTTGCGGTTATGTTTTGGCTTTAATTTCTGAAATAATTGAGAGCAATGGAGAAGTTTTTGGAATAGAAATTATAAAAGAACTCGCAGAAACTTCAAAAAAGAATCTTAAGAATTATAAAAATATAAAAGTGTATAATAAAAACGGCGCAGGTGGATTAAAAGAAAAAGCACCATTTGACAGAATTTTAATAAGTGCTGCATGTGAAAAAATTCCAAAAAAACTTTTATACCAATTAAAAAATAATGGAATACTCGTCGCACCTGTTGGTTCATATGAGCAGTCACTTGTTGCAGTTAAAAGAACCAAAAACAAATTCATTACGCAGAAAGAAATTCCAGGATTTATTTTTGTGAGGTTTGTTGGGGGTTAATTTAGAGGTTTGGGTAGATTACCTACAATAAATTTCGCAATTTTTTCAATTTTTGAATCTTTTACGAATTTAGGTTCTATATTGCCTGCTAAATTCATCAGATAGAATCCTTTTGCCGTGTCAAGGGTTAAAGAGTATGGATTTATTGTTCTCTTAAATTTAAATCTGCCCATTTCATCGGGATATTCTTTTTTAGCATTATAAAAAGCTGTATGTATCTCAGAAGACAAATTTAAAAAATCAGTCTCTCTTCCGCCTCTTCTTTGATATTCTTTTATGACTGCATAATAAACCTCTATTGCAGGATAATCTTCGTTTTCCATTCCAAGACATAATCTTCTTGCTTCAAATAATTAATTATAATTTAAACTATATAAAAAAGGAGAAAGTATAAATAAAAAATTAAAAAATTAAAAAAGTTTAGTAGTAACTTTCTCCGAGTTCTTCTGTTTTTTCAGGTTTTTTTGTTATCAGTACAATCAAAACAACAAGCAATACTAAAAAGATTATTGCCAGAACAATTGTCAATATGACAATCGGACTTGTTACTGTGCTTCCTTGTGCATTCAAACTAAGACTAACTGTACTTACAAGCTTTTCTCCGGAAAACACATTTACATTGAAATTGTATTCCCCTTCTGTGTTTGCATTTGCAGTTATTTTAACAGTCTTGCTTGAACCAGCAGGAACAGCAACAACAGATTCTCCGGCGTTTGATGAAAAACTTCCAGAGGATTCAGTAACAATTCTGTAAACTTTCAGCTTATCAGTTGGGTTTACAATCAATAGTTCATATTCTGCGTTTTCACCAACAGCAGCTGTTTTTCTTGCACTTGTCACAATCACATTTTCGGAAAAGTCGTTTTCTATGAAAATCTGCTTAACTTCACTGGATGTTAAGTCATCATTTGTGACCACTACTTCAAGTGCGTAAATTCCTTCTGAAACATCATAGGGAATTTCCAAATAAAGTCTTCCGCTAAATGTGTCAGTTTCATCATCGTCATAATCAGGATTCCATTCATCTGCAACCAAATCTCCGAAATAAGCTGATTTCTCAATACCTAATGTAGAGATGCTTGCAACAACATACAAATCATCTAAGTCATTGTAACCAATGTTCTTAACAACAATATCTACTGGGAAAGTTTCTCCAGCCTCAATTGTTTGAGGTACACTTAATGACTTAATCTTTGCATTGTATGAAGGTCTCTGAACTTTCAAAGTAATCTCATTGAACTTTGTCTTGTGATCCTTACCATCTATTTCAATGTTAAGAGTCAAGTCATCACTAAGTTCATCTTTAAGCTCGTAAGGAACCTTAAGTGTTAATACTTTTCTGTACTTAGAACCATTTTCAACATCAAATGGTTTAGTCATAGTATCAACATCTACTTTTTCGCCTTCAATTTCTGCTTCAACTGTAACATCAGAGTCATTTTCAAGAGCTGTGAAATACACTTTTATGCTGATTGTTTCACCAGCAACAACACTAACATCATTTCCAGCAGTGTTTATTCCATCAACTGTAACTTCTGTAACTGTTGCGATTTGGCCAGCACTTACACTAGCGACTAAGAATAAAGTCATAGCAATTGCAACAAAAGAAACCAAAAGGTTTTTTGTATTCATTTCCATTTTATATTTTTAATTGCAGAAAACTTTGTTTTCTGTAAATATGCATGATTTAGGGTATTTATAAACTTTACGATGACAACAAGAAAATGTAATTCTATAGTACTAAGTGTCAGTAACAGAAGGTGAAACGATTCATTCTTTATTTTTATTGTTATAAATTCTTAATCCCAAAACAGAATCTTCAACAGGAGAAGGACTTTCGTTTATTATTGTTATATCTTTGTTCTTTGGGAGATGTTTAAACAACCACCTCCAATATTTCTCTTCTGTTATTTTATGATGTCTTTCTCCTTTCTCTCCATACTCTATACCTGAAAAATGACAATGCCACTTCTTCTGCGGAAACAATTTTTTTAATTTCTCAAAATCAACTTTTCTCTCTCTCGCTAAAATATGAGCAAAATCAATGCAAAAACCACACTCTGTTTCTTTAACTAATCTGCTGATTTCTTCCACGCTTCCAAACACATTTATTTTTCCCATGGTTTCTGGAGCAAGTTTTACATCCCATTTGTTTTTTTCTATTTCTTTCTGCAATTCTTTAATCCTCTCCTTTATATGCAAATAAGTTTCTTGTTTTGAATCTTTTCCATAAAAACCAGCATGAAAAACAACCCTCTTAACACCCAGCCAATGTCCTGCTCTGCATGAATCTAAAATTCTTTTTTCACTTGCTTTAATTTTTTCTTCATCTTCTGAATTTAAATTAATCCAATATGGTGCATGAACACTTAAGCTAATCCCAAATTTTTCTGCTGCTTTTTTTATTCTAATAGCATCTTCTTTTTTCTTAATATAAACTTGATATGTAAAAGGAATTTCACAAACTTTGATTCCCCTTTTATAATATTTCTCAAAAGTTTCTTCAACTTCTTTAATAGGACCCATACCTGCTGGACCGAATTTTATGCTTGGCATGATTAAGGAAAGATGTAATCTTTTAAAGAAGTTTTGATAGATTTAATAGATTAATTTTAAATATACTTAACTCCAAAGCAATTGCCAATCTGTGACTTGATTAAAAGGAGTAATAGTTGTTTCTTGAGAATCATCATAAATTTCTGTACAGGAAACTCTTATTTCGAGAAATGTTCCTGGAAGCGGAGAAAATGCATGAGGATTTCCAGGATTTATTAAAAATGCATCAGATGCCCCAATAGGCTTTTTTACTTTAGAAACTTCCAAAGAAGTTTTATCTTGTTTATATTCAAAATAAACTCCCCCTCCTAATAAAACTTCTATACCTTCTCCCATTTTTTCATGAACATGAAAATCTGTAGGCCTTGGGAAGATAATCTGTATTATAGTATATCCAAGCTGTTTTATATCTTCCTCTCCAAAAGGAGACATTAGAAATAAACCAGATTTAGGGTCTAAAGAATATCCTCTTTCTTCTACATAATTAGCAATCCTATTCAACTCATCTGGTTCCCTGTGGACCATATACCATTCTCTAATAGGGCCTTCGTCCAATCTCTCTATAAATTTTTTCATAAAGTTTTATGATTTAATTCTATTTAAAGATTATTGTAATAAAAGACAAAAAGAAAGTTCGTTAAAACTTCCTTTACAAACTCAACAGTTTAATCTTTGTATCAGTTGTTGCAAAATTCTTGGCGACAATTACCTGACATCCTGCTTCTTCTGCGGACTGGATTATCAAACTGGTAACAGTGCCGTCAACTACAATTACAGAAGGTTTTTTCCTGATATTTTTTAAGACTCTGCTCAGGCCTCTGACTGAAGCTTTTTCAATCTCATTTAAAGATTCGTCCAAAAGAATGGCTTTGCCTGTCCCCTGGTTTTTATTTGAAAACTCCTTAAGTTTCGCTTCCATTTCACTATTCAAAGCAAATTTTTCTTCGTCGGTCTTTTTTGAATAATCTTTTTTAGAAAACTCACTTGCAGGATTTCTTTTTCTCAAATGCATCAAGATTTCTTTTCCAGTCAGTTCCTCAACTTCTTTTCCGTCCGGAGCAATTGCAATGTATTTTATGTTCGCGTTGTCAGTCACATTCTGCACAATTAATTTTCCTCCCCTGTCTCCGTCAACAAAAAGGGTGATTTCTTTTTCCTCCCCCAATTCCTTGATTTCTTCTGGAAGTTTTGTCCCGTTCATCGCAATTACATTGTTAATCCCGTTTCTTATTAAATTAAGAACGTCTGCTCTTCCTTCAACAACAATGAGCTCGTTTTTAGAAAGGTCGCCGCAGGGAAGTTTGTTTTTTCCGTATTCTTTTATTCCAGCCATTTTTGCAGAATCTTTTATCTCATTGGAGATTTCTCTTGAATCTGAAGAACCCCGAATCTCTGTCATTAACTTCTTAGCCCTTTCAAGAATGTAGTCCCTCTTGCTTCCCCTTACGTCCTCGATTCTTTCCACTTCTATCTGGGAATCACAAGGTCCGATTCTCTCTATTGTTTCTATTGCAGCAGCAATTAATGTTGTTTCTGACTGGTCTAATGCTGTGGGAATTTTGATAATTCCGTTTGTCCTTCTGTCTTTTCTTTCAAGTTCAACTTCAATTCTTCCGATTTTCCCTTCCTTTTGCAGTTCCCTCATTTCCAATTCAGCCCCGAGCAAACCTTCTGTCTGTCCGAATAAAGCTCCGATTACATCAGGTTTTTCCAAAGCACCTTCTGCTGTAAAATTCGCGTGTATCATGTATTTTATTGATACTGGACTTATTTTTGCCATGTTTTCTCCATTAATTTAATTATTGTTCTCTCACTTCGTTCGTTCATTGATATTGCTCCAGAATCGGCTTCGCCAGATTTCTCGCTAAATTTTATTATTATGCTAATTACTTTTAGCGAAGAGCCTCGACGAAAGTCTGGCTCTGAACAATCAATCTCGAGTTTTAGCGAGATAAACTTATAGAAAAATACCTAATTACTTTAATAATCCACTTTTCAAGAATAGCATAAGCTAAAATTAAATGTGATTGTGATTTGTGATAATATCTTAATTCCGTGATATTTTTCTAATAATAATTATTGATGAAGATTGCTTTTAAATGTTTCGGGAATTGATAAGTAAAAGAATAGCAATCTAAGTTTTATTTTAATACCAAAAAGATTATAACCTTTATTTTCTTATACTTCTTAAGGTAAAATAAAATGCGTGATGCTATGAAGGTTGCAGATGAAGCTGGAATATTTGATAGAATCGTCTTTGATCCAATTAGTGCAAGAAGCGAAAATAGAACGAGAAGCCATCTTGATTTTTTATCAGCAGGTAATCCCAGTTATGTTCCACCAAGCCAGAATCTTAGG
>Ga0315545_1003349_pt1 | contig 13790 bp, 13 predicted proteins | sample SalMarSW160210MG_FD_203096 | JGI IMG/M metagenome (GOLD analysis project Ga0315545, IMG submission 203096) | Salt marsh sediment microbial communities from the Plum Island Ecosystem LTER, Massachusetts, United States - Salt Marsh Sediment SW1602-10 ... | reverse complement strand
TACCCTCTTCGAGGGCAAGTTTCATCTTCCCCTTTATCCGATAATCCAATGACTTTCGCTCATAACATTCCGGGCAGGGGCCCGCCTGAAGTTCTGTTCCGTCATAGGGACAGTAAATATATTCTTCGGGAAATTCACGACCACAAGTTTTACATATCATCTTAGCCTCTTATCATTTAAAAATCTTTAATCTCATTTTTCGGATACTTGCAATCACTCACCAATTCTGAGGAGAGCCCAGCTATTATTTTAAGACACAATGGATTAGCAAGAGCTTTCAGCTTTTCACTTGCTATTTGATATCTATCTCTTACAGAATCGCCATCCGTTTTGTAAAGAATAATAGGTTTTTGGGGCTTGTCAAGGACTTTTTTGGGTTATGATGAAGATTTGCAGGTGATCTAATGGTCTAAGTTGTGAAAAAATTCACATTTTCCTTTATGTTGTGGGTTTTAAAAAAATCTGAGAAAGGGAACTAATTTATGGAATAACAAAAGATAGGTTTGGACTCAGATCCCACCGTATTGAGAATTGACCCTCCCCCTGATAATGGTCTGGCCACCTTCGCCAAGCATTTGAGCTGGGAGGAGGTGGCCAGATTCTTTGGCTCTCCCTTGGAAGACCTTGATTACGTCTATTTACACCTACCGCCTAATTGCCGAAAAGAGGTTCAACCCTGAGCATACCTCTTCCACCCCTCACTGTAGATGTCATTACCTTCGGCATCGATGGCCACAATCAGGGGAAGCGACTCTACCACCACTTCCCTTATAGCCTCTGGCCCCAGATCCTCATAGGCTATCACCTTCACCCCCTTTATACTCCTTGCTATCAGGGCCCCTGCTCCTCCGGTGGCGGCAAAATAGACCGCTCCATATTTGACCATTGCCCCAATTACCCCTTTATCTCGAGGCCCCTTTCCGATCATCCCCTTCAGACCCAGGGAGAGAAGAAGAGGGGTAAATGAGTCCATTCTCCCACTTGTGGTGGGACCAGCAGAGCCGATAACCTGGCCGGGCTTTGCCGGGGCAGGTCCCACATAGTAGATAACCTGACCGCTTAAGTTAAAGGGAAGTGGAGCCTTCCTCTCTATCAGTTCCATCAGCCTCTCATGTGCAGCATCCCTCCCCGTGTAAACAACGCCCGAAAGCAATACCCTATCCCCCATCCTCAGCTCCCTCACCATCCTCTCCTCTAAGGGAGTTCTAATCTCCTTGTAATCCATCATTAGATCACCACCTCTTTGTGCCTTGCCGCATGGCATTGAATATTTATCGCCAGGGGGAGACTGGCAATATGACAGGGATGGGTCTTTATATGCACAGCCAGGGCGGTTACCCTCCCCCCCAACCCCATTGGCCCTATACCCGTCCCATTTATTCTCTCCAAGAGCTCCTCTTCCACCTTTGCATATTCAGGATCGGGATTCTTTAAGCCGATGGGAAGTATAGCCGCCTCCTTGGCCAGCAGGGCACACTTCTCAAATGTCCCGCCTATGCCAACCCCCACTATGCCAGGGGGACAGGGGTTTCCACCGGCCTTTTTCACCCAATCAACCACAAAATCCTTTATCCCCTCTATCCCATCCGCAGGCTTCATCATCTTCACCGTGGACATATTTTCACTCCCACCACCTTTGGGAGCAAAAACAATCCGCAGCTTCTCCCCGGGGACAACGCGCAGATGGATCACCGCTGGGGTGTTGTCACCGGTATTTACCCGATGTAAGACAGGATCCCTATCTATGGATTTCCTTAGGTATCCCTCCCGGTAACCCTCTCTCACCCCCTCATTGATGGCATCCTCAACATATCCGCCCTCAATATGAACATCCTGGCCAAGTTCTATAAAGAAGACGGCAAACCCGGTGTCCTGACAGATGGGAACCCTCTCCTTTTGGGCGATCTGGGCATTTTCAATTATCTGTCTCAGAACCTCCTTCCCAGCCGGTGACTCCTCCTTTGCCTGAGCTCTCCTCAGGACATCCATCACATCCTGGGGTATGTTGTAGTTTGCCTCCATGCAGAGCCTCTTCACCTCATCGGTGATCCTCTGCACATCTATGTTTCTCATCTTCAGCCTCCTGTTATCGTTGATCGTAGCTCGTTACTCGTGCTCGTGAACCATTTAATCCCCTGCCAGAGATTGACCCAACTTGGTCAACATCTGGCCCACTCTTTTATAATCACCTCGCAACAGTTCGCATTCTTCTAATTTTAAGAAACCAAGATCCTTGGCTAACATTAGTTGGTATCTAACTTCTCCTACTGAACCTCTGGCTATGCCCACAAAATGTCTATACTCTCTCTTGGTCAGACGGTTTGCACCCTCCACAAGATTCATCACCACTGAAGATGAGGCGCGCCTCATCTGTGAAGTCAACCCGTATAACTCCTCCTTCGGAAATGATGAGGTCAACCTATAAACCTGCAACACCAATTGATGAGCCACCTTAAACACATCTAAACCTTCAACATCCTCAATCACCTTTTCCTTACTTCCCATTTCCGCTCCCTGTGATTATCGTCTATCGTAGATCGTTACTCGTGCACCGCTCCCCTAACCACCCCCGCACACATCGTAGTTCGTTACCCGTTACTCGTGGCCCAGCTCCCACCACCCCACGATCTACGAGCTACGAGCTACGAACAACGAGCCACGACATCCTACCTCTATCTCAACTCTCTATCTCCGCTCTCTGGGGATGTTATCATCCCCAGAGAGGTTGCCGAATCAAAGACTGAGCGAATGGACGATGTGATAATAGGGCTTTATTATGAACTCCCTCCTGATGTGGGGGACGAAGCGAGAAGGCATTCTGGAAGCTTTTTGCCCCCAAAATTTTTTTCTTCAGCCCTTCATAAGGGGGGAAGGCACCACCATACCCAATAACTCTTCTCGCCTTGGCGATAAAAAAAATAGGAAGTGTCCCTATTTTTAAACACCAAGGCTTGACCCTAATACCCCCTGGCCCTCCAAAAATGTCCGCGAAAATTTGGCTTAAACATGTTTAGCACTCAATCCCTAAGCGTTCGATTGCCTCCAATACTTTCAGCGCAAAGGGTGAAAAGTAACCTGCACCTGGATATTGGGCAGGTTCAGGAAAGGAGATCCCCAGAGAGCTCCCCAGGCGTTTTGCCTCTTCTAAGATATCCCTGAAAAAGGACGAAAGCATATATTCATCCTCAGACCAGGGCTGAAGAGACAATGCTCTTAATACCTGATTAAACAGATGGAATACATTGACCCAATTCAAATAAACCGGCATCCCCTTTAAGCCAAGGGTATTGATCCATTCTTCCTTCTTTTCAAGGGTAAAGGTCCCAACCCTTGGTCCCTTGACTTTTGTTAAAAGTCCAGCCTTATGCCATCTATCGAGGATCTCATAGACGTTTCTCTGGTTAAGAAAAGTTTCTTTGGCAACGGAATTGGAATTGCCCCCAGCATGAGTTAGAAGATAAACGAAGACCGCTGCTTTTGCATCTACACCAAAAAACCATCGGAGTCTCAACTGTAAAAGTGAAGGCCTTTGAAGCACTGGTTCGGTCACAATTCCTCTTTTTTGAAAGTTTCTAAAGAGGGCTTCATATTCGGTTTTTTCAATTCGTTTACTACTTATCCTCTCCGCGCTCCACCCTTTCCGACCTTCCTTTCGGAGGATTTCGCCCAATAGCCCGAAAGCCGCAGAATCGAGAAGGGGCCCAAATTGAGGACTTAATTCCGCCGGGGATCTCGTGAAGACCTTTGCGATTCTTTTGACACGTTGGAGGCTCAACCACTCGCCATTTTTGATTAACCACTCTATAGAGGCATTTAAAAGGCGAGCATCTTTTAAGCCCAGGACGAGAGTGGATAATACTAATGCCTCAAGGTCTATAAGCAAACTCGTCTCCGGCTCAACATGAGAGGCTATACCCAAGGCAGACCATTGTCTCCAATGGATCTCAAGAAGGCCCTCGGAAAATTTTTCCTTAAATTCTTTTAGCGATATCTTCATACCCATACCCTTCCAAGAAGTCTTTAAGGACTAACCGGAATTCTTCCGAGACATCTTGGGTTAGAACCCAATTTGTCGCCCCTTCCATCTCTTTCTCCGTTGGCTTCAAAGCGAAAAGATCCTGCACGTGATAATCATTACGATCAACCGCTGCATAAAGCTTGAAAAATATCTGATCGGCCCTGCCGGCAAAGTAAACGGTCAGATATCTGCCATATCTTTTCTTTACAAGTCGCTTTTCAAACCCCCTAGGAAGCCCTGATTCCAACTGGGAGGCGGGTCCAAGGTTTAGCCAATCCTCGGGTAGCCCAAAATCCCTCCCTACGGTCTTTGCTGCTTCTTTCAGCCACCGGGGAAATCCATCAATTTTAAGAACCTTAATTCCCTCTTCCGTTTCTTCTGCTTGTGCCAAAACGTCCACGTCCTTTGTAGTTCGAGTAACAAATCCAAGGGCAGCAAGAGCTGAGCCCCCACATACTACGAGATTTATAGAAATTCCGCCGTGGGCCTCGATCTGTCGGTCAAGGGCGGAAAGGATTTCTTTGAGATTTTCGACTCCAATCATTTATTAGTATTTTAAACACTAATGATTAGTGTTTAAGGCACTGAATTTAAAATCATTTCAATAGACTAATTCTCTCAGGTATCCCTCAATCCTTCTTTGGATCGTTGATCGTTAATCGTAACCCGTTGCTCGTAACCTTACCCCTTCACCCCCACACTATAATCCACGATCCACGAGCTACGGCTTTCCCCGCAATCCCCTTTCAGTGGGGTCAGTCCTCCCAAGCTGCCTTTAGCAAGGCTACTGCCCCGCAGGTGTTCTTCTCTGAGTCGCAATCCCCTTTTAGTGGGGCCCGATCAGATAGAGATAGAGACGGGAGATAGAGATCGCCTCCCAATCCACCCCAAAACTCTCTATCTCTATCTCAACTCTCTATCTCTTCCCCGCAATCCCCTTTGAATGGGGTAATATCGTTGATCGTAGCTCGTTAATCGTGCTCGTCCCCAACCCCTCCACCGCAGGCTGCCAACCTTGCTTGTGCCTTTCACGAGCTACGAACTACGATCCACGAGTCACGGCTTCTTACCCAATCCCCTTTCAGTGGGGTCAGCCTTTCCAATTTCAATTTTTGCACAATTTTTTGCAATCGGCTTTTTGTAAGGTCGCAATCCCCTTTCAGTGGGGTCAGCCTTTCCAATCCGAATATCTGGGTTTTAAGATAAGCACTATCTGGAGATGGGGTCGCAATCCCCTTTCAGTGGGGTCAGCCTTTCCAATGTCTGACTTCAAAATCTACCCAGCTGGGACTTTATATGCTTATGTGTCGCAATCCCCTTTCAGTGGGGTCAGCCTTTCCAATGCAAAACAATGCTTGCAAGAATAATCGCTAATGAATTAACGAGGGTCGCAATCCCCTTTCAGTGGGGTCAGCCTTTCCAATTTCAAAGCTACCAAAGCGGTGTCTCTCATCTCCGCCCGCAGAGTCGCAATCCCCTTTCAGTGGGGTCAGCCTTTCCAATACAAAGATACAACAATTCTAATTTTGGATATGAGTGGTGCAGGGTCGCAATCCCCTTTCAGTGGGGTCAGCCTTTCCAATAGCGGGGTTTCTAACACCCTTGACTACTTGAAGATACAAGCACGAAATTCATAGACCCTCCTTTGGAATGGATCCTGTAGGTTCACATAAACCCCTGCATAAAGTAAACGGTGATTATATAGGGACTTAAAAATTCATTAAGGTTCAAACTATGTAAACATCCTCGTCTTGAGTCAAATGGCCCTTCCCAAAAACCTTGATTTTCTTCAGGCAGCCCTCACAGATGTTGTAGACTCGGAGAGTATCGTCTTGCTGGTTCAAGAATTTCGACACTCTGGCTATCATCTCGTCCAACCTACGCTGATCTACAATACACTCGAACACACTCCTCTGGACTCTGGTGCCATAATCCAAGAGGGTTTTAGAAACCTTATCCCTCGACCTATTATCCACAATATCATAAGAGACGACAATAAACATCGGTATTAGGTTGTCAAAGAGCGGCTTTGCTTAGGCTGAATGGTTCATAGGCGGATCCTGTTTTGATTGTATGAGACAATTTTTGGATTTGCTTTTTTATTGCCTCGTTAAAGGAGAATTTCTCTTTACCTACCTTCAATTTATTCTCCATCCATCTCTCATATTCTCGAAAGAAGATTTTTTGCCCATCCCTTTTGAGATATACTCCACCATCCTCCCTCTGTTCAAAGTCTCCATTGTTTAAAATCCCCTTGTTGGCCAGATTAACTACCAGCCTGTCTACGATGGGGCCTCTGAACTCCTCCAGTATATCCAGGGCCAAGGATGGTCTGCCGTAGTCTATCTGATGGAGGAAACCAATATAAGGGTCAAATCCCACAGCTTCCAAGAGGGAAAAAATCCTATTACCCACGAGAACATACCCATAACTCAAGAGCGCATTTACAGGATCACGAGGAGGTCTTCTGTTCCGTCCCTCAAACTGAAGTCCCTTTCGAAAAGCTATAGATAAGGCCTTAAAATACTCCACTGCTGAACATCCTTCCACTCCCAGGATGGTATTGGCCTTAGTCTTTCTATCCAGGGTGGCTTGGTATTTCTTTAGCTTCGTGATTGATGTGTTAAACTGAGGATGAGGATGGTTGTATTTGTGCTTCCTCAAGATGCTGATGCAGTTGCCTATCTTGGTGGCCACTATTTTGCGGGCCAATTCTACCTTAAATTCCTCATCCTGGGCCAGCCTGTATTGACCCATTCGGAGATAGACATTCTTGGCCTTGAGAGGGGAGAGCTTCCCCTTCAGTTGCCCAGAGAGATTGAGAAATGCCGTTTCCACACCGTTCTCCAGAAACAGTCTCAGAGCCTGAGTAGAAATCTGAACATTGCCAAAGATCAAAACCGAGTCAATCTTGAAGATGGGAACATCCAGTAGCTCTTCCCCTTCCTTCTCTACTATGAGGCGACGACCTACCTTCTTAAGCTTCGACCCCTGCTCGGTGAGATAGAGGGTGGACATAGAACTACTTTACTGGTTTCCAGATGCCGTAGTCGCCCACCTCAAAATTTACTGTTTTCTCTACTATGGACCCGGGAATATAACACACCTTTGCATTTGATATACGCCTACCCGGACCGCCTCGTTCTTCACACCATTCTCTTCCGACCACAGGCTCGATATCGCCGCGTGATATGGTTATTCCTTCTACTTCGGCATGAGCAAAAATCGGCATATCTTCGGTTACAGCCACTTTTGGCCTCACATCTCCCAATAACAATTTGTATTCAAATAGATCGTTTGCAATATCTAAAATTTGTTTCTCTAATACAAGCTTTCCGAAACCGTAAGTGCGTTCACCTCCGACAAAAAGCTCACTCAAAACCTCTTTCAACTTAATATCACCTGAATCCCAGTTGATCAATCTATCATTGTATTTGACTCCCTCCTTAACGAAAATGTGCCCGACAGAGTAAATCTGTCTGTTGTGTTCGTTTTCTGTCTTAGGTGAGATAAACTCCGTCTCGTGCAAGGAACCATCTTCAGATGTGAGAGTCTGAGCTTCAATTGCCGTTTGACCGAAGGATCCGATAAACTGCTTTTCAAAATCGGCTGGAGTTAACCCTCCGTAATGTATCTCTGTATCAGTAAATTTAGGAGTGAGAGGTGAGCTTCCATCGCTATTTAGAGTCGGGAAGAAGTAAGCTGGAAGAATATATCTTTTTAGGACATCTCCAACCTCTTGATAGTTCTTAGCTGTAGGGCTACTTTCCTTGTAGAGCTTGCGGGTTAAGGTTGCAGTAATCGCCCCCCACATCCCTCTGCCAGAGATGTAATAATATGTCCTCTGAATCATCCCCAATCTTTGGGAACCAATGCACACCGGCGAAAGGGCCCGATAGATCAACTTATAGCAATTCCAGCTCATAAGACACTCCTCTTACAGTGCCTTTGCATGGTAACGTGCGTAGATAAGTGTTTGCTCTAATAGTTGCTTAGCGAGGAGTAATTTGTCCAAGTCATCGGCAAGTTCCCGAATTGCTGCCAATGGTTCATTCGCTGTCTGTGGTAATACAGCTATCCTTGGATCTTTCAGTAGCCCCATTGCCCTTGCTGAGAGTTCCTCAGCGGCCAGTTTCTCATCGTTTTTTTTACCTTCCTTTTCACTGCCTCGAGAAGCCTGATATAGAAAGAAAGCATAGACACCATCCTCTTGTAATACACCAATCGACTTGGTAATATGGTTGTCAGTCTTATTTTTATCCTTAAATTTCTCATTGACCGACCCGGCAATCTGATCGCCATACCAAGCACAGCAAAGATCGAGATTACCTATCGTCATTTCGCACCCCCAGGTTAAGCACTCGCATCCTACCCATTCCTCTTGTCCCCATCCCTCCGACTCCAAGATGCTCAACATAATTTAGCCCCTTTCCCACATTACTCTTCAGCCAAGAAATGTTATGTTCAAGGGGTTTCTTGTTGATCTGAAAATTCTTTGGGTCATTGTAAGCGACTGAAAACCATAATACAGTTGCTCTGGGAATAGCCTCGTAAGTATAAAGTGCGCCTTCCTCCGCTGCACCTGTAGCGGGGTCAATAGCGACAGATGTGCGCACTTCGAGGTTATCATTCACAATTCGGGTGAACAGCTTGTCCGAAATAAGGACGAGGCGATTGAGAATTTCGGTCTGAATTCCCATTGCCTGGAAATGATCCGGAATAGAGAAAGTTCCTTCACTTTCTAACATCAACCAACCGAGATTAAGCCTATTTCCGCTTGTAGAGAGGCCGTCCATCAGCTTGAGTTTTGTATCATCGTCAAGCGAAACATCTTCAATTCCGTGCTCTCTAAACAAACTTGGATTTGTGACCCAGACCGGCCCCGCCATTGAATGAACTGGAAAGAAAAGTATACGGGCATCGGAAAACTGCACCAAGCCCTGAAAACTATTCTTTTCCTTTGAGAACCCGTAGGTAACGCAAACAGGACAATCAGGTTGACCGCAATGCCCCTCACCAACAGCCCCCCCCTTACCCGCGCAACTTTCATAAATATAGATGGGGTTTCCCTCATTGTCAGTTTTCGGATTCCCATTCTCGTCCTTAAGCACCTTTGGATTTCCATCCGTATCCTTTGCAATACGTTGGTACTTTTCAGGATAGTTCATGGCTGTGTATGCACGGGCGATACCATTAAGACTCGTGCCGGGGATCTTCGGCAGGTTCGTTCCCGGTTCTCGTATAATGGTGTTGTCCACTCGCCCCAATCGATAGCCGCCAGTACCCACATGAATAGGGTCAAGGGCAAGGGCGAAATATGTCACGGACTCATAAGATTTGTTACTCATTGTCACCCCTCCTTCAGTTTGTTTTTCAGAATACGTAAATTTAAATCCAGACAGTCAAGAAAGAGACCAGAGAGAATAGCTTCCTTTACAAACTTGAAGTCCTCGCTGTCCTTTTCCCAACTGAATTCCTTTATAAGCGTCGTTTCAACTAACTTCTCCCAGATCTTCCATTCGTCGCTATTTTTATCTTTTTCCTTTAGCCCCCACTCTTCAAATTTAGAGGCAAACAGCGACTCAATGTTACGAAGCTTAGTGTCTGTGAGATTTTTCTGCAACTTAAGAAGATTCCAAAGCCGATCAAACTTGCTGAAGTCGTCAAGCAGATAAGGTCTGGGACTATGGCGATTGCCAAAAAGCGGATGGGGACGGCGACCATTTTCGAAGCGAACATCAAAACGTCGAATGCTGGAGTCGAGGAACTCGAAATCAAAGTACCTCATAGCACTATCGACCTTGCTGGTTATACCCACAAACGCCTCATCAACAGGATAGTTCTGGCGTATTAACTTCCCAGCTATATCTTTTCTCGGATTCTCTACCTCAACTTCTATTGTGGTAACTCTATTGATTCTCACCTGATAGTAGCGTCTGGGTGCAAAGTTCTTGCAGATTCCGTATGCGTTCCGAATCGGTGAGCTGTCATCCTCCCAAAGGCAGTCAACCAAGACCCGCAGTTCACCTTTACAGAGAATAGGATCAAACCCTCTTTGACGAAGAAGTTGCTCTAACTGCTCTCTATTCTGAGCACTCAATCCAGATACTTTAACCATTGCACTTATGTTAATATCAACCGGCATGCTTTCATGGAGCGACTCACTTTGCGCCAGGAAGCGTCGCAATGCATCGAACACCACATACAGAGGGTACCTCTGCTTGAATACGAAGGCAAGAAGGTCGAAACCTATCCCGGTCATTGATAGGTCAAACGAATGGCAGAACTTATCAGTGATAAGTCTCGAAACTTCTAACGCGTCTTTGGCAGGAAGCAGAAAAGCAAACGATCTGGGATTTTCAAAGACTTTCAGCATCGGCACATATGGAATTTCAAGAGGATGAGCGATCAAATTCACTGCAAATTCAGTTCCATCGGCTCTGCTGAGCCGGAGGCTCTGCAGTTCACGCGCTCTGACCACGGATTCCCCTACCAAAGCTTCTATCGTGTAAGCCCCTCTTCCCGGAAGCAAAAGCACCTCCGAAAGAAAATCCGGTTCAACAACCTTATAAAAGCCTGATTCTTCAGCACTTGGTAACTCTAATGGAAGCTGAAACCGTACGCGTTGGGAGCTACCCCTGTATTTGTCCGATAGAAAGCCTCGAACTGATCCCAGTGTTTCTGATATCCATTCCTCTGTCGTACGCCAGATCGCTCTGGATCTTGACGGCGAGATCTCCTTAGGCAACCAATCTCCTTCACTGTACAACTTGGATTGCACGTCTCTATGGAGTTTGCCTGCTCGACATCTTTTAGTTTGGCGAACTACCTCCCCTGATAACCAAGCTGGCAAGGTTCTGAACCATCCGAACATGAGGCAGAGACGCCCTCCCTCGTCCGAACACTCCTCAGTAAATGCTGCATCAAAGCTGTCCATACGTGAAGTTGCCCTTCGCCTTATCTCCTCACAATTCTGGCATATCCTTTCATTACGTATAGAAATTCGTTTCATGGGATATAGTCCACAGATATCACATCTCTCAGCAGTACGGCCTCTCCAAGCAAGGGCAACCTCTTCAACAGGAGGTTCTAGAAAATACCTTTTCGTAAGTTGCCGACTTAGTTCACCTGGAATCTGCTCAGCCCTTATTGGGTCTGATATGTCAATCGCAAACTGAATAAGAAGCTTCCTATAGCGGTAAACCTCTTTTAAGCGAGCTTCAAACAATTCTTTTACCTGTTGTTTCCCTTCACCAAAGGCAGGCAGAAGAAAATAAACACCATCTAAATCTTCATAGATTTGAACTCCAAGCAGAAGTCCCTCCTCTATTAGCTCTCTGGTCGCCTTAATGAAATCCCTTAAAACAGAGTACCTTCCTAAGAAATCCACCGTGCGCAAGGAATGGAGGATATAGTCCAATCCGTAAAACTTGACAGCGAGCAAACTAAAGCAAGAAGATATTTTTAATTCCTCTCGCACCGCTGGCACCGCATTGAGCCCTTGATTTGCTAATCTCTGGCCCAAGTGGGTTCTCAATTTTCCATTTAATATACAGTGGGCAAGGATACATCTGGCAATCGAACCTGTCATAAAAGAATGACCCCACAAGGTAATATCGTTAATGCCAAGTCTTGTATCTGCTGAAGTCCCCTCTAAAAACTCTGGAAGAGTTGATAGGAGAATACTACGCAGAAGAGGCAAATTTCTGACGATAGTATCTCCGCTACGCAGATTTTCTTGCTGGAGCTTTTGGCCCAAGGAATCGTAAAGTATTTGGCGCTTTCGAGAAAGGTCTTTTGCATTGATACTGATTCGAAGACCAAAAGGTGTTGTTACTCCCTCCATATCATTAATTCCCTTAAAAGATTGCCTATCCATTTCAGAATCAAGCGTATCAGCAAGATCAATTATTAGCTCGTAGATACAAGCAGGTTGCGTTCCTGGAGCCCAGACATCTCGATCAGGGATACCCTTCTTACGATGAGTAAATAGGGGCAAGGCTATTTCTCTACTTCCACCTAACCAATTAACTATTTCATCTTGAAAAATATAAAGCTCTATGAGCCGTTTTCTTAAAAAGCCAATCAATGGATCAGGCGGTTGAAGTGGCGAAAGGCCAGAAAAATCCAGATTCCCAAATGGACTAACCGAAGCAAAACCGAAATCTAGGACGTTCCTCTTGCAGTGTTTTTCGTTACGGTCTTTATCAAGCTTTCCAATATCATGAAGCCAGCCAACTATCTCCGTCGTGATTATCAAATCCCTGTTTTCTTCCAAAACTTTGAGCAGATCCTCAGCCATTGGTCGTGACCTCCTGCGATAGTTCTTTCGCCTTTTCTATAAGCTCAGAAACGAAGGTAAACTCCTTTGTCGATACTCCGGCAGGGGCCCTAATTCCTAATTGTCCAACACCACTTATTCTGTCCTCCACTACTCCAAAGCCACTTGTTCTCTTTGCTGAAAAGCCATAAGTGAGCAGCATAGCTGTGATTGCCCCAGCAACCTTGCATAGATCATCAGCAACTTCCTGTTTTATAATCTCTTCTTGCTTTCCAATTAAATCAAAGGGAATATAAAGAAGACTAAGATTCCCCTCTGCACCAATAGGCACAGCCTCCATATAAATCGGCAATGTCCCTGCCCGTGTTGTGCGATCGTGAGGGTTAATTACCTCCAGGTCAATCCGATCAAAGAAAGTAGGGCAAAAACGAATACGTCCAGAATGATTCGGCATTGCGTCATTACAATGAAGACCAAAATGTTGTTTGATACGTTGACGATATTTAGCAGCAGCTTCTGCACTGAAGCTATCCAGATATTTTGCTAATCCTTTTACCTGCTTTTCTTCCTTTCCCTTCTCATCCCCGAAAAGTCGAGCAAGTTGAACACGACGTTGAGCGAATTCTGTCTGATTCGATACAGACTTTTTAGCAACATCGGAGAGGTTATTCCACCAATCAACCAGGAGTTTCATTGCTGTCCAGCGCAGGTTGCCTTTCCAGCTTGACGGTGTAACCGTTGGCACCTTAAAAACTTTGTCCTTATGCACAGGATTATCGCAGATGTGAAACTCTTCATCGTCTTTGCTTAGATAGGGCTTAGCAAGCTTGAAAGTGAATTGAAGGGAGAATGAAAATAGCGGAAGCGATTGAATAGCGTCGGTCTTAGGTTTCTTTAGACCCAGGATATTAAGTCGTGCAAGCTCCGGAATAATGAGTTGAGAAGTGTAAGGCACAGTTGCTTTGTTTTGTGCATTATGTATGAGGTTTTTGTATCCACCGCCACGCCGGCGGTCTCCAACACGGGCATAGTCCTTGACATTAGAAGAAAGTGCTGCGGCTAGCAGTTTGATCCTTGCAGAAACATCCTGAATATCAGCATATCGTCCTGTCCCTACAATAATTTGGTTAACCTGTTCTCTTTGCTCACAAGGAAAGTTGACAAAAAAGTCATGGCTCACGCTATATCACCTCACTCCCTCGTATAACGTTAGTAATACCAAATTGCTTCAGTCTCTCTATAGCCGTTCCAAGCATTTCCTCGCTTTTTGTATAACCCCACAAGCGTGCTGGTTTTTGAAAAGAAAATATCTTCTTGCTGACCCCTGTTTCAATACTCCCTAAGAACTGTTCCAATTCAGTGCGCCTAGTGTTTTGTCAAGAATGAGTTGACAAATTTGGGGAAATCTGGTAATCTACCTCCTAAACGAGTTAAGGAGGTAGAGATGGCCAAGAAATATATCGTCACTTTGACACAGGAAGAGCGGGACTC
>Ga0315545_1003343_pt1 | contig 13802 bp, 15 predicted proteins | sample SalMarSW160210MG_FD_203096 | JGI IMG/M metagenome (GOLD analysis project Ga0315545, IMG submission 203096) | Salt marsh sediment microbial communities from the Plum Island Ecosystem LTER, Massachusetts, United States - Salt Marsh Sediment SW1602-10 ... | reverse complement strand
CTCTTGAACATTTAGACCGGCCCAGCGTCTTATTCTGTGCTTTCTTTTATGTAAACAAGCCTGATATAGCCTAATATTGGGACGCACTATATATGTTATGTCAGATTACATATCTAGATATATACAACAATCCCCTGCTACTCATAAAAAGTATTTGCTAAAATAATGCTAAACGGTGTTCTAAAGTTACAGCAAGGTTTTGTGACATTCTCATTTTGCATTTTCACTATGCCAAATCTCTATGGACGATATTCAAGACCTCAACAGCTATTTTGGCTTCTTCAGCACCAAAACGGAGCTGACTCCTGAGTTCGTTACCAGGATGTACCAGATTCCTATATTCGCGCAGGGATTGGGAGAGTTTCTCAACCCCAGCGGAAACCAATTTGAGTTCGACTGCAACGCTTATGAGTTCCGAAAAATCCCAGTGAGTGATGTCACGCTTCTTGGGAGCTGATTTAGTAGATTTGGCAGCAGTTTCATTTGAGATAAGTAAATCTGTGAGTATAGCCTCGATAGCTCCACCACACAGGATTATTACTGATTTCCAGCATCCAGAGATGTAGGCTCTTTGTATTTCAGAATAGTCTCTCTCGATAATATTTCTCAAATCTGAGTCGCTGATGAATGCAAATTGACGCTTTTCAGTGATGGGGATGTCTAATGGTTGTTCAATAGCGACCTGCAGACGACCAATTAAAATAGCCAAATATGATCGTACACCCGTAAGGTTATAAATGACTTTACCATCTGGTGTATTATGTGAATAGTAGGCATCCTTGTTGAAAGATGGCATGACTGATGGGAATTCTTCATTGAGTTGCCGGAGTTCAGCTTCGAGAGGGAGAATTGAGTTACCTCTAACAACGTTACCTGAAATATCATCAAGTATTTTCTGTTGCCCCAAGAGGGAATGGTAGAACTGTCGAAGTTTCAAGAGTTCATCTGTGTCCATAAGATGCTCCTTGAAAATGCCTAACAATTACTCAGCTGCTTGAGTCTTTTCCAGGTGGCAGGACAGTCCTTATAGTCAACACCAACCGCTTGATGAATAGCCCGGTCTATTTGCTTCTTGTCCACAGGAGTAACCTCAATTCCAGCCTCTTCCAAAATACCCTTTATATGACGCAGATAACACGACATATTTGTCGCCTCTTTATTATGGTGGGCTCGGCAGGATTCGAACCTGCGACCAATCGGTTATGAGCCGACCGCTCTGCCGCTGAGCTACGAGCCCCTTAGAGGATAGACTAAATTCTAACTGTTGCTAACTTATTGGAAGGCCATCTCCACCTAGTTTGGAATGACCATTTTCCATTACTTTTAATATAATTTTAACACACTTAATTCTTAAGTAACAACCGCTTGTGCTCGTTCATCGCTTGCGCCTTCTTAGCTACCTTTCCTCATCCTTCAGCTTTGACAGGTAAATGGAACCGGTCTCTTCTATTCTGCCGAATTTCAATACCTCGTCTACCATACTTTTGTCCCATAAACCTTCCTCTACTATTCGAGTTAATGCCGTTATGTCAAGTTGCGAAACATCCATCCACTTGCCCGCTTTTACTATGGTATCGTCTAATTCTTTTCGTTCGGCCTCACTCTTGCCAGGGAACTTCAATTTCTTATCAAATCTGAATCTAGCCTTGCGGTCACTACCCTTTAGAACCTCTACCTGTTCCCTTCGGGCATAGTCCAGAATCGCTTCTTTTACCTTTCCCAGCTCGTCTTCAATCTCTGAGGCTTTATCCTTGAGTTCTGCATACTTATTAACCAGAACAACACCCGGTTCGCTTAGGTATTCATTCACCGGGAGGGCTTCTACAATATAAAAGTGCTTTCTCATTGGACAGAGGTCGGGGTACTCACACCAGTCACATAGACCAGATTCTCTCGGTGGGAAATCTGTAGCCGAATCTATCTCGTCAATCAGTCTGGTAGTCTCTGCCACCAGCTCGGAGATTGCCGCATCGGAACGTGAGGAAACAAGCTCCCTATCAAAGGCAAGGTAGTGCCAGATAAGCCTGATATTCTTAATGTCTGTCCACTTTTTCTGAACACCAATCTGATACAAACCCAGTTGCCGGTCATTATCAGCTTCTTCCTGACCTGGCAGGTGGGCTGATGTTTTGTAATCACGAATCTGGTATATACCATCGCTAGTACATGACAGCCGGTCTATATAACCCATCATCCTATATTTATTCCCATCGTCAAGAGCGAAATTTAGTCTCATTTCAGTCTGTATAGTCATATCCGAATCAAAGGGGGCATATCGCTGGTAGTAGGTCTCAATCAATTTCCTGCCTAATGCCTGATAATGCTCCTGCGTCAAGTCTTTCTTCATGATAACGATTGAGTCATGCCAGTTCTTCTGCCAGATGTTATCATAGTAGGAGAGTAATTCATCCAGGCTGTTTAGCTTAGTAAGCCGGATATCGTTATAGCACTTCTTGAGAGTCTCGTGTACCTTTGTACCCAGGAAGGCCTCAATACCTTCTGTATCCCGTTTGATTTTATCCCGGTAACGGAGCTTATACTTCAGCGGGCACTGTTCATACATATTTAACTGTGAATGAGAGTAGATGGGCATAGTGATTCACTAATCCAATAATTCAATACGAGTAGATTCTGTTAACCTCTCCCTTAAAGTCTTCAGATTCACCACATCCTCCTTATTGTATTGTAGCAGTAAAGTCAATGCATTGTGGTCACCATCATTCTGATACCTCAACCACAGCATTACTGCCTCCAGACCACCGATACCTTTTAGCTGTCTGGGTATACCTAGCTGCTGCTCTACTGATTTTAAACCACCATAAAGGTTGTTCTGCCAGCAGTCATACATCAAGTCGTGATGGCGATACAAATTGCCCAGGTCTATCCCTAGATAAGCATGAATAAAAGGCAAGTCAAACCGACTGCCATTATAAGTATAGATACTATGCACCCCATCTAGGGCTTCGAGGATATTCCCCTTGGTTACCCCTTCACCAACCAGTTGAACCAGCTTGCTATCAGCTCCGTTAACCAAGTAGATGCCGATAACGGTTATATCAGCGTCCAGCCAGGACAAGCCGGTAGTCTCAATATCCAGGTATGCGTCAAACATTAGCTTCCTGTTACCTATTGCTAGATTTAATCTGAACTTATTCTATCTATTACCTGTGACAGCTATATTGTCACAAATTATTTTTCATGATACACATCCAGCATGGCTTTAGCCGTTTCAATTATATCCTGGCGGAGTTCCTCTGGCTCCAGCACCTCTACCTTGTCTCCCCAGCCCAGTATCCAGGAGTAAAGCTCTACCGTATAGGTAACCCTCAGTGTCATTATTACTGAGCCATCGCTCTGTTTCTCCAGCACCTGTGAGGGATGCCAGATTGTCTCTTTCATCATTCTGGCTATCTCGGGTGCATTAATCTTGAGCCTGATGGTCTTGACCTCACCCTCCACGACAATACCCCAAGAAGAGCCGAGATAAACGTTAGCATCAAAATCAGGTGGTATAACATAAGTCTCATCGGTCAGATGTATACGCTCTATACGCTCTATCTTGAAGGTGCGCTGAGATTTGGTGCGGTGGCAATATGCAATGACATAGCTGGAATGCCCAGCCGCCGCCGGCTCAATGAAATACGGCTCAACAATACGCTCGGTTGGCTTTTCTGCCTCTAATGCCCGGTAAAGAATCTTGACCTTATGGCGTGATACCCATGCCTCGGCAAGGGTTGCCAGGGTTCGCAGATACATCTCATCCTTCGGCAGTTTGTGCATCCAATCTATAGTCTTTTGAATCTGTTCTCTTAATGTGGGCGTGATTACGGAATTTAGCTTTAAGAAGGTTGCTTCTGTATTTGGGTCATAGCGATAGGCATAGTTAAGCATTAACCGGGCGGAGAGGAAAATATTAAGTGCCTCAGGCAGACTAAACCGGATAGGAGGCAAGAAATAGCCTTCCCTTATGCCTCGACTAGCACCTTCCTCCCATAAGGGAACACCCAGTTCAAATTCAAGTGCCCTCAGGTCACGGTACGTTGTCCTCTTGTTTACGCCGCATAGGCGAGCTATTTCTGCCACCTTCAGGCCACTGGGATTCTGGTAGAGTAAATGCTCAACCTTGAGCAATCGTGCCGTCCGGTCTGTCTTTCCCAATCTCTTATCTTCGCTCAAATATTGTCCCTATGTGAGCCAACCTTATCTGCATTATAGCACTATTGCTCAATCGGCAAAAATACTCATAGAAATTGGATATCCTAGCAATATTTTGACAATCTAGCTGTCATAACCCTGTGCTAAGCTAATCTTATGAACAATCTAATATTCAATTAAGGAGGTAAAAAAAGAAGTTGAGTGCAGAAGATAAACTGCTAGAGGCCATAGATGAGGAAGAGGATGATGAGCTTGAGACGCCTGCTATGTACAGCCGACTAACGAGAAGACACGAAAGGTTGCAGCGTAAAAACAAAATTAATATCGACGATTTCTTGGGCGCCGGCCATCGAGTAAATGCGGTAATTATGCTACCGAGATACTATGGTGAATTGCTGACCTGGGCACTGCATGGCTACATTGAGCAGGAAGAATGGAAGATAGTCAGGACACTCGGATACCGCGGACCCAAACCAGTCTACATAGATGTCAGTACTGATTGTGATAAGAGTGAGAATCTACTAATGAATGGACAACTGCTGTTAGAGAAGGGGGACAGCCATTTTATAGTCACCGTGGACATTAACCTGCAGTGGCGTAACTCAGTCCAGGTAGAAAGTCCTGCCAGCAGGGAAAAGGAGATTAATAGCTTTATCGAAGGTATTAAGACTATTGCCGAAGAGCAAAACTTTTACCGCGGTAAGAAGATTGAATTCGGCGAACGTCTCCGCTTCCTTAACCTCTCTGACAAATCATGGGAAAGCATCATATTAGAGCCTAGTATAAAGAGGGAAATCAGGGCTAATGCTATCGAATTCCTTAACAAGCGGAAACTCTGGAGTAACTACGGTATACCTCCCAAGAGGGGCATTCTCCTGGCCGGCGAGCCGGGCACAGGTAAGACAGTAATCTGCAAGGCTCTAATGGCAGAAGCTGTCGGAATAACCTGTATCACCACCAATGCTTACAGCCTGGACGCTGATGAATATATAACTGAGCTCTATGAACTGGCTCAGGACCTCAGTCCCTGCATAGTGTTTATCGAAGATATAGACCTAATCGGTCAAAATAGGCAGGAGCTTGGTTACCGGAGTGGTCCGGCACTACTATCACTGCTGGCTGTACTTGACGGGATTGAAGAAAGAAGGGAGATAGTGACCGTTGCTACCACCAACTGCATGGATATCCTTGACAAGGCGATAAAGCACAGACCCTCCCGATTTGACCGGGTGATAAAGCTCTCTTTCCCACCACTGGAACAACGTAAAGAACTCATCAGCTTATTAAGCCAGAAGATACCAGTGGACGGGGCTACGCAGGACTATATCGCTCGCCAGGCAGACGACTGCACCCCGGCGCAACTCCAGGAGATTATTTACAGCCTGGTTATTGAACACTCCGATGAGTGGGCAAGTCCTCTATCAACCTCTTTAGAATTCAGCCGGGATGACATTGACAGTATCATCTCCAAGGTACATGGCAAGAATGGGCACCGTCTGGGCTTTGATGTTGAAGGCAACCATAATGGCGAGTATGGCAAAGCTATCGGTATTTAAAAGCAGGCTGCAACAAATGCTAAGCAGACTAATACGGGTAATCTTGATTCCCCCACTATTAATTGCGGTGACAGTCCTGGTTATCCTTGGACTCATAAACTTTGACCTGCTGGTCACAATTACTGTCAAGGTCATAGCGGTAATTGTCATTGCCGGAATACCCATGCTTATACTGAAGAGGCTGCTTTTTCCAAAATAACAAAGGGAAAGGAGGTGAGAAAGATGAAACGTCCGGTAAAATGCCCAAAGTGCAAGGGAAGCGGAAAAGTAACTAGACAAGACTTACCACCTATGCTAAAAGGGGCAATTGGAGTTCGGCAGAATGATGAATGTCCTGTTTGCGATGGCATCGGTTACGTTGAAGCCTAGGCTATGGGTAAGTAAATTACCCCCCAGCAGTATGGGGGGTAATTTACTTAATCGGTCTCTCGTTCTCTTCCTCACTCCCCTCCCACTTGTGGATATCCATCTTGTTTATCCCCTTCATCCAAAGGAAGTCGTTCGTGGCTATGCCCTCTCCTCCCAATATCATTACCCTGAGAGGTCCTCCAAGAATCTTCTCCTAAAGGTTTACCATCCACCTCATAAGCTAAGAGTGCTGTCATAGCACCGTGAGAACACCTTTCTCCCGTATCTGCGTCATAAGTTTTGAAATTACTCTCGGTAATATGCTGGTAGGTTAACGATACAAATCCATCGGCACATGAAAACTCGGCTGTCTCATCAGTTCCCAGACCAGCAACGGTTTCGCATAGCTCTTTCACTGCCACTCCCTTCGCCTGGAAGGGACCCTCAATCGTACCATCCTCACGCCTCAAACAGCCTGATGCCTCAGCCGATGGCATTGACTTAAGTTCTTCCATGGTATAGTTTTTTGATGCATCACCTTTGATAATAGTCAGATTTCTTATATATTGAAAGTAGGCAATATTATAGCCTACAATATTACTAGTTTCATTTTACTTTATAGGGGTAAATAGAAGTAAGGGAGGTAGTATAGATGTATTAGTAACAAACTACTCGTAGCTATAACTAATATTGACAATCTCTACAGAAGGTGGGGGGCATAAAAAGAAGGTTTCCTGCTGGTAAATAGGTAAAACATCACAATCATACTAAATTAAAGATTGCAAACAAGGAGGCGAAAAATCAGGTCAGGTTTAAATTTTGGGGTAAAAACTTCGGCGTTGATGATTTTGTAGCTCCAGTTATCATATTCTTATACGCCCTGAAGTAGCCTAAAGAGAGGCTGTCATAAAAATAAAGAAGGCAAAACCACCCATATTTAGTAGCGTGATTGCCTATCTGACACAAAACGTTTAGAATGATTCTTTATATGTTGGAGATTAGGAAAGGAGGTGACTGCCAGGGGTAATTTTATCGGTAACTATAATAAATTAAGGAGAAAAAAGAATGAAACCAAAAATAGTCCTGGTGTGCATCGTAGCTGCTATCTCTCTATGTCTCTTTGCTTGTTCCCCAGCACCAGAGCAGGTGTCTCTAGAGGTTTCCTGCGATGACTTCGGGCAGGAACAGAACATCACCAGACAGGTAGAAGTCACGGCTGGTGGTTCGCTGATGGTGACTCTATGCTCTAACGCCACAACCGGTTACCAGTGGTCGGAAACGGCAGTGATAGGTGATAATACAGTAGTGCAGCAGACCAGTCACAAATTCGAGTCCCCAGAAAGTGACTTAGTAGGAGCTCCTGGTCAAGAAGTCTGGACTTTCAATGCCCTAAAGAAAGGTACCAGCACCATATCTATGGTTTATAGCCAGCCGTGGGAAGGCGGGGAGGAAGCAAGCTGGACATTCGACGCAACGGTGAATGTGAAATAGAATTCGCCGAGATAACAGAATATCCTGCTAGTAAAAAGGTAGCTTTGCATCGGGTTTCAGATACCAGGGAAACCTTCCGCTCCCAGCTGCTCGAAGCCTGGTCCTTCCGGGGAAGGACCGTAGTAAGCTTAGTGAGTGCTAAATGACCCGGTTAAGCGTGGCTTAATACGACCTCAGCTATTCATCACCGATGGTAACCAATGACTGCTTAAAGCGATAAAAGATATCTGGACTGAAGTTGCCCGGCAGCGCTGTGCCGTCCACCGTATCCGGAATGTACTGGCGTGGGTACCCAAGAAGAAGCAGGATGAGGTCAGGAAAGCAGTGTATCGTATCTTCTACACTGCCTGTCTTGACGATGCCCGTGATGAAGCCAAGCAGTTTCTGTCCCTCTACGGCCGTGAGTTCCCCACCGCTTGTGAGACCTTACCAGTCACCTTGAGCAATGCCTCACCACCAGCAATGTCATCGAGCGACCCTTCAAGGAGGTTAGAAGAAGGACCAGGGTGGTGGGCCGCTTTGCTAATGAGACCTCGTCCCTGGTTATGGTTTTCAGTCTTCTGGAAGAAGAGAGAGTAAAGTGGCAGGAAGTCAGGATGAAAGCCGAGGATATCGCCTGGATAGAGGAGGCATCAAAGGCATTGGAGCAGGAACCAATCAAACTGTCCCTCGGCTGAAGGATTAGAGGAAGCACTGGTTGCTTAAAGGGAATGACTGAGATGATACACAGGGGTAGTATATGGCTAGACTAATTTTCAACCAGTTATGGGACGCAGCCTAGACTGGTCTAAGACATAACTGAAATGCATTTTAAAAACAATCCATAGCGTTTATGTGCCACCGTTTTTAGATTGGCCTGATTGGTAGAATGGATGTGACTAGTAATCCCCAGGTAAGACGGAAGTGTTTCCATAGGATAAAAATTTAGCTTTTGTTGCTATTGCGTGGATTCACGCCAAAGTGCATTAGCTATCGGGAGGTACACAACTATCGCTGCACCTGCTACCACATACAATCCCCATCCGGAGGGAATTGCCGTAGAGACAAGGAAAATGATAGCAGCGGTAAGAACTACTATTCGGATTACGCCTTTTAATAGTCCAGCATGCGATACCCCAATTACTTGACTGATAAGCCCTACTCCAAAAAAGATGGAGGCTGCGATGAATACTCCGCTTACGAGTATACCACTACCTTCAAAAAATGTGAATGCCCTACCACCACCAGCAGCAGTTGCCAGTGACCCAATACCATCGGCACCGAGACCAAAGGCGTATAAAACGCCGCCAATAGCAATAAGTGATAAACTAATGGTACCAGAGCGAGATTGTCCCTTCGTGGATAGATATCGAGTAATATAGCAGGCCGCCAGAATAGAGAGTCCAAACGCAACTCCACTTATTGGGTGACCCCAAAACCATCGCACTGTTTGACTGGCATCCTGTTCTGCTAGTAGATGATTTGAGTAGTCCGAAACTATTGGGATGGGTAGAATACCAGCGGCAAGTGTCACTGGAAAGATTGCGATGGGCAGAGCATGTAATTTACCACGCCTCACTGAGAGTCAGAGCCTTTCTTAAGATTCACTAGACCGTGGTGAGATTGACATGTCTTTACAAGTGCTAGTCTAGGCATCTGGATGGTCTTTGTCAACAATACGCCCTTTTATTCAATTATGGTAGGCTAGTCCTTAACCTTAATATGTAGGTAGAGGTTGCATAATTTCTTATCCTCTGTTGTGCCCATACCCCTGAGTCTGATTTTAATCCGCGGCTTAATCCCTTTTGATATCTTAACCATTAACATCCTGGTTTGTCTGCCCCTCCAGGGCTATTAACAGCAGCATGTGCCCAAGTTTCAAAGATGCAAATGTAGATATTTCCCGTAATGCATTTTATAAGAGTAATCACGCTAGAAATGAAGTTTAAGTAAGTGTTGGCAACAACATACCATAGAAAAAAGGAACCTTTATATTTGTGGAATGTGGTTGGGGGCTTAGGGGAGGGGGCGGTTAACTAAGGGATAGAGTAACAAAAAGCAACGAAGTGTGATTACTATTATACCATTCTTTAATGTATTCCCCGCTTTTTACAGTCTGCCAATCGGTGCCTTGAGCCAGTAGATAAATACTGCAGCCATTATCATAAGCATAGCTCCAAGTAGGAAAGCCATGCTATAGCTGTTACTAAGGTCGAAAACGAGACCGGTGACATATGGTCCTACGGCTGCTCCCAGCCCCCAACCTACCATCAAGGTCCCCATAATTGTACCCAACCGGCGTACTCCGAATATATCCCCAACCGTGGCAACTATGGGAGGGTCTATTCCGCCATAACCAATGCCATAGAATATGGCGAATAAGTAGAACATCCACATATTAGTGCAGCCTATAAGCCAGAGTAAGGCTACGGACTGGAGTAAGGCACACACGATGCCTGGAGCTTTTCTTCCTATCCTATCCGAGACCACACCTACTAGAACTCTGGAAGGGACAAGCATAATACCAACTACGCTCAATATAGTAGCAGCCTGTACCGGTGGGATGCCAATGTCCTGAGCTCGAGGAACCACATGGGTCATAACGAGGTGTACACAAAAGGAATAAGCAAACCAGATGGAGAAGATGAGCCAGAAGCTACGCGTCTTGACGGCTTCAGCCAAAGAGAAGTCTCTTGATTCAGTTCTGCTTTTGGCATTGTTATTAAACCCTGATTGTATCGGAATGCTATCGAGCATATCTCCACCTTCCCCTGGCCCCTTCTTTATAATTAGGCTAACTGGAATTACCAGTGCCCAAGCGAAAATGGCTAGGGCCAAGAAGGAAGTGCGCCAATCATAGGTGTAGATGAGCTTAGCAGCGAGGGGGGCCATTATTAGTGTACCCAGTCCGGCCCCAGTGCCGATAATAGCCAGGGCAGTGGCTCTTTTCCTGTGGAACCACGGGGAACCAGTGGACATGACCACAGTGTAAGTCGCCCCAGTGCCAAGAGCTAGCAAGAAACTATATGCGAGGTAAAGCTGCCACATATAGCTCACATGGCTAGTAAGGAACAGGCTTGTACCGGTAACTATGCCCATTATGATTACTACTAACTTTGGACCGTAGTGGTCTAGAGCCCACCCGCCGACCATAGCAAAAAAGATGCCTAAAACCATATAGACAGCGAAAACGCTAGAGACCATGGCGCGGGACCAGCCAAATTCCGCCTCGAGGGGCCTGAAGAAGACACCAAAAGAGTAACGAATACCGAAGAACACTAGCGAGATAAAAAGGCAGGATGCTACTACTACCCAACCATAGAAAAGGTGCCCACGGCTAGAAGAATGACTAGAGGTTTGGTTACTATTTAGCTGGGGTTGCTGGGGTTTCATCATATACTCGTCGGTTCTTCTATCACTTCTGTCAGCGATGACCTAGACCCCGTACCTATCTTAAACCTAGCGCCTTCCCTTTGTCTATGCTACGAATCGACTCATTATCAAGATATTGATACCCCGGGTGGGGTACCCCTGGCCTGCCCCCCCGAAAACAGGTTCACCTTTAATACGAGACGCCTGTAAAATAACTACAGGAGAAAGCAGAAGTGAAAACCGGGAGGTATTCTGAGGCGCAGGTTTCGCATTCTCCAGGAGGTTGATTCCGGTGTGCCGGTGGTTAATGCCGCACGGGAGCATGGAGTTTCGGCAGTAACGATTCACCGCTGGAAGAGCAAGTATGGAGGCATGACACTCTATGAGATGAAGCGGCTCAAGGCATTGGAAGAGGAGAATACTAGGCTAAAAGGGAATGGATTCTAGATAACCGACCTCAATTGCCCAATTAAATAATCGCCTCAGTGCCCGGTAATAGGGCAAAGCGGTGGCTCGATTAGCTTTCCTTACTTGTTTAGTTCCATTACCAATGCTACTCTCATAAGTCCTAGACCCAACCCAAGATAGAAATTCTCTGAGACCGTGTGCCTCCAATGAACCCAGGTTATTTGACCAACCTTTGTTTTGTGGGTAGCCTAAGAAGGGATGAATTAAATTTCTGTAATACCCAATAGTCCCGCCGGCTCTTCCTTCAGATTGTAGCGATAATAGAAAACCATCAAAAAGCTCTTGCAGTCCAGTTCTGTCATCATTGCGTTTCACACCTTCCATTGCAGTCAGCCTATATCCTGTTATTTTTGCCTAGGCAGGTAGTCACCCAACTTTGTGGAGCGGGAGACGAGACTCGAACTCGCGACAACCTGCTTGGAAGGCAGGGACTCTACCAACTGAGTTACTCCCGCATAGGTAAACTACACGTAAATTCTACGCCGAAATGAATAGAAAAACAAGTTGTAGACTACCTACTTTTAGAATCTCTCGTTTCCACAACCAGTTTTGAATCTCTAGCAAAAGGATAGATTCTCAATTGTAAAACAGAAGGTAAATCCCCCAAAACAATATCAGGTTATGAGATGTCTATCAATAACTTCATCTGGTATTGCAGACAGAATGACTTTCCCGAAGTCCAGAAGTTAACAGCAGTCCACATCAGACATTTCCTTTGGTATCTGGCAAGTGAATCACACAGATGGAATAGCACCAGTCCTGCCGCTAAGAAACCAGTTAGCCAAACGACTGTCAACGGATATTATAGAGCATTGAGAACATTCTTTAACTGGTTAGAGCGTGAAAGTCTTATTATTGATAATCCCTTTAAGCACTTGAAAACACCAAAGGTAGATAAAAAGGTAATCCAAGCACTCTCCCCTACTGAGATTAATAGACTTTTCAAAGTATGTTCTGGGAAATAAGCATTAGACATTAGAAACAAAGCAATCGTTTCTATTTTCATTGATACAGGATTACGTATATCAGAACTAGTAAATCTCCCTCTTGACGATGTTAACATGGATAGCTGTTCTATTCTTGTAAGACATGGTAAGGGTGGGAAGCAAAGAATAGTTGGGATCGGGAAGAAAGCACAGAAAGCACTTTGGAGATATGTCACGATTTACCGTAAGAGTGAAAGTAACCGTCTATTCATACATCGCAGTGATGGGCCGTTAGGTCTACTAGGATTGAAAATTTTAATCGCAAGGTTAGGTGATAAAGCAAAGGTAAAAGTCCCCCCCACAAACTGAGACATACCTTTGCTGTTTCATTCTTACGTGCTGGTGGGGATGTCTTCTCTCTGCAATACCTTCCATGACATTCTACTCTACAAATGACACAACGATACCTGCAAAGTCTGAATGCTAATGATGCCGCTAATGCTCATAAGAAATTCAGTCCTTTGGATAACTTAGGGAAGTTGTAAACCACTAAAGGTAAGCCAAGCGTCTATTAACTATCTTTATTTTTCCAGACCTTTTTCCTTTTTAAATGCCTTTGTTCGCTTAGATATTTCATCAGCTTTTGATAGTAACCAAATCATAGTACCTAAGCAGACAAGGAAAATACCAACCCCAATAGGTCCAGTCCAATAGAACACTAACCACATACTCATTTATGCTACTCCTTTAAATAATTGTTTAGTATTACGCAAAATTATATGCGTGGGTTTGTATGTAAGTCAAGATAAACGATGCGTTACAAAATAGATACTCCGCTATGAGTCAAATCAATGCATATTTGAAGCTAATAAATTAAATGAATAGTAAACCATAACCCTTATTTAGACCTATCCATCAAATTCCCTACCGAAAAGTTAGTTCACCATGTCCTGAGCCGAATTCTCAGAATTTGCTGAACAGCAGGGACTTACCGTATAGATAAATCTATGTCGTGAGTTATGTTGAGAGAACTTATCTACGTTAAGAGAAGTTATTACGTTCTGAGTTATATTTACTATGTATAGTTATTTAGAAAAAGGGGAAATTAGGGTTGGCGAAGATAGGATAAGGTGATTCCCCACCACACCACAAAGAGTAAAGTTTTGATTTGAAGAACCAGAACCGAGGGATGTTACTGTTCAGCCTACGTATTACCCTGTGTGGAGCAAGGGTATTTGGTGTTTATTATAAGATTATTTGCCCTTGAATTAAGACTGGATAAACCAAATAGGAAAAGGGGAGCACCCCGCACCATTCTCAAGTTAGTAGCCGAACTAGAAGAAATACGACTCCAATCACGAATAAAACCGCACCTGCGATAATGGATACAATCCGTGTCTTTTTCTCACTAGCAGTTAATTCAGACCACGGTTTTTGTTTTTTCCCGACAGAGATACCGATAGAAATGCCAATACCCATACCTCCAGCCAATCCTATTATCCACCCT
>Ga0315545_1003342_pt1 | contig 13803 bp, 6 predicted proteins | sample SalMarSW160210MG_FD_203096 | JGI IMG/M metagenome (GOLD analysis project Ga0315545, IMG submission 203096) | Salt marsh sediment microbial communities from the Plum Island Ecosystem LTER, Massachusetts, United States - Salt Marsh Sediment SW1602-10 ... | reverse complement strand
ATTGCCTTAAAAACAATATTTTTCATGGTCTCTCCTTATGATTAATGATTGATATCATTTAAGGTAAAAGAATTGTCTATTACTCTCAATACTTATTTTATCTCCTGCAGTCATTCATCATTTCACCCAGGATGTGCCGCAAACCGGCTTTATCGGGCAATTCCGGCATGATTTGCTTAAATTATTCGGCGCATGGAAAGGAATGTTTTGATCCAGTATTTCCCGGAATAGCCGCATAAACAATTCTTCAATTTTATTAAGTTCATTTGCCTGCTGCATTAAATCTTTATATAACGGAACTTCACTTTCCATCGTTATCGTTTTCTCGCCTAAATACAGATATGCAGGAATAATTTGTTCTACCGGCAGCTTTGATGTATTTTTGTAAAGTAACAGATACAGCGGCAATTGCAGGGAATGCACAGCATTGTCCCATGTTGTCCGGTCATCGAAATCTAATTTATCGAATCGAATTGGCCTCTTTCCCGGATTGATGCCTGTTTTATAATCCATTATGACATGTACGCCGCTTCGTTCTTCAATCCGATCGATACGTCCTTTACACTTTATACCGGAAATCGGCATAGTTATTTTTTTCTCAAGTGCGCGAATTATTACCGGTCCATGTTCAAGCGCTCGTGTCTGGTACTCTGTCAGGTACTTCTTCAACTGGTACCTGATCTGGTATTTTAAAAGAAGCGCCGCACTGCCCGGTTCTTTTCCAAATGTTTCCGTAAAGAGTTTTTCTATAAGATCTTCCATACGTACACAATCGAGATCGGAAGTTTTCAACGGGACGTCTACCGATTGTTTAAAAAACATATTCAGGACTAAATGCACGAATTTGCCGACATCCTGCACATCAAGATCATCGGACACTTCATCTTTTTCCTTAAGCTCCAAGACATAATGATAATAGAATCGTAATGGACAGCGTAGATATGTATCAAGTGCGCTTGCGCTGAATGAAAATCCGCGCAGCACCGACATAACCTGAACGGATTTTTCCAAAGGGATTACTGAATCATTCGCCAGGTTTAATGAATAATGAACGGTTTCGATCTGCTTGTTAAAAGAACATGATCGTTTCTTTTTCTCCTCTTCCCATAATAATTTTTCTATAAAACGGCTTTTTATTGTCTCTGCCGCATCGGTATAGAAAAGATGTACACGTTTGGCACCACGCACCAGCATATTGAAATAATACTCCATTAGCATGTCCCTATCACGCCGCGTCTCCAATCCAAGACGCTCCCGTAATTGCTGGGGCAGCAGCATATCGCCGGTTTGGCTGCCGGGAAGAATTTCATCATTCACATCAAGCATGTAAACATCATCGAACTTTAAGCCGCGGGTTTCCAGCATTCCAAGTACCTGCAAACCGCGCAGCGGCGTACCTGTAAACGGCACTTCCCGCATTCCGGCATACTGCTGGAAAAAGGTGAGATACCCTTGAACATCCCTGAACGACATGCCTGCTATCAATGAATGTTCAACACCCTGGAAGACTTCGATCATCGTTTCTGCATATCGGCGGAATAATGGATGTAATCGCGCAGTACTTACTTCATATATATAAGAAAGTAATGCAATTGTTTTTCGTCCAAATTCAGCGATAGAACCAAGCTGGTCAAACGCTCTTATAGTCTGATTGTGAATCGTGCAAATATGTTGCTTGAGCTGCTGTGTCGTTATCCCCGCTTTTTGTTCATTCAGCACAGAAGCTACACTGGTATAAATTTCCTCTTCCTGCTCAATATCGTTTAATGTTATGAATTTATACGATACGTAGCCTGTCAATTTTTTTTCAATTGCGTGGAAAAGAATACGTGTTACATCGGTGCGTTGATTCCAGCGAATATTTTTCGTATACGGGTGAAGCATGAATTTTAAGTATAACGATGCCGGCAACACATCGTTCTGTTTTGCTGCAATAAGTTCAAAAAGATTGTTGAAAAATCCGAAGATCGGTGTTCGCACAACAGGATATCCAAGTGCAATGTTGTATTCTTCTTCATCAAACATAGACAATGTTTGGTGATAAACAGGGAAGAGAGAACCAGGCGACGGAATAACAATCACAGAATGTTCATCCAGCGGGATTCCTTTCTTCGTTTGCCGGTCAATACATCCCGAAAGTGCAAATACCTGGCCGTGCGTATCGGATGCTTTTACAAAATGAATTTCCGGCTCCGGTACATTTCCATTTGTTTTATCAGATTGGTATACCATCCAGACTTTTTTATTCTTCTCTATTTCTTGAAAGATAATTTTTTCGGAGTGTGTCTGCTTAAAGGGTACGGTAATAATAATCTTGGAATATTGTTCCAGATCAATTTCCCTAATGCGGTCTGCAACGCCAATGTAACGCATAGCACGTGTTGCATATCCTGATTTCCCGACGAGGGCATAAAATTGTCTGTAGTACGCCTGCAGAGAAAAAAGCCGATTGTGTGTAAGTGTGCCTAATTCTTCTTCGATCCGCCTGTCCGGCAGGCGAGCAAGATGCAGTTCTTCCAATTCGCCGAAAAGCTTTATTCCAATCGGAAGAAATTCATCGAATACAGTAAAGTATTCGCCTCCCAACCGTTCATTTAGTCCCTTATGAATACGATGCAGCAGAGCAATTGCATTCATCGATTCCAGGTCTTTCCCCGGCTCTGTAAAAAGCTGTTGATAAAGAGAAAGAACAAAATCATCGATAGAAAATATTTTAGGCGGGATAAAGCTGCCGCCTACACGTATAGCAAGTTCTTTGCGAATAAAATGGGCAGGGCGTTTTCCCGGAAATACAAGCATAGTACGAGAATAGTCCTTTATGTCGTTTGGCAGCAGATCAACAATAGTCTTGACAAGCGAATCCTGCGGGCTTATGACAATGCATTCATTCATACGACTACTCGAAGATTCTTTCTATCGACAAATGCCAGTGTTCCCCGGATGCTTTTCCCCTGATAATAATTTTCAAGAATATTCACATACTTCTCAATCTGTCCGCTATATTCTTCTTTGTCGTCGCCTGTTTTGAAATCGATAACTGTAATGCTGTCTGCATCCATTACAATACGATCCATGCGAAATAATCTGCCTTCAGCATCGACAAATTCCTGCTCGTTAAGAATTGTTCTTCCTGTCTGAGGAGCAAACCACGGCATTATTTCAGGCGAAGATAGAAATGCCTTTAGAGTATCCTGCAAATGATTGAAATCTGTCCCTATTACCGAATTCTCCGCTTGTCTTTCTATGAGTACTTGAAGTGAATCTTCAATATGCTCATCGATGAATTCTATCTGTGACAAAATCTCATGGATACAATCACCGCGCTGCCGTTCATACATTGCCAACTTTTCTGCACTCGTTGAAGCCGTTAAGACAGATCGTGCAGCAAATCTTTTCCCTGCTTTCGATTCTAAAAAGACATCTTTCTTTTCAACAACGGGCTTTTTCGTCTGTCCATAATCCTCTTGAGGTAGAAATTTAGAAGGTTCGCGGTAATTATCGCTTTTAACGCTAAGAATGTACATTTCTTCCCGCGCACGTGTAAACGCTACATAGAGCTTATTCAGATCATCCACGTCCTGTGCTAACCGACGTGCGTCATACAGCTGTTGAAATTCTTCAAGCAAACCTGCTTCTTTGCTCGTGATATGAAGCAATCGAATACCGTCCGCTTCTTCTTTAAGAATACGTGAAAGATGAGTTTTCTTAGTATCATATAAAAGAACAATCACAACGCGATTACCGAGGCCTTTTGCCTTGTGAATTGTCATGACTTCTACTGCAGCGGTTCCGTGCGGAACAATGAAATTCCATTGACTGTCTCCATTTTCCTCTTCAGCGAACGATAGAAAATCTTTCAGATTGTTTTGTCCTTGATCTTCAAAATCCTTGATTACTCCCAAAAACCTTGCCAGCGTTCCTTCTTCTTCACCGATTAGTGAAAAAAGCTGGAATCGCTTGAAGATTTCCTCAGTTAAGTCATACAATGGTAAATATCCGACAACCGTGAACAATTGTTCAAAATACTGCTGCCAGAGTGATTGATATTGTTCGCGAAAAGTAGAATACAGCGGCACAGATTTATTGTCTTGCTTTGCTTTTAAAACAAATTCATGGAGATCTTTCATTGCAGGTGTATGCTGTTGACCATATAGTATTCGGATAAATGTTTTGCTCAAAATAAACGATGCAAACGCAAGATCGTCGATAGGCGAGTCGAGAAAACGCATAAGAGCAAGAAGATCGCCGATAATTCTCCTGCTGCGGATATCCAGACTGCTATGCGAGATAAACGGTATCTGCGCACCGTTAAGCCAGCTGCTTACTTCTATTACATCGTTATTTTTCGGCGTAAGAATTGTAATATCGCCGTACTCATACTCGCGTGTACGGCAATCAGTTATAATATTCAGAAGCTTTGTTCGTTCCGGTATAAACTCGTCGTTCGGTTCGAACATACTGACTTCTACATAACCTTTGCCGCGTTTGTCTTTCTCAACTTTCTGTTTGAAAGTAGATAAACCGCTCGTTTTCGGCGCATTATTTGTATACTGTGCAGGAACAATCTTATGAAATACGGTTTTGTTGAAATCTACAATCCGTTCACAGCTTCGATAATTGACAACAAGATCTTTTACCTGCGGAGGTGCAGAGGGAAACACCGTTGTCTGCATTATCTGCTTCATAATATACCAATCGGCGTGGCGGAAAGTGTATATGGATTGCTTTGTATCGCCTACAATAAAAAGGCTGCCGCGTTTTGAGAGTGTTTCTTCCAGCAGAGGCTTTAATGCATCCCATTGAACGTGCGATGTATCCTGAAACTCATCTATAAGGTAATGTGCAATTGCATCGCCGAGATAGAAGTACAGCTGCGGCACTATTTCCTGCGAGATATATGATAAAAGCAATCGATTCACGTCCGCTATATAGATTTTATTATTGCGCCGTATAGTTCGTTCAATATTCTCCTGAAACAACTTATGTGCTTCAATAGACGGACGATAGTAATGCTCGGCAGACGAACGGATGTATTCAATCTTCAAATTGCGAAATGCTTCCAGGTGCAGTTTGAACTGTGTATTCCAATGTTTTACCGTCTCCTTCTCAGCTTTACTTTTTCCTGCTTTTAACGGTTTCTCGATACTTTTAAGCATGATCAGTTTATCGACATCGCCTGCTTCAGCAGCAGCTACGACATTCTCAAACAACGATGATGTCTCGAGGCCTGATCGGCGAACGAGCTTTAACAACTGTTGAAATTCTGCAAGTAATTCCTCCTTCAGATCCTTCACACGTCTGCCATTTTCTTCCGGCAGCAGAACGTCCTTCGATTGCGCACTGAGTGTTTCATGCAGCTCGCGCACTTCCTGTGAAAGTTTTCGGAACGGATTCCAGACAAAACGCGATTGCGATTGTGAATCTATTAGCTGAATCGTGAGATCTTCAAGCAAACGCTTCTTTGCCGGTTCTGTGGAAAGTTCACGTATGAATTGTTCGAATGCAGCATCAAGAACAGGACGGCTGTCAAGGCAGATTTCAATAGTTGGAGAATAGCCATAATCCAGAGCCGATGCCCTGAACACGCGTGCAATAAAACTATCAATAGTCTGGATTTGAAACGCCGAGTAATCGCAGAGAATTGTATCTATTAACTCGCCCGCCTTTGCACTGATTTGTTCTTTTTCCATAGCAACAACATCTGCAATTTGCGAGATGAATGGTTCATCACCAAAACAAGCATGCTTGAGAAATTCCAGCACACGCTGACGCATTTCCGCCGCGGCGTTTTTTGTAAACGTTATCGCCAGAATATTATTCAAACGATTATTGGGAATTCGTCCGGAAAGCAGAAGCTGCAGCAGTCTCAGTGTAAGAGTATGCGTCTTCCCGGAGCCTGCAGATGCAGAAACAACCGTAAAATTCGGCAAAGAAAGGTCAATATCGCTTGAGAGAATGGTGGCCACAGATCAAATTATTTATTGATGCTTCTAATTTCTCGTACAGTTCCGCTGCCAAGTGATGCCATTTTGTTGTAATCAACAAAATGGTCGGCAACTTTAAAGATTGACCATTTTTCCGATACCGGCAAAATGGTTTGCAACTATTTCATCGATTTTTCTTTTATTTCATTACCTCGTACACTCTCAGTACCTCATCGCCGTAATGGTTGATTACCTTTACCGCAATCTTGCCGGTCTTGGGCGGATCAAATGGACGGCTCGTTGTTGAGTACAGCGCCGACCACGCCGATTCATTAATTTCTGCGCGGAGTGCACGCTTGAGTTTATCATAAGGCTCTTCAGCGCCGGTAAAGTACGCATGCCGCACAAAGAAGCTTTCGCCGTTGTAGTTCGTGTCGATAAACCAGCAGGCAATATCGTCTGTGCTGCTTGAGCGAATCTGTCCCGTGGTGGGATCGTACACATCAAGCCCTTTGACGGTAACAGTGATCTTTCCGTCTTTCTGTTTCTTCACATCCAGATCCGGTTCACCGAAGACCATAAAGAGATTTCCTGCTCCCGTCTTCTTGAGCAGTTCATCGCCCATCGCAAGGTCTGGATTCATTCGTGCTGTCAGCACATTTAGCTTGCCGTAGCGTTTGGCTTCTTCGCTCACATGCGGATCAAATGCAAATCCACAAACGATGAGCAGATCGCAGCCCGCACCTTCCACAGCTTCTTTCGCCGCTTCCTTGACCATATCGGGACCGACAGTGCCATGTTCCGGGCCAATGGATACAGCGATACGTTTGCTTTTTCCGTTCTCTGTGTATTCGCCTTTGGCGTGTACCCAAACTCCGGCAAATGATTCAAGCCGGTCAAACTTCAGCCGCTCGTTCTTAAATGTATTTTGCACACCGGATTTTCTGAGGTTGTCAAGAATCATCGTTGTGAAGTCCCGCTGATGTCTTGTTTCCTTCTTCGTTACCGTACCGTCAAGATTTTCATCTGCGGGAGAAAGAACACGATGAGGCGAGAGGCTTTCCACGGTAAACGGGCCGGCAACCCGGATACGCTTATTGTCTTCATACGGATGGTCGTACAGTAATTCTGTGTCGGCGCGTTTGGCAATGGAGTCGTCGATTTCTCTTTGACGAGCACGACGAAGTTCCCACCATGTAGAATGCAAATTGACGATTTCCGATTGCGGATTGGGGATTGAAAGCTCTCGTGGTATTTCCCATTCTTCCCATTTTTGTTTTAGCGCTTTGTTCAACTTTGCGCGTATTGGCTCCATTTTTTCCTGCCACCTGGCATAAATGGTATCGATCTCTTCGTTGTTGGCAATGGATTTGAGCGTAATGTGCGGGACACGTTTGTAAACGAAGCCGCGTTTGATGTCACCTGTTGGTCGATTCGCCTGCCCGTCCGGCAGGCGAGCCGAATCGACCGTACTGGTCGGGTCAGCGACCCGACCTACAATTTCCATTTCTTTACGTTTTCCCTCGATGGAATCGGCAAGTAAATAGTACGGATACTTTGCGGACATAATACGCGTGCGCGCAAGTGCAAGAGCGACGCGCGATGTATCGATGGTAATCCAGCGCCTGCCCCATTGCTCGGCAACGTACGCCGTTGTGCCGCTGCCGCACGTGGGATCCAACACAAGATTGCCGGGGTCGGTGGTCATGAGAAGACAGCGTTCAACTACTCCTGTTGAAGTTTCAACAACATAGTTTTGATCACGTGCACCAATTGTATCTAGCCAATCTGTAGTCAACTTTGCATAATCAGAACCTTCTTCATAAAGGATTTTTCGTAGATATTGTCCTTCCAATTCTATTTGATCACTTTTAATTAGCCGTTCCATGTTCTCGGGATTTGTGGGCCAACATTGTCCATCTGGAGGATAATAATCCTTACCGCGGAACCGAATTGGAAAAACTGCTTTTTGATTATATGATGCTGGCCACAAGGACACTAACCTAAATCGTTTGGCGTCTTTAGGAAGTTCAAATCCATTGGACTGTTCTGACTTTGATATTTTATTTCGGGTTCCATCAGAAAGCTCATAGTTGTTCCAATGAAAATCCTCACTGTAATTTTGCTTTATATATATTTTCCGAAACTTCTGTTCTGCCAATATTTTATCTTTGGAATACCATATCAGAAAGTCTCCCATTCTTTCTAGAAAAGTTCCACCTAAAGGCATGGTTTTTTTTCGAAATCTTATTAGGGCAATGAAATTTTCGCTCCCGAAAACTTCATCCAACACATTCCTAACGAGATGAACATTTTCATCACCAATCTGCACAAAGAGACTTCCGCTCTCCGTCAGCAAATCTCTGCACACTACAAACCGATCACGCAGGTACGCAAGATACGAGTGAATACCAAGCTGCCATGTATCTCGAAATGCCTTTACCTGTTCAGGTTGCCGAGTTAGGTCTTCTGCTCGGTCACTGAGCTTGTTCTTGCGCGTTGAGACCTGCCAGTTGGAGCCAAACTTAATACCGTACGGCGGGTCAAAGTAAATGCTTTGCACTTTCCCTTTGAGCCGTTCTTTTTCCGCCAGCGAGGTCATCACTAACAGCGAATCGCCGAGTATGGCGCGGTTGCTCCAGTTTTGTTCGTGCTGGTAGAAGTCGATCATCTCCTCAAACTTAATCCCGTTAAAATCTCCGAAGAGCCCGATCTGGTCTTCGGGAATTATTTTGCGTGATTGCGCTCTTAAATCTTCGATAAGCGCCTGAGGATGTATTTTTTCCTGTATGTAAATCGGTACAACAGGCACTTCGAGCGGCTTGGAGTCCTGCTCGTCTTTTCCTTTCCATACAAGCTGCGGATCAAGCGAAGGGTCGCGTGGGTAGAGCACTTTCTTCGGCGTTATTTCATCTTCAGCAACAAATCCCCGCAATTCTTCCGTGGGGATGTTCACGCGCTTGTCGTTATGCTTTACGTGAGCGACAGGAATGGTTGCACGGTCTTTGAGATTCGGATATTTCACCGCGGTTTTTTTTGTTGGTTTAGGTTTTTTTGCCATATTCAATCCATTATTAGGCTTGATTTTTACAAAGCCCTTGGGCATATTATACATGGAATCGGCTAAGACTCAAACTGTAGCCCCGATAAGTCGGGACAAGCGTTCCCCTTGAGGGATAGAGTTTCAGCCTTTTTTATTTCTTTTTCGATTCTTTTGGGCAAGTTTCATTTTATAAATTTGCTGTATATACACTGTATTGACATCATCAAAAAAAAACAGTACCATATGAGTGGAGTCTTTGACGGTTCATACTATCATTGGCTTTTAAAAATTTGGATCGGGGTGTCCCTGGTCGGCATCTAAGCCCGCTTAGGCGGGCTTTATGCTTTATGGAAACACTTTGAGCCCGTACTTTCTGCCGCCTTTCGTATAAATTTTCGGCTCCAACACATCGAATGATGGATTAGCACGCTTTGGATCGAGAACGTAACGCGCTACCGGATAGGCAATGAGATCTGCTAATTGTAATCCATTTACATCATCTATTTTAGACTTGAAATCAATATTGATTCCGTACGCATGCATCCTTTCGGAACTAACGTATCCCGTTCCTCGCGAGCAAAGCCTTTGAAAATGTTCATGCAAGCGCGCGTCTTCTTTCCTGCCGCGTTTTTCAATCACTATATCTAACCGTTTATTCCCCGCAGGCTGATCGTCAAGAAAGAAAACCGATCGCTCAAGAATAAATGACAATGCAATCTCATACACATCGCTTGCCAGTTTGCCATAGTGGTTTATATGATGTTCTTTTTGTATCGCCGAAGCAATTACGGTGTACTCTGACTGAGCAACAAGATTGTTAATATCTTCGTAAAGTGATTTTTTTATATCTGTATTAAAAAGGATCTGAAATTCCTTCTCACATTTTCTGATATCGCGCGACAGAACAAACACCGGAAACTGAGGATCAATATTCGCAAGCCCATGATCACCGCTTTCGTCAAGGAATAAAAGCACTATACTACCTCATGGAGATGGTTAATCTGTTCATAAATTGCTTTTTTTGCATTCCATGGATCCAGAATCTCAATGAACGCCCACCGTCCGAACTCGCCATAATTATTCACCGCCGGAATCCAGAGCGATCTTGCTGTGGAGATTTTCGTTTCTTTATCTGTGTCTTTCTCTCCGGTTACTTCAATAATCAGATTCAATAAATCGTGATTTCCTTTGCCATCATCAATCCGCACAATGAAATCGGGGATGTAGTTGTGTTCCTGTCCTCCGGAAGTATAGGGAATGGTAAAGCCGAGATTCTGATTCTTTATATAACACACCACTTCATCCATATCTTCAAGTGTTTGTGCCATTTTTGCTTCCCATCCGCTGTGAAGAACAACGTCGCTGATGTGGCATTTGTTTTCACGGGTTCGGTACGTTGAGCGTGTTGTGTCGAAATCTACATAAAGCGTTGAACCAATCGTGTCGTACGGTTGAAGAATCGGCATGATCCGCATGGACCCTTGATCTCCGTTTACGATAGCGTGATGAATTTTTTGCGCTGCCTGATTTGCATATGCAACCAAAAGTAATAATTGCGGGAACGTATTATCCTTATAGATCACACTCTGGTTCAGCCAATCGCGCGTAATTGCCAGGAGCTGCGGGAAAAGCCAGGGTTTGGAATTTTTTTCTGTATCCCGGAAATATCGTTCCAGAACATACTTTGAAAGCAGGAAGACAACCTCTTGCTCTCGATGTTGTTTCAGTTCATCGAGAGTGTGAATGCTTTTTTCACCGACAATAGGAGCGTTCTCCGTTGAAGTCGGAATATCCGCCGTGGAAAGCGTCATTGATGAATCGTCAGTGAAGTGAGCCTGAAGCTTTTCTGCCGGAAGTTCGTATCTGTAGCCCGTTAATCGCGGAAAAGTGATTTCACAGGCAAGACGATCTTCGAGCGCATGAACCCGCGTTGGTGTTGGTCCGGGTTTCGGATCTACTGCCGAGCCAGCCGATGGTATGAACGAAAAAGGCACTCCATAGACTTCCGCATATTCCGGCAGGAACATTCCATTTTCATCGGGTGTATAATTTTTTCGACGCAGTCCGCGCCCTACGACCTGCTCGCATAGGAGCTGCGTACCAAATGCACGAACTCCTAAAATATGCGTAACGGTATTCGCATCCCAGCCTTCTGTCAACATAGAAACACTGATCACACATTTGATCTGCTCGCCTAACTTGCCGGATTTACCGACTGTATTCATCACTTCGCGCAGGATGTCTTCGTCTGTCAGGTTTTCCGCGTCGCGCCCCGGAAAACGTGTGCGATATTCCGCTTTGAATTCTTCAATTTCATTGGCGGCAATATTTTTAAATTCATCGCTCATTGCCTCACCTGACTCAAGCTGTGCGCTGTCAACAAGAATCGTATTGGGGCGTGCGCTCCACATGCCATGGTCTTCGTTACTGAAAAGTGAAAGTTTTCCGGGCACAGCGATCTTTGATCTTTCTTTCAGTTCTTTTTCCCATCCCGCAACATAATCATACACTAATTTTGAAACATTGGTATTATTGCAGACAACGATGAATACCGGCGGAGTCGATCCTTGTGTACGAGCTTCCGTGTTTTGCTCCCACTTTTGATAGTATTTTTCATAATTCAAATAAAGACTTTGGAGCGCCCCTTCCAATTCAGCGGGAAGGTTCGGTTCGCCGGTTACAGAATCCATTCTGCGCCCTTTCCTGGGAAGGCTTTCACGAATACGCAGCCACAAATCCCGATACATTGGTTGTTCACCTACCATCGCATTATCTGAAATGGGCACACGAGGCACTTTCACAATTCCTGATTCAATAGCATCGATCAATGAGAAATCGGAAATAACCCAGGGAAACAGTGTTCCTTCAGAGTAACCGGAACCTCGGAGAAAAAATGGCGTTGCCGAAAGATCATAGACCACCTTTACTCCAAGTTTTGCTTTGACCGCTTCGATACCTGAAATCCAGATACGAGCTTCCTCTTCACGCTTTTCTGCTTCTTTCCGTTCATCGCCTTTTAACATTTCTTCTTCTCCACCTGCTTTTCGGCGATAACAATGGTGCGCTTCATCGTTGATGACAATGATATTCTTTTTACTTCCTAACTCTCGACACACTCTGCGCACCATCTGGTCAGGAGTCTCCGTAAAGGTGCTAGTATCTCCTTTACTCAAAATATCTTTTGTGACTTTCCCTGCTGCAATTTTGTCACGCAGTTTGAAGGCATGAAAGTTCGTGACAATGATCTTTGCTTTTCCAAGTTCATCAAGCATGCCGGGTGGAATAATGTCCATCGTATGATAATAATTCAGCGGATCGCTTGGAAGAAGAACGCGAAGCCGATCTTTTATGGTAATACCGGGTGTGATTATTAAAAAAGTATTTGTAAAGAGCGGGTCTTGCAAATTCGTAATTTTATTTAAGGCTTGCCATGTAATCAACATCGCCATGACAACCGTCTTTCCGGATCCGGTTGCCATTTTGATTGCCATACGATAAAGGAACGGATTTGCTTCGGCATTGGTTGTCCGTAAAAGATTTTCTATCCAGGTGTCGCCGTACTTGTGTGCAACTTCTGTGATATAGATTGCAGCTTCGACAGCTTCAATTTGACAGAAGAAAAGCCTTTTGTTTCTTTCTTCTCTTTGCCAATAATTCAGCAGCAGGCGGGAAATTTTTGTAATACCTTGATATCCGCCATTTCTCCATTGACCGACTCTTTCACGAATTCGATTGATATCATCATTAGGTTTAATTCGGTCTTGTGTCCATTCCGTGTCGAAAGCAAGTTGGTTTTTCCCTTTCTTCCGCGGCCGGGCTATCGGAATGAAATAGGAACTCTTGCGGCGTTCTTCGGCAATTTCGTTCGTAATGCCTTCGTCGGTAAATATGAAATGACGGGATGGTTCCAAATAAGGCGAATTAAGAATTGGATTTTCTATAACGACACTAGGCATATTGTTCGAATCTTTTTGTAAAAATAATTTATGTTAACAGTATGGATAGATGCGGTTGGGATGGCACTTATTCCTAACCGGCATTTACCCAAAATGTAGCCAATAAGTCGCTGGATTGCAATGATTTCAACCGAGACCGCAAACAAGAGCTTGTTTTCTCTCTATCCATAATGAATATTTCTCCAGCAACTTTCTCCCTCATTGTGCATCTTTATAGTAATAGAAAAGGTTTTGAAAGAACCGACAAGTGCAATCAGAGACCGAATTAATACGGTTGTTAAGTCAAGGCGAAAAACAGGCTTTTGCAGAATTATACGAACGCCATAAATTGGCGATCTATAGGTATTGTCTTCGAATGCTTATAGATTCCGGTGCAGCGGAAGATGCAACTCAGGATACATTTATCAAGATGTTCCAGAATATATCTTCGCTTCAAAAGACTGATGCTTTTTTACCGTGGCTGTTTCGCATTGCCCGTAATGAAGTTCTTATGTATTTACGTCGGAATAAACGAAATGGAACTCACAGTGATGAAACTGTATGGGATGAGAAAACGCCGCATGTGATCGCAGTTTCGACAGAGACAACAGAGCTGGTTCAAAAAACACTACAGAATCTCAAAAGTGAATATCGTGAAGTTATTGTCTTACGTGAATATGAACAGCTGTCGTATCGGCAAATCGCTGAGATTACCGGTGACACGGAAAGTTCGGTAAAATCGCGTCTGTTCAAAGCGCGTCAAGCTATTGCAAAGAAATTAAAAACATATTATCAATAAGGTGCCTCATGAATTGCGAACAATATCAAGAACACATCAGCCAATATATTGACGAAGAGCTGCCGTCAGCAACAGAGGCTGAACTTTTTGTACACCTTGGCA
>Ga0315545_1003337_pt1 | contig 13826 bp, 12 predicted proteins | sample SalMarSW160210MG_FD_203096 | JGI IMG/M metagenome (GOLD analysis project Ga0315545, IMG submission 203096) | Salt marsh sediment microbial communities from the Plum Island Ecosystem LTER, Massachusetts, United States - Salt Marsh Sediment SW1602-10 ... | reverse complement strand
GCCAGCTTTACGTTGCACTGGATGAGCAATACATAACGAATGCCGAGTTTCAGGAGGTGTATGATCATGCTGCACACGCGCGCGCAGCCATCCGAGGGTTCACCCGCCTGCCATGCGAGATCTGCGAACATATGGAAAACATAAGTTATTGGAGCTGTTCAGCGCATACTCGGGTAAACATGTCGTTATTAAGGCGTGAGCGCGCAGGTCAAATACTTGCTAGCGTATGAGCAAGATCGTCGAAACAAAAATAACCCTGAACGGTGAACGGTGAACCTCTGAACCTCTGAACCCTGAACCTAAGAAACCATGAAAATCTCGACATATAGCCTCAAGACAGGGATCTTTTTGACGCTCGTGCTTATCCTCGCGCTATCCATGATACTGCTCGATATCGTTATGATAAGGATGACCGAAAAGGATTTACTCCGTGCAGAGATACGAAGGGGAAAGGTAATGTTAGGTTCTCTTGAACATAACCTGATAACGGGCTTACAGGAGCAAATCACCGGCTACCATGGAAAGGTGTATCCCCTTCGTCGGAACATCTCCGAACTTGTAACTGAAGGGCTCCTCTCAGCAGCTCTTATCCTCGATCATTCAGGAGATATCCTGTTTGAAACCGCCCTCATAACCGGAGCGAAGCGAAAGACCTTATTACATTTTGCCGAGAGCTCCTTGCGCCAGGGAAGAGATATTATATCTACTCCCCCTGCCACATGGGGCATTCTCTCTGCCCGGAGGGGCGATCTTTTTCTGGCTAAACCCTTATCTCACAATAAGGCTATCGTGGGTGTGGCATCGATTCAGATACCCTTGGCGCCTATGTACACCGCCATCAGGGAATCCCAGAAAATCGTCCTCTTCTATCTGCTGTTGAATACCCTGCTTTTGGGACTTATAGGCTTTTATCTCCTCCATAGGAGCCTCATGCGGCCGATCAATCGCCTCGTGAAGAGGGCCGAGGGATTCAAAGAAGGTGAAAGCTTTTTCCTCCCCTTGACTTCGGGGCAGAACGAGTTTGGTAAGCTCTCAAGAGCCCTCAATTTCATGATTCGAGGTTTAGAGGAGAGCAAGGCTGAACTGAAAACGAGCATAAGCTCCCTTGAGAAGGCCAATGTGGAGTTGCGCCAGGCCCAGGAGGAGATAATCCGATCGGAAAAACTGGCATCCATCGGCAGACTAGCCTCGGGCATTGCCCATGAAATTGGAAACCCGATCGGTATCGTGCTCGGCTACCTGGATCTCCTCAAGGGAAACGAGTTGGATAATGAAGAAAGAAAGGACATCATCAATCGAATTGGAGGGGAGATAGAACGGGTTAACAGGATCATCAGAAACCTTCTCGATTTCTCCAGGCCATCAAAGGGGCAGGTGAAAGAAGTATCCATTCATCAAACCATTATCGAGATGCTTGATATGCTCAAGCATCAGCCCATGATGGCCGAGGTTTCGCTTTATCTTGATCAGAGTGCGGATCAGGATACTGTGCTCGCCGACCCGGACAAACTCAAACAGGTATTCTTGAATATCGTGATGAACGCTGTAGATGCTATGGAGGCCGGGCAAGCAGGGGGTGGGATCTCTCAAAAAACACTTTCAATACAAACCCAGGTGGCACCGGATGCGCGATCGGGAAAGAGAGATGGCCAGAGAGTGCACATACACTTTACCGATAATGGCCCGGGAATCCCCGCCGAGGATATTCATAGGATCTTCGATCCGTTTTACACCACCAAGGAACCGGGCAAGGGCACAGGGCTCGGGCTTTCAGTGAGCCTGAGGATTGTTGAGGACATGGGAGGCGATATAAAGGTCAAGAGCGAATTGGGTAAAAGCACCACCATGACCGTTATCCTTCCGCTTTATTCCGCCACTAAGGCACAAAGACACAAAGGTTATTAAATGATCAATAAAAGATTATTAATCAATTGTAAATTATTAATTGTCTAATCTTGATAAGGTCGTAAAAAGTCTGAAATCTGCGTCTTTCGTCATTCCGGCGAACCCCGGCATGACAATTAGAGGACTTTTTTCGAAACCATAAATCTTTGTGACTTCGTGTCTTAGTGGCCAAATAGTAACTACGAGAATCGTTATGACAACAAAACGGATCCTCATTATTGAAGACGAAGCCAACATGAGGCACATGCTGAGCATGCTCCTGAGCAAGGCCGGCTATGAGGTGAAAACAGCAAGCGATGGTCAGGAGGGGTTGGAGGCCATAGAAAGGGAGGCCTTTGATTTCATCCTCTGCGATATCAAGATGCCCAGAATGGATGGCATGGCATTCCTGAGATCGGCAGCCGATAAGCTCAAGGACACCTCCGTTATTATGATGTCCGCTTACGGCACGGTTGATACCGCGATCGAGGCCATGAAGCTGGGGGCTTATGACTACATCAGCAAACCGTTTAAGACCGATGAGGTGCTCTTAACCCTGAGGAAGGCCGATGAGAGGGAACGGCTTAAGAGGGAAAATCTGATGCTGCGGAGTCAGATTCAGAGGATCGAGAAGAGCTACAATTTCAGCAACATCGTGGCCAAGAGCAAGGCGATGCAGTCCGTGTTTGACCTCATCAAAAAGGTGGCTGACTACAAGACCACGGTGCTCATCACCGGCGAGAGCGGTACGGGGAAGGAGTTGGTTGCACGGGCAATCCACTTTAATGGGGCAAGACACAGCGGCCCGCTTGTGTCGGTGAACTGCGGGGGAATTCCCGAGACCCTTCTTGAGAGCGAGCTATTCGGCTATAAAAAGGGCGCCTTTACCGACGCGAGGAAGGACAAATTAGGCCGTTTTGAGGAGGCACACAGCGGCAGCATCTTCCTGGATGAGATCGGCGAGCTCCCCCTCTCACTCCAGGTAAAACTGCTGAGGGTTCTCCAGGAGGAGGAGATTACCCCCCTGGGAGGTACCGGCGTCAAGAAGATCGATGTGAGGGTGGTTGCCGCTACAGCCAGGAATCTGGCGGAGGAGATAACAAAAGGATCGTTCAGGGAAGACCTCTACTACCGGATAAACGTAGTGAACATCTACCTGCCTCCCCTCAGGGAGAGGCTTGAGGATATAGCGCTTCTGGCCCAGCATTTTGTGGGGATTTTCAATGAAAAGCTCGGAAAAGATATCCGGGGGATTTCCGCTGAGGTCATAGAACGGTTAATGGCCTACCCCTGGCCGGGCAATGTTCGTGAGCTTGAGAACGTTATCGAGAGGGCAATTCTCCTCGCCCCGGGCAACAAGCTGGAACTATCCGATCTCCCGCCGACAGTGAAACCTGCCCTATCCTCCCCTGCGGCGTTTGCGCCTGAAGGCATCGCATCCATCAAAAAAGCATCACGCATCGTTGAAAAAGACCTCATAGAGCGGGCCCTGAGGAAAACCAACGGGAACAGGACTCAGGCCGCCAAGATACTCGAGATCAGTCGCCCCGTGCTCATCGCCAAGATCAAGGCATATAACCTGATTGTATGAAATTTCCGTATCAATTTACCACATGACCCCGACGCTTCACTTCAGGGTTATATATGAAAATAACGTGACCCCCACCCTAACCCTCCCCCTTGAAGGGGGAGGATAGAGGTGGGGGTGGAAGTTTCTTAGGAGATGTATGAATACATTACCTGCTGTGAAATCAAAATCCCCCTTTATCCCCCTTTCTGAAAGGGGGATAATAGAATTCTCCTCCCTTTTCTAAAGGGAGGTTGGGAGGGATTTTCATTTTTTCAGAGAACTAAAGCATTACGAATTTCTTTGTTTTTTGTAAGCAAAAAAGAATACAATGCAGGCATGATGTGACGGGAGGCGTAAGAATGCAACTCACAATAAGGATTCCCGATGAATACTCATCCAGGATTGATATATTAACAAAAAAAATGGGCCTGAAAAAATCAGATATAGCCCGATTAGCCCTTAAAGAATTCCTGGATGAAAATAGTACTGAAGAGGGAAAGAAACCTTTCGAAAAAATTAAGCATCTTTTGGGAAGTGCAGAGAGTAACATAGAGGATTTGGGGCAAAGGCATAGAGATTACCTTATCCAGCGAATTAAAAAGGATATAGTTTGCAAAGGGTCAGAAAATTAATGGATAAACATTCTGATTTACCTATGGATTTTGCCGATGCTACTTTAGTTGCATTTGCAGAGGAGACGGGGTTATTAAATATAGCCACACTGGACAAAAAGGACTTTGGCCTTTATAGGTTACCCAAAAATAGATCTTTTATAATTTATCCTTGATGGTTTTATAAAAAGTCGGTAACTGTTCAGGTAGCCACCAAGACACAAAGAATAGACATGATTTTTACCCCCTTATCTGAAAAGCCTGCCCGCCATCGCGAGCTCAGACGAGGCGGGCGGGGAAGAACGCATTGCAAGAAAGATAGTAGATGCGGCATATGCTGCCCATAAAACACTTGGGCCAGGCTTACTTAAAAAAGTCTATGAAGTTTGCTTTTGTCATGAGCTTTCCAAACGAGGGTTAGAATATCAAAGAATAATTCTTTGATCTTGGTGCCTTGGTGGCTTAGTGGCTGAATAGTTACAAAAGTCGTATCTCCCCTCCCCTTGCGGGAGCACCCTCACCCTCACCTTCACCCTGTTAAATCCCCCACAGGGGGGCCGCCAGAGGCGACATTTAACAGGGCAGGCTTCTCCCCTGCCCGCTCGTGCATCCCGGTGGCAGGCGGGCATCAAGGGAGACGGTCTTTCTTGACTTTTTACGAGTTTGTCAACTTTGCACAAGATTGGTGAAATTTGAGCTTAAAAATATGGGCATCATTTAACAATGGGTTTCTTTTCTCGTGGCCTTTTAAACTCTTGAATGAAATACATTTTGCTAATAATACCAGCTAGATAAAACCTCAACAAACGGAAAAAGCTCAACTGGCACTCCTCTTGCCTATCATAAAGGCAAACCCCCTCTGGATGACACGTTATGAAAAAAGACGGTTTTACCCTCATTGAGCTCCTGGTTACGATGATAGTGTTGGCAATCGTGACTGCGATCACCATCCCTGTATTTGCGAGATGGCTCCCGGATTACAGGCTTCGAGCAGCAGCCAGGGACGTGTATTCAAACATGCAACTGGCCAAGATGGGTGCGATGAGAAACAATGCGAATTGGGCAATCGTGTTTGATACGGGGGCAAATCGGTATTTAGTGTGTTCAGATAGAGGGACTGACAATTCTTGGTCGGGCACAGATGATAATGACAAAGAAAAGATTGTACTCCTAACGGGTTACGAAAGCGGAGTTAGATATGGACACGGAATAGCTACAAAGGATGCTACAGTAGATGAAGATCCTATTCCTGCTGACAATGTAAGCTATCAATATAATTTGGCCGTTTTTAATGCGAGGGGTACAGGGACCGGAGGGTATGTCTACCTTGAAAATGAGGAAGGAACTATAACCTATGCTGTTGGCACGAGGACAAGCGGTGTGATTCGTTTAGTAAAGTGGAACAGCTCTACCTCTGAGTGGGAATAAGAGGAGCTACGCTATGAAAAAGCGCTTTTTAGGCTCTATGAACAATAAAGGCTTTACACTCACAGAGCTTTTGGTGGTCATGGGTCTCTCTGCCGTTGTCCTGCCATGAAATATTCTTGACACCCTCTTTTCTGAAATATTTGAGCAACATTTCTTAAGCCATTCTCTGGAAATAGCCGACGCATTAATCGGCGCCACAGCCGTAGCGTATGGTCTGCCGATCCTTACCGGCAATGATAAGCATTAAAAAACAGTAAAGGACATTCAAATTCAAAAGTTTCGTCCATGAGGGCAAAGAGGTCTTGCCTAAGAACGAAGAACACATTGCAGGAAAGTATATTAAAAGGTAACTATTAAGCCACTAAGCCACCAAGGCACCAAGATTAGAGAATTATTCTTTTAATACCCTTTTTTATGGGGGTACAGTATCTCCTGTGTTGTTGGAATGTCTTGTTTATTGTCAGATAAGGCTGAATAGTTTTAGCTATAAATTTACCTTACAATCGATAAATCATTTAACAGTATGCTTCTTTTTACCGCGGCCTTTTAAACTCTTGAATGAGATATATTTTGCTAATAATAACAGCTACATAAATGCTCATTAAAGGAGGAAAGATCAACTGGCACTCCTCTTGCTTATCATAAACACAAACCCCTTTAGGATAGTGCGTTATGAAAAAAGATGGTTTTACCCTTATTGAACTCCTGATTACGATAGTAGTCTTGGCCATTATGGTCACAATAACCATCCCCGTATTCGCGAGATGGCTCCCGGACTACAGGCTTCGGGCCGCAGCCAGGGACGTATATTCAAACATGCAACTGGCCAAGATGGGTGCGATGAGAAACAATGCGAATTGGGCGATTGTATTCGATGCAGGAGCAAATCGCTATTACGTCTGCTCTGATGATGGAGCTGATGACGATTGGACCACTACCGCTGATAACACCATTGAAAAGACGATTAACCTATCGGATTACGGAAATAGTATTCAATACGGTCATGGGAGTGCTACTGTCGCGATTGGAGGCGGATTTGGTGACGAGGTAACTTTTGACAGCAATGTCGCCGTGTTCAACTCAAGGGGTTTTCTTAATCCACCATCGGGGTATGTGTACCTCCGCAATAGCAAGAACAATTCCTTTGGTATAGGCAGTTTAACAAGCGGTGTATCCTTCCTACGGAGGTGGGACGGAGCCACTTGGGAATAAGGGGAACTAAGGCATGAAAAGGCACATTCTAAGGCATTGTAACGATCGGGGTTTTACCCTTACAGAGCTTTTGGTTGCTATGGCTCTATCCGCCGTTGTCATGGCCTCTATCGGTTATGTCTACTACACACAGCAAAAATCTTACCTTGTCCAGGAAAACTTGGCCGCTGCGCAGCAGAACCTCAGGGCATCCATGTATTCCATGGAACGGGATATCAGGATGGCAGGGTGTGATCCCACCGAGAAATCCGGTGCAGGTATCGGGACAGCCGGTACCAATACCATCGCCTTTACCTCTGATCTTAATGGAGACAGGGATACCGGGGATACTGATGAAAATGTAACCTACTCCCTGGGAGATGGAGATGGCGATGGAGATAACGATCTCCTCAAAAACGGCAATCTTCTCGCGGAAAACATAGATGCCCTCGACTTTGTGTATCTGCCCACCGCAACCATTTCTCAGATAAGATCAGTGCAGGTGACAGTTGTGGCCAAAACGGGCAGGGCAGATCCGGGATACACAGATAGTGGTGACTACCGCAATGTACAGGGCACCGTCATTTTAGCGGCACAGAATGATCGCTTTCGACGAAAGCAGCTGGATGCAACCATCAAATTACGCAACATACGCAATCCTTAACGATAAGGGGAAGGCGCCATGAGATCATATCAAAGGTTCAAAAAGAACTACCTTAGGAAACGAAACCATGACCAGGGGTTTACCCTCATAGAGGTGCTCTTTGCGGTTGCTGTGTTGGCCTTCGGCCTGCTCGCCGTTTCATCCTTGCAGGGCAGTGCCACCCGGGGGAACCTTATGGCCTTTAACAGAACAGAGGCCGTTGCCCGGGCACAGACTCATATGGAATCCCTTTTGGCCCTTACCTATGCTCAATTGGCTGCTGTAGTAACACCACAGGTGATAGAAGGTAATTATACAATAGATAGGGTTGTTGGTCCCGGTCCTCCAAATACTTTACAAATCACAGTGACGGTCACCTATCAGGAAAAGAAATTTGAAGCCTCGCCAGTGATTCTCACCTGTGTCAAACCGAGTGTGTGATTTTGACGTATGGCGCAAGGCTCATGGCGTAAGGCGTAAAGAGAAAGAACGGATTTTTCGCTAAATAGGGATGATGGCTTCGTAAAAAGCCGTCACCCCGTTGAAAAACGGGGTCCAGGTTTTTATAACTCTTTGAAAATACTGGATTCCGGCTCCGTCATCCCGGTCCTGGATCGTGGTCCAGGATGACGGATCCGGGACCGGAATGACGGGAAACGCGAAAAAGGACCTTTTACGAAACCATCAATAATTGAATTCACGAGATTGCTTCGTCGCCATAGGCTCCTCGCAATGACAGGCATAAAAGAATTAATGTAGGGATGAATACCATGAAAGAAAAAAGCGTGCTTCATAACGAAGACGGCTCTGTGTTGATTATTTCTTTAGTCATATTGGCGCTGCTTTTGGTAATCGGCATGTCCGCAACTACCACCTCGAATATTGAGAGTCTGGTCACCAGAAACGTTGAAGAATACACAGTAGCGCTTTACCGGGCAGAAGCCGCAGCCATGGAAGCCGTCCAGCTTCTGAATGACGCTACCCCCGATCCAATCGCCGATAAACCGGATTGTCTAAATCCAACAGAGGATGCTGTGACTGGGGCCGTCATTGTGAATGAGAACTACTGGGAGACTGATCCCTTTCCCCAGTTTGCAAGTATTGGGAATTCCAAGCTTCTCGCGGGATTTGACGGAATCATTGGTTCTCTGGATATGGGGAAATCCAGTGTCTATAAGTACACCACTTACGGCCGCGGCGAAGGGAATAGGGGCGGCGTGGTCATCGTAGGCGTAGGCTACCGTAGGGCCTTTTAACAAGATGAAAAGAATCCACGGCTTACAAGCTCTGGGTTTCTGAAAACGGAGGTAATCCAAATGAAAACAAAAAAAAGCACTCTATTGTGCATACTGGCTCTTCTCCTTTTTGCCTTTGCTGTCCCTCATTATGTACACGCTGCCAGCATTGATGTGCGGGTGTCAGGCAGCTATGACGACGCTGAGCAGAGGGTGAGCAACGGTTACATGAGCCGGGGAAGCTCAGACCTTGAGTTGATCTATGATTCGTATGACCAGATCGTGGGTCTCCGCTTTCAAAACATTCAGATACCCCAGGGCTACACCATCACCGGGGCCTATATCGAGTTCTCCGCTGATGAGACGAACAATATCAACCCCTGTGATCTCACGATCTCCGGGCAGGCCATTGACGACGCACCATATTTCTCGTCAACCAACTATAACATCTCAAATAGGGCCACGACCAGCGTCTCGGTGAGCTGGTCACCGGAGTCATGGACCACCGTGCACGCCATCTCCCAGACCACGGATCTCAAATCAATAGTCCAGGAGATCGTGAACAGGGCCGGATGGTCTGCCGGAAACGACATGGTCTTTATCATTGAAGGCACCGGTAAGAGAGTAGCTGAATCATATGACGGATATAGCTCAAAGGCCCCCCTGCTCCACGTTGCATTCGCCGCACCTCTTATGCATATCATCACAGCAACCGCGGGCAACGGCGGGAGCATCTCGCCGTCGGGGCCCGTGGCGGTCATCGACGGGAGCAGTCAAAGCTTTACCATCACGCCGGACGTGGGCAACTCCATCCAAGATGTGGCGGTGGATGGGGTCTCCCAGGGTGCAATAGGGAGTTACGCCTTCAACAATGTGACCACTGATCATACCATCGTGGCCTACTTTACGCTTCCTCCCGGGGAGTGCCGGGATATCTCCGACATCCCGCTGAACGCCCTGATAAAGTCGGCGCCAGCCAATATCATGTTCGTGCTGGATGACTCGGGGAGCATGGACTGGGAGTTCATCACCCCCGAAAACGACGGGATATTTGAAGGCAATGAACGTAAATACTATTACTATGTGTTCGACAACCCGGGGGATAACCTTCCTTACGGCAGTGATAAGATCTTGGGCTATTCGGACTCGACGGAACGGTTGAAGTGGAAGTCACAGTGGTCCGGCTATAACAACATGTACTACGACCCAACCACCACGTATGACCCATGGCCGACCCTCACCAATGCCGATCCTAATACCCCCAGGTCCCACCCGAAGCATGCGACGCCCACTTTCAATCTGAACAATACCTATGCCACCATTGAGCTCGGCACCGTCATCGATAATCTTGACCCCGATAATTTTTCTAAGACCGGGTCCTGGGGATATAGCACATCAGCCGAGGCCTACGACTCTAGTTACTATTACACCAGTCAGCACGATCAGGATATCACCGCTACCTGGACCCCTCCTAACCTGCCTGCCGGGCAGTATAACGTGTATGCCAAGTGGTATCACAACGAGTATCGATCCGAGGCAATGCCCTATACCATTACCTATGCAGGCGAGGCCACCGCTACGGTAACGGTCAACCAACGATTGGATGACGGAGGCTGGAAAAAGCTTGGCACCTACAACTTCGACGCAGGGGCCGGGAGCGTGAGCATCACCTACCACGTGGGCGATAACGACCAAACCAGGGTGTGCGCAGACGCTATAAAATTCGTATCGACGGCAACATCTAAACTGGATATCAAAAGGGCCCACTACTACGTGTGGTCCGCTGAGCAAAACAAGCCCTACCTCATCGTCCTCGACGGGGATATCCGGTATTACGTGTTTACCGATGCCGATGGCGACGATCGTGTGGATGTTGGCGAGCTGTGGCCAACAACCTCTCCTCCTTCCGATGTCCAGGTGAGCGACTATACTGAGGCGCGCCAGAATTTCGCGAACTGGTACCAGTTCTACCGGAGGCGCGAGCTCACTGCCACGGCCGCCATATCCAGGGTAATCGCGAGCATGCAGGGCGTTCAGATCGGGATCCGGACCATCAACGGGAACCTGGTGCAGCCCGTGCTCAAGGTCAAGGTCGAGGGTGATGATGAATCAAGTGTTCTCTTGAACAATCTCTATAGTCTCGTCCTCAAGGCAGAGGCCACCCCCCTGAGGACAGGATTAGAGTATGTGGGGCAGTATTTTCATGGCAAAAGTCCAGCCGGCCTTGGCGCCTCCCCTTATGCCGACGCTGCACAGGGCGGGGAGTGCCAGCAGGCCTTTGCCATCGTCATGACCGACGGGTATTACGATCCTCCGAGTCCCGGCGTGGGAAATGTGGATGGTAACAATGGGGAGCCTTACGCGGACGGTTATTCGGACACCCTGGCCGACGTGGCCATGTATTACTACGAGAACGACCTCTCCTCCGGGCTCAATAATCTGGTTCCCACCAGCAAAACAGACACCGCGACCCACCAGCACATGGTCACCTATGGGGTATCCTTCGGGGTGCACGGCACCCTCAATCCGGATGAGTATGATGTAGTAGACGGGCCTTTTCCCACATGGACAAATCCCGGCTCCGGCGACCAGGAAAAGATCGATGACCTGTACCATGCCGCGGTGAACGGGAGGGGGACCTTTTTGAGCGCCTCAAGGCCGGACGATCTGGTGAACTCCCTGCTCGCCATCATGCAGCACATAGAATCGCGGATCGCGTCCGCCTCGGCTGTGTCCGTGAACGGGGATGAGCTTTACGAGCAGCTCGGTGAGAATATCCTCATGTTCCAGGCGAGGTACAACAGCGATGGCTGGACAGGGGAAGTGAGGGCCTACGGTATTGATACCGGAACCGGTGAAGTAATCACCACCTCCTACCGGTGGTCGGCAAAAGATAAGCTCGAGACCGCCAACTGGGATACAGGCAGGATCATCGCTACATCCAACGGCACCTCAGGGATTCCGTTCAGGTACGGAAGCCTGTCGGCCGACCAGCAAAGCCAGCTCAATGCCGATCCCACTACTGCGCAGAACATCCTGAACTACATCAGGGGCGATAACAGCAATGTGGAGGAAAACGGCGGTCCATTCAGGGATCGGTACTGGAGGCTCGGGGATCTGGTTCACTCATCGCCCGTGTTTAATAATGATGTTCTCTATGCCGGCGGGAATGACGGGATGCTTCACGCCTTTTCCGCAAACAATGGCACCGAGCTCTTTGCCTATGTGCCCAACCTAATATTTGAGGATCTCTACAGGCTCGCAGACACCGCCTACACGCACCGCTACTACGTGGACCTCACCCCTACCGTGAAGGAGATCCCATCGCTGAATAAAACGATACTGGTGGGCGGACTTGGGAAAGGGGGCAGGGGCTACTATGCCCTTGATGTGACAAATGCCGCCTCTATTACCACAGAGACCGGACTGGCCTCGAGGCTTCTGTGGGAGTACGGCAATGACGATGATCTGGGCCTCACCTTCAGCAAGCCGGTGATCGTGGATTCCAATGACTCCTCCGTTGGGCATGTGGTGATCTTCGGAAACGGCTATAGCAGCGTTAATGAGCACGCGGTGCTCTATGTGCTAAACCCCATGACCGGGGCTGTGATCAAGAAAATAGACACCGGCGTGGGTTCCTGCAACGGGCTTTCAAGCCCCGTGGCAATCGATGTGGATATGGATCGAAAGGTGGACTATGTGTATGCAGGGGATCTGAAGGGGAACCTGTGGAAATTCGACTTCACCGCCACGAGCTCCGGCTCCTGGGATGTGGCCTATAAGGATGGTTCCAGCAACCCACAGCCCGTGTTTCAGGCGAAAGGCCCTGGCGGCGCGATCCAGTCCATCACCGTAAAGCCCGATGTCATGCGGCACTGCGAGAAGGACGGCTACATCGTGCTCTTTGCCACCGGTTCTTATCTGGGAGAAACCGACCCCTCCGATACCAGCACCCAGACCATTTATGGGATATGGGATTACGGCGATGATGATGATGACACCGAATACCTGGGGAGCTTCGAGAGGGGTTCCACACCTGAGCTTTCAAATCAGCCGGATACGGTGACCATGCTTCAGCAGACCCAGGTTGCCTATGGGGAGTATAGCGGTCAAACGCTCAGGGTCCTGAGCGATAACGAGGCCTCCTGGGGGACCGAGGAAGACGGAGATGCTGATCAATCGGGCAATCCCTCGAGCACCGTTGGATGGTACTTTGATCTCCCGGTCAGTGGGGAGCGGGTGGTCGTTGATGTGATGATCAGGGATGAAAAAGCGGTTGTGGTAAGCTTTTATCCTGAAACCGCACCGTGCGGCTCCGGTGGCTACAGCATCGTTCATGAGATCGATGCCTGCAGCGGTGCGCGGCTTACCGATCCCCAGTTCGATATCAACAATGACAGCGTGATTGATGAAGCGGACCTGATCAATATCGGAACCGATGACGTCCCCATCATGGTCGCCCCGAGCGGCACAGAGCGACAGGGCAGACTTCAGCCGCCTGCGATCCTGAGGATGGGTACGAGAGAGATGAAATACTTCAGCTCTTCATCCGGAAATATCGCGACGGTACTGGAGCAGGCGGTGAGACTGGGGATCACGAGTTGGAGGGAATACTCCCAGTAAGCACTGAAATACCGAACAACAAAGGAATTCCAATAGAACCTTATGAACCAAATTGCACCAAGCTGCAGGGTATCTACTATCAAACTTCCCCTCCCTTGATGCCCGCCTCTCCGAGGCGTAGGCTCTACGAGCCAGAGGCCACAGGGGAGGGGAAATGGGATTTTTTACGAGTTTGTCAAAATTTAGATTATCTAGCAATGAGGAGGAAGCACGATGAGGCATGTAAGGATACCGCACGCTCTCATGGTTATGGTAGCGCTGTTACTCATAGCCGGCCTCAGCCTGCCAGGGGCCGTGTGTCATGCGAAGAAAGCGGCAAAGGGAGAATGGGCCTTCCCCGAGTATTATCCCAAGAAGTTTGACAGGGAGGGCCATATTGACAGCATTGGAAAGGATGGAATCGTCATCGATGACTGTAGCTACGGGTTTTCCCCCTTTGTGCAATTCTCAACACCGACGAGAGAGCGTGCATCAAGATCCCAGTTTCGGCCTGGCGACCTGGTGGGGTATATCGCAAATGATAAGAAGCAGATCGAGGCGCTCTACCTGCTCATGAAGTGATGTGGTAAATATAGTGTATGCGTCTCACTCGCCTTCGCGAGGATGCTCCGCGTGGAAGCCAGGGAGCTTTACTTTCCTCT